>MDTA01138578.1_pt1 | contig 15358 bp, 14 predicted proteins | sample 811151 | NCBI WGS metagenome assembly MDTA01 (sample SAMN05326648, study PRJNA326480) | marine metagenome | isolation source: seawater | place: Indian Ocean: South | collected 2010 | reverse complement strand
TTTATAAGGAATTAAAAAAACAAAATATTGACGTATTGTTAGATGATGTTGATGAAAATATGTCTAATAAATTTAAAAAACATGATTTGATTGGTATTCCTTTCCAAATAATTATAGGTTCAAAATCCAAAAAAGATGATTTTGAATTTAAGGAATTAAATTCAAAGATTGAAATATTAAGTCTAAATCAAGTCGTGAGAAAACTTAAAAGTTAAATTGTTTACTAGAGCTGAAAGACTAATTTCTTTAAGAAATCTTAGACCTAAAAAAAAAGAAGGTTTTTTAAAAATAATTTCAATATTTTCATTTTTAGGAATAATGCTTGGTGTTGCTATTTTGATAATAGTAATGTCAGTCATGAATGGGTTTAAAACAGATTTAACTAATAAAATTTTAGGACTTAACCCACATGTTATAATTCAACCAAACAGCTTCAAAATAGATAATGACTTTATTTCAAAACTTAAAAAAGATTTTGAAGAAATAACTATTAGCAAAGGTTTCTCTGGAGAAGGCATTGTTATCAGCAATGATAAGGCTAAAGGAGTAATTTTAAAAGGTATAGATAAAAGTGAAAAAAATATTCTTGAATTTTTTGAAAAATATACTTCTCGTGGAAATTTAAGAAATTTTAGTTCAAACAAAGTATTTATCGGATCAGAGCTTTCATTTAATTTAAATGTGAAGATTGGAGATTCTTTAAGTTTAATGACCTCATCCTTTGTAGGAACTCCTCTAGGAAATTTGCCGAAACAAGAAAATTTTGAAGTAGCGGGAATCTTTACTACAGGATTTATGGATTTTGATCAGAATATTATTTTTCTTAATATAGAAGACGTGTTATCAATTTTTGACAAAGAAAACAAAGATCAAAATATTGAAATTTATTTAGAGGATCCACTAGAAGCTAATTTATACAAAAAAAAAATTCAAAAACTCAATCAAAATTTTTTCATTTATACTTGGTCAGATTTAAACAAATCTCTTTTTAGTGCTTTGAAAGTTGAAAGAAATGTTATGTTTATTATTCTTTCACTTATAATAGTTGTAGCCACTTTTAATATAATTTCTGGTTTAACTATACTTATAAAAAATAAAACAAAAGAAATTGCAATCTTAAAAACATTAGGTTTAAGTAATAGATCTATAAAAAAATCTTTTTTTTTAACTGGTATGACTATTGGTTTTTTTGCAACATTAAGTGGAATAATATTAGGCATCTTATTCTCAATAAATATTGAGAAAATACGTATCTTTTTGTCTAGTGTATTAAACTTAGAGATTTTTCCATCTGATATATATTTTTTAGAGGAACTTCCATATGAAATAAATATAAATTCAATTCTAATAATTTTTATTATTTCTTTAATAATTTCCGCAATTGCATCTTATCTACCGGTAACAAAAATTTCAAAAATGAACACATTTAGGGCGTTAAGATATGAATAATAATAGTATTGAAATAATAAATTTAAAAAAAAGTTTTAATCATGCAAATGGATCTATAACTTTATTCAATAATTTTAATTTAAAAGTAAAAGAGGGAGAACTTGTTGCCTTAATTGGGCCCTCTGGGTCGGGAAAGTCATCTTTACTTCATCTTATAGCTTTATTAGATCAACCAACAAAAGGAAAAATTATTTTAAACAAGATCGATACAAAAAATTTAACAAATATTGAACAAGATAAGTTAAGAAGAAATAATATTTCTATTATATTTCAAGATAATAACTTATTGACAGATTTTACCGCAATCGAAAATGTGAAAATGCCTCTAGTAATAAAAGAAGAGAATGAGGAAGTTATATCAAAAAAAGCAGAGAAAATTTTAAGAGATGTTAAAATATTTGAAAGATCAAATCATTTTCCAAACCAACTTTCAGGAGGAGAACAACAAAGAGTAGCTATAGCAAGAGCATTAATTGCGGAAACTAAAATAATTCTTGCTGACGAGCCGACAGGAAATTTAGATTTTAAAACTTCAAAAGAAATTTTTTCTCTTTTTTTAAAATTAAAAAAATTAAAAAAAACTATAATATTTGCAACTCATAATAGAGAACTTGCCAACAGGGCTGATTATAAGTTGTTTATTTCTGATGGTAATATAAAACGAGTAAATGCTCGTTAAAAACAAAGATTTCAATAATATAAAAATTCATACGCAATACTCCATTTGTGAAGGAGCAATTAAAATTGATGATTTAGCAGATTATTCAAAATCTAATAAAATTAAATGCCTTGGTATTGCTGATAGTTATAATTTATGTGGTGCTTTAGAATTTGCAGAAAAATTGTCAAAAGCAGGAACACAGCCAATTATAGGGACTCAAATAAATATCAGATCTAATGATGTTTTAGGTAAAATCACACTATATGCAAAGAGTGAAGATGGATACAAAAACTTGACCAAATTATCATCAATTTCCTATCTTAATAGCAATGTCACAGATGAACCTGCATGCGATGTAAACGACCTAATTCAAAATAATAAAGATTTAATCTTATTGACAGGAGGACATAGAGATTTTTTTGGAAAACTTTTTACAGAAAATAAAATTAAAATATTCCATGAAATTATAAAACGGCTTAAAAAAAATTATGAAGATCGAATTTATTTTGAAATACAAAGACATTCTGACAATGAAGAAAAAAATTTTGAAATTTACTTATTAAATAACTCAAAATTATTAAATATCCCCTTGATTGCAACTCAAGAAGTCTTTTATTTAAATCAGGACATGTATGAAGCACATGATGCATTAAGGTGCATAGGCGAGAAAAATTTTATAGATGATGGCAAAAGATATAAACTTAGCGATCAACATTTTTTAAAGAGTAATGATGATTTAGCTAAACTCTACGCTGATATTCCGGAAGCATTAGAAAATAACTACAATTTTCATTTGAGATTCAGCTTCAAACCAAAAAAATCCAAGCCTATTTTGCCGTCTATAGCAAATGATTACAGCAACTCACCAGAGGATGAGCTTTTAAAACAAGCAAAAGATGGTTTAGAAAAAAGAATAAAGAATTTCGTTTTAAAAAAAAATAAAATACAAAATAAATTGCAGATAGATAAAATCTATTATGACAGATTAAATCATGAAATTAATATTATTAATTCCATGGATTATGCGAGTTATTTTTTGATCGTTTCTGATTATATCAAATGGGCGAAAAAAAACTTTATACCTGTTGGACCAGGAAGAGGATCAGGGGCAGGTTCACTTGTTGCCTATAGTCTAGACATAACGGATCTAGATCCAATCGAGTATGATCTAATTTTTGAAAGATTTTTAAATCCTGACAGAATTTCTATGCCAGATTTTGATATCGATTTCTGTGAGGAAAAGAGAGATTTGGTATTTGGATATTTAAAAAACAAATATAAAGACGGGGTAGCTCACATTATTACTTTTGGAAAACTAAAAGCTAGAATGGCACTTAGGGATGTAGGAAGAGTTTTGGGTTTACCTTATGGACATGTAGATAGACTTTGTAAAATGGTACCCTTTGATCCTTCACGTCCATTAACGCTTAAAGAGTCTATAGATAGGGAACCTAGATTTAAAGAAGAAATTAAGAATAATCCAAAAGTACAAAAACTTTTAGAGCTGTCCTTAAAACTTGAAGGGCTTAATCGAAATATGGCAACGCATGCGGCTGGCGTTGTAATTGCAGGAGATAAATTATCAGAACAATTTCCACTTTATATTGATCATAGCTCAAACCTTATTTTACCTTCCACACAATACGATATGTATTCATCAGAAAATGCGGGATTAGTAAAGTTTGATTTATTGGGTTTAAAAACACTTACTGTAATCGATAAGACTATTAAAAGGCTTAACAACAAGTCAATTAATTTAGATATAAGCAATATTAATCAAAATGATAAAAATGTATTTTCTCTATTATCTACAGGAGAAACGACGGGATTATTTCAGTTAGAAAGTGCTGGGATGCGAGAGGCAATAAAACAAATGAAGCCCAATAGATTTGATGATATAATAGCGTTAGTTGCATTATATCGTCCAGGACCAATGAGCAACATTCCTATTTATAATGACTGTAAAAATGGAATAAAAAAACCTGACTATATTCACCCCACTCTTGAAGAAATATTAAAACCAACTTATGGAATTATTATTTATCAAGAACAAGTAATGCAAATCGCACAAACTCTTGCAGGTTTCACTGCTGGTGAAGCAGATATTTTAAGAAGGGCTATGGGAAAAAAAAAGAAGGCAGAATTAGACAAGCAAAAAGAGAGATTTATTACTGGTGCAATTAAAAACGGTATAGCAAAGGATGTAGCAAACTTTGTTTTTACAAAAATAGAACCATTTGCACAATATGGTTTTAACAAAAGTCATGCTGCTGCATATGCACTAATAGCATATCAAACTGCTTATCTCAAAACCTATCACAAAGAAGATTTTATAGCGGCAACAATGACGACGGAACTAACAAATACCTCAAAATTGAGAGAGTTCGTAGAGGAATTGAAAAGGTTAAATGTAGAGATAATTAAACCTTCAATTAATAACTCATATGCAGATTTTAGAGCAATTGATGGAAAAATTTACTACGGGTTAGGTGCTATTAAAAATGTAGGGTTCGAAGCAATCTCAAATATCATTAAAGAAAGAGAAAATAATGGAAATTTTAGTTCTTTAAATAATTTTATAAATAGAATTAAATCAAAAGATATAAACAAATTGCAATTAGAGGGACTTACCAAAGCAGGTGTGTTTGACGAATTTGATACTGATAGAGGTAAAATTTTTACATCAATACCAAATATTATTCAGCAAATAAAAAATATTAATGATGATAAAAATAATAATCAATCAAGTCTTTTTGAAAATAACATTAATGATACTACTGAATTTAGATTTTTACCGTCAAAATCATGGAAACAAAAAGATCTATTAGCTGAAGAATTTCAATCTTTAGGATTTTATATTTCTAATCATCCATTAAACGAATATGAAGATAAATTTAGCCAACTTAATATAATTTCTTACGATGAGTTTTTGAAAAATGATGAAAAAGAAGCATTAATTGCAGGTACAATTATGTCTATGCAAGAGAAAAAAAGCGCCAAAGGAACCCCTTATGCTATTATAAAATTTAGCGATAAGAAAAGAGAGTTTGAACTTTTTTTATTCTCCGAAATATTAGTTAAAAATAGAGAAAAATTGAAAGAGTCCGAGTCATTTGTTCTTAATTTACAAAAAGATAAAATTAATAATGATGAAAATAAATATAGGTTCAATATTAAAAAAATCTTAAGTTTAGATGAGGCTCTAAATAAAACTTATTCAAAAGTAATAATTGAACTCAAAAAAAATTATAAGATTGAAGAAATTAAGAAAATATTATCGAGTACCGGTAAGACAGAAATTAATCTGATTGTAAAACATGAAAATAAAAAAGTTCATTTTTTACTTAAAAACAATAAAAAATTTGACTCGGAACATTTTAAAGCTCTAAAAGCTAAGGAATACGTGGCAAAAATTACGGTTTAGAGTATTGATTTTTTAGACTGTTTCTATATATCAATGTTTTATTTCGCACACAGTTGCAAGGGATACACCCTTCCGGTCCAATAATTTGGAATTACTGTGGTGGATTAACCGGAAAAATATGAACGTACCGAAAGTTGACATTAAACAATTACTAGAAGCAGGAGTACACCTGGGCCACAAAACACTAAGGTGGAATCCAAAAATGAAGCAATACATTTTTGGCGAAAAGAATTCAATTCACATTATTGATCTTACACAAACCGTTGATTTCTTAAAAAATGCTTTAGTACAGGTTCACAAAGTAATATCTAGCGGTGGTAAATTACTAATTGTTTCTACAAAAAAACAGGCTTCAGAACAAGTAAGTGAACTTGCAAAGGAAACAGGTCAGTTTTTTGTTAACTATAGATGGCTTGGAGGAATGCTTACAAATTGGAATACAATTCAAAATTCTATCAAAAGATTAAAAAAACTAGAAGATCAACTATCAAAAGAAAATTTAGGTTTTACAAAGAAAGAGATTCTAAAATTTGGTAAAGAAAGAGAAAAATTAAAAAGATCACTTGGTGGTATCTCGGACATGAAAAAAACGCCTGACCTCATTTTTATAATTGATACCAATATTGAGTCGCTAGCAGTTGCAGAGGCAAAAAAACTTAATATACCGATTATTGCTGTTTTAGATACAAATTCAGATCCTACTGGTATTAATTTTCCGATTCCCGGTAATGATGATGCACGTAGATCTATAAATCTTTATTGTGACTTATTAAAAAACACAATCAAAGATGCTGAAAAATTTATCAAGGGCTCAGATGATAAAAAAAAAGTGACGCCCTCTAGCTCAAAAAAAGAATAATTACTTTTGAAATAATTAATGTCGAATAAAGATTTATTAGATAATATTAAAAAGCTAAGAGAAATGACTGGAGTTGGCTTCAAAGATTGTAAAGTTGCATTAGACGAGACAAGTGGTGATATTGAAAAATCAATTGAGTATCTAAGAAAAAAAGGAATCGCCAAAGCCTCTAAAAAAATGAGTAGGACTGCAACAGAAGGTCTGGCTTTAGTGAAGGAAGAAAACGGAAAAATTTCAATAATTGAAATTAATAGCGAAACAGATTTTGTAGCTAAAAATAGTGACTTTGTTAACTTCTGTAAAGAAGCATCTGAAATTAATTTTTCAGTTGGAGGAGATTTAGACAAATTAAATAATTCAACGATGTCAGATGGAAAACTAGTGAAAGACAATCTTGTGAATCTGATAGCTAAAATAGGAGAAAAAATTACAATTAGGAGATCAAATTATTTTGACAATTCTAATGGTGATAATTTTTTTTATGTTCATTCAGCTATAGAAAAAAATATTGGAAAAATTATATCAGTAGTTAATATTGAAGGTATTACCAAAGATAAAAATGATGACTTAGGGACAAAAATAGCAATGCATATAGCGGCATCAAATCCCTTAGCAATAAAACCAGAGGATATAGATAAAAAAATTGTTGAAAAGGAGGAAGAGATAATAAAAGCAGAAATAATTAATAGTGGAAAACCTGCTGAACTAGCTGATAAAATTTCTAAAGGTAAAATAACTAAATTTTTAAATGAAAACTCTTTACTGAATCAAGTTTGGATTATGGACCCAAAGAAAAAAGTGAAAGATATACTTGAAGAAAACTCGTCTGAAAAAAAGATAAGCATATTAAATTTTATAAAATATAAAGTTGGGGAAGGAGTCTAAAATTGTCCAGCCAATTTAATGATAAAAATTACTCATCCAAAATGGAAAAAAGCATTCAATCCTTTAAAAAAGATATATCAACTTTAAGAACTGGAAGAGCAAATATAAACATGCTTGATACGATTAAAGTTGATGTTTATGGTCAACTTATGCCTATTCAACAACTTAGTACCGTTAGTGTCCCTGAAGCTCGATTGATATCAGTTCAAGTTTGGGATAAGTCGAATATTCAATTGATTGAGGCGGCAATACAGAAGTCTGATTTAGGAATCAATCCACAAATTGATGGACAAATTATAAGGTTGAGAATACCAGACCTTACAGAAGAAAGACGAAAAGATTTAATTAAAGTTTTAAAGAACATGAGTGAAAAGAGCAAAATCTCAATAAGAAATATTAGAAGAGAGGCTAATGAAGACTTGAAAAAAAAATTAAAAGAAAAAATTATCTCTGAAGACGAAAACAAAAATTTTGAAAAAAATATTCAAAAATTAACAGATATGAATATTGAAAATATCGAAAAAATTTTATCCGAGAAAGAAAAAGAGATAAGTCAAATATGAATAATCTCAACCATGTTGCTTTTATCATGGATGGCAATGGGAGATGGGGGAAAAAAAAGAATAAAGGAAGAAATTTTGGTCATTTAAAAGGTGTTGAAACAGTAAAAAAGATCGTCAAAAGCTCTATTAATTTAAAAATACCCATAGTGACATTTTACGTTTTTTCTTCAGAAAATTGGAAGAGACCAAAATCTGAAATATCCTTTTTATTTAAGCTTATAAATAATTATTTTACACAAGAAATAGAAAAGGTAATTTCACAAGGTATTAAAATAAATATAATTGGTGAAATAAGTAAACTTGGAACAGATATAAAAAAAAATTTAAATAAAAGTATGTTTTTAACAAGGAAAAATAAAAAAATTATTGTAAATTTAGCAATTAATTATGGGTCAAAGAATGAAATTATAAATGCTTTTAAAAAAACAAAAAAAATTAATTTGAAAAATTTTGAAAAAAATCTTTATACTAAAAATATTCCAAATCCTGAAATTTTAATAAGGACAGGAGGACATCAGAGGCTAAGTAATTTCATGTTATGGCAATTAGCATATGCAGAGTTATTTTTTCTAAAAAAACTTTGGCCAGAATTCTCATCTAACGATTTAAAAAAAATTGTAAATAAATATAAAAAAAGTAAGAGAAATTTTGGGGCTATATGATTTCAGCAAATACAAAAAAAAGAATTTGGACTTCGTTTTTTTTATTAATACTTATTACCTTAATATTTACATCAAAATTAATTTTAACATTGAGTTTAATTATTTTAGGGGTCCTTACGCTTTTAGAATTCTTTAATATTACTCAAAAGTTATTTAAAAATATAATTTATAAGATTATTGCAAATACTTGTTTTATTTTATTTATTTCCTTTTTTTGTTTTATGTTCTTCTATTTTTCTAAGTTTTTTCAATTAAAGATAATCTTATTTTCACTATTATTGGGATGTGTGGCTTCAGATATTGGAGGCTATATAATAGGAAAAAAAATTAAAGGACCAAAACTAACTAAAATAAGTCCAAACAAAACTATTTCTGGTGCAATTGGTTCATTTTTTTTTGCATGCATAACTTTATCATTATCAATATTTTTTTTTACAGACAGTTTTAACCTTTACATATTGATAATAGGATTTTTCACCTCTTTATTTTGCCAAATAGGAGATTTATTTTTTTCTTATTTGAAAAGAAAAATTAAAGCAAAAGATACGGGAAATATTTTGCCTGGTCATGGCGGCATATTAGATAGGATAGACGGTATTTTATTTGGTATACCATTTGGTTTTTTATCTTTAATATTTATATTTTGATGAAAACTTTAATTTCAATTTTAGGATCAACTGGCTCAGTAGGTGAGTCTGTATTTAAAATTATTGATAAAAAAAAGAATAAATTTAAAGTTAATTTATTATCAGCAAATAAAAATTTTTTTACAATAGATAATCAAATCAAAAAGTATAAACCTAACTATTTTATAATATCAGACCAAAAAATATTTGAAAAAATTAGAAAAAAATATAAAAATAAAAAAATTAAAATACTGAATTGTTTTAAAAATATAAATTACTTTAATAAGTCAGATATTACTATATCAGCAATACCTGGGATTGCAGGTTTAGAACCAACCATTATTATGCTAAAATTTAGCAAAAAAATTCTAATTGCAAATAAAGAGTCAATTATATGTGGTTGGGATATTATTAAGAAAGAGTCATTAAAATATAAAACTGATATAATACCAATAGACTCTGAACACTTTTCAATTTTAAATTTGATGAAAAATTATAAAATGAGCGAAATCAAAAAAATTTATATTACTGCATCTGGAGGACCCTTTTTGAATTTTAAACCATATCAATTTAAAAGTATTAAACCTAGAGATGCCCTAAAGCATCCCAAATGGAAAATGGGAAAAAAAATTACAGTAGACTCTTCTACTTTAATGAATAAAATTTTGGAATTTGTTGAAGCTCAAAAGTTATTCAATATTCCTAGTAAAAAATTAGATATATTAATTCATCCTAACTCACTTGTTCATGCAATAGTCGAGCTTAAAAATGGTTTAAAACATTTTATGTACCACGAAACATCTATGGTAATTCCTCTAGCAAATGCAATTTTTAATGGCAAATTAGATATACAAAACTTTTTAAAGGTCAAAAAAAAAAGAAAAAATAAGAATTTTGAAAACTTAATTTTTAAGCCAGTTGATAAGAGAATTTTCCCAATTGTGAATTTGAAAAATCGGGTTAATGAATACTACTCTACTCCGATTATTATAAATGCAAGTAATGAAATATTAGTTGATCAATTTATACAAAAAAAGATCCCATTTTTAAGTATTTTTAAAATTATTAAGACCATTCTGAACGATAGAAATTATAAAAAATATGCTATAAGAAAGCCTAAAAATATAAAAGAGATCTACAATATTGACTACTGGGCTAGATTAACTACTTTGAAAAAAATTGGAAATTATGAATAAAATTTTAACAATATTGTTAGGAAGTTTACTTTTTTTTTCAACATTAAGCGCTGAAATAGTAAAAAAAATCGAAATTAATGGAAACAAAAGAGTTTCAGAAGAAACTATCAAACTCTATGGTGAAATAGAGCTTAATAAGGATTATAAAGAACAGGACTTAAATCCAATTATAAATAATTTATATGAAACAGAATTTTTTGAAGATGTTAAAGTTAGTTTGAATAACAATATATTAATTATTGACGTAAAAGAATACCCTATAATCAATCAATTAATAATAATAGGTGAAAAAAGTAAAAAATACAAAGATCAAATAAAAAAATTAATCAAATCTAAAGAAAAGAGATCTTTGGTAAAAAGTTTTCTAGCTAGGGATGTTGATTTAATAAAAAAACTGTATTCCTCTGTTGGATATAATTTTGCCGAAGTAGAAGCAAAATTAAAAAAAATAGACGAAAATAATTATGATTTATTAATTGACATTAATCGAGGAGATCAAACTAAAATTTCTTCAATCAATTTTATTGGAAATAACAGTGTAAGAGGAAAAAGATTGCGAGATGTAATAGCAAGTGAGGAAGATAAGTTTTGGAAAGTAATATCAAGAAACACAAACTTGAGTGAAAATTTAATCAATTTAGATATAAGGTTATTAAGTAATTATTATAAATCTTTGGGTTTTTATGACATAAAAATAAATTCTAACTTAGCTGAATTAGACAAATCGGGTAAAGCTCGATTAGTTTATTCAATTGATGAGGGAACCCGTTATACAATAAATAAAATTTCGACCAATTTAGATAAAGTATTTGATAAAGAAATATTTTTTCCATTAAACAAGTCTTACAAAAAATATATTGGTGATTATTACTCACCATTTAAAATAAAAAAAATTTTAGAGGAAATAGATGAAATTATAGATAATAACAATTTACAATTTGTTGAGCATAACGTTCAAGAAGAAATAAAAAATGACAGTATCAATATAGTTTTTAATATTTTTGAAGGAGAAAAAAAATTAGTTGAAAGAATAAATATTACGGGAAATGAAATCACTAATGAAGAAGTTATAAGGGGAGAATTAATTTTAGATGAAGGGGATCCTTTTACGAAATTAAATTTAGATAAGTCTATTGCACAAATTAAAGCAAGAAATATTTTTAAGAACGTAAAACAAGAAGTTATAGATGGAAGCGAAAATAATTTAAAAGTCATTAATATTGATGTAGAGGAAATGCCAACTGGAGAAATTAGTGCTGGAGCAGGTATAGGTACCAGCGGTGGAAGTTTAATGGTTGGAATTAGCGAAAATAATTGGCTCGGTGAAGGTAAAAGAGTAAAATTTGATATAGAGTTAGATGAAGAGTCATTAGCTGGTATTTTGAATTACTCTGATCCAAACTACAATTTTTTAGGAAACTCGATAAATTATTCAATATCTAATGAGAGAAATGATAAACCAGAGCAAGGCTATGAAAACACTGTCTTGGAGGCAGGAATAGGTACATCTTTCGAACAATACAGAGATGTAACTGCTTCTTTGGGACTAAATGCGTCTTATGACGATTTAAGAACAACTAACAATGCTTCAACATCTCTCAAAAAACAAAGCGGAACTTTTAATGAATTATCAGGTAGCTACGGATTTACATTTGATAAAAGAAACAGAGTTTTCATGCCAACAAGTGGATCTATAGTAAGTTTCAAACAAACATTACCAATTTATGCAGATAAAAATTTTATTGCTAATACTTTTTCAATTAGTTCTTACAAAACGATCAATGAAAATTTTGTAGGAGCAGGAAAACTATTTTTATCCGCAATTAATGGAATTGGCTCTGATGATGTAAGATTAAGTAAAAGAAGAGGATTGACAAGTAAAAGACTAAGAGGTTTCGAAAAAAATAAAATTGGACCTAAAGATGGATCTGATTACATTGGTGGAAATTATTCAGCAGCTTTAAATTTCGAAACAAACTTACCAAATTTATTGCCAGAAAATGCAAATACTGACATTGGTTTTTTTCTGGATTTTGGAAGCGTATGGGGAGTTGATTATGATAGTAGCATTGATGATAGTAATGAAATTAGATCTTCAACTGGAGTAACAGCAAACTGGATGTCACCAATAGGACCATTGTCTTTTGTGTTATCCCAAAATTTGTCAAAAGCTGACTCTGATAAAACGCAAAGTTTTAGTTTTAATTTAGGTACAACTTTTTAACGATGAAAATTTTAAACAATATTACAAAAGCATCAATTGTTTTTTTTCTAACATTTCAACCTTTGTTAGCAGACTCTCCTTACTTTTTAGACTTTAAATATATTTTAAATCAAAGTGATGCAGGAAAAAAAGCACAAACCTTTTTGAAAACAAAGTTAGATAAAGGTATAAAAAATTTAAAGGCACAGGAAAAAAAATTACAACAAGAAGAAAAAAAAATAATTGAGCAAAAAAAGATTTTATCTTCAGATGAATATAAAAAAAAAGTTGGTGAACTAAGAAATAAAGTTACTTCATTACAAAAACAGAGAAATGAATTATTACAGACAGTTGCAAAACAAAGAACTAAGGCAAGAAATGAACTTTTGAAAAATTTAAATCCAATAATTAAAGAATATATGAAGGAAAAAAATATTAAAATGGTTGTTGATAAAAAAAGTCTGTTATTAGCTGACGAAAGTTTAAATATTACCAAAGACATAATGACCAAACTTAATTCTAAACTAAAGTCAATAAATCTGAATTAAATTTGAATGTTCTCTAATTCATTTTTTAAAAAAAAAAAAATTTATTTTCACCAAATTTTTCCAAAATTAAAAGATAAACCAAACTTTATCATCGCTGGGGTTAAACCTTTAAATAAAGCCAAAAAATATGATATTACCTTTTTTGACTCCCTAAAATATAAAAGTTATGCTGAAAATACTAAAGCAGGCATTTGTATTACTACTCAAAAACTAGAAAAATTTTTACCAAACAATATTTTAATAATTAAAGTTAGCAATGTTCTATTAGAATTAGCAAATGTTTTAAAAAAAATATATCCAGATGCCGATATAGATCACCCCGACTTTACTATTAAAAAACCTAATAAAAATAAATTTAGAAATGTAAAATTTGGTAATAATGTTTTAATAGGCAAAAGTGTAAAAATAGGTAAAAATACAGTTATAGGTTCCAATTGTATCATTGAACAAAATGTCTCTATGGGAAAAGATTGTGTGATAGGTTCTAATGTAATAATTAAAAATACAATAATCGGTGAAAGAGTTGTATTACAGGATGATTGCAAAATTGGTCAAAAAGGTTTTGGATTTATTCCAATAAAAAATAAAAATATAAAGTTTCCTCATATTGGAAGAGTATTAATTGATGATGATGTGGAAATAGCTTCAGGTTGTACTATCGACCGAGGTTCTGTAGACGATACGTCTATAGGAAAAAACACATATTTAGATAATCAAGTTCATGTAGCACACAACGTAAAAATTGGAGAAAATTGTATGATAGCCGGTCAAGTTGGTATTGCAGGCAGTTCAATCATTGGAAATAATGTTTCTATAGGAGGACAAGCTGGTATATCAGGACATTTAAAAATTGGAAATAATGTAAAAATAGGTGGTGGTAGTGGAGTAGTTAAAGATATTGAAGACAACCAAATCGTCATGGGGTATCCTGCTGTTCCTTTTCGAGATTTTTTAAAAAATAACAAAAAATGAGTCAGACTGAAATTGATAAAAAAACAATAAAAAATTTACTTCCACATAGGGAACCAATGTTGTTAATTGATAAATTGATTAATATCGTGCCTCTTAAATCGGCAACAGCAATAATGTATGTAAAAAAAGATGGTTTTTATGTACAAGGACATTTTCCGGACCAACCAGTCATGCCAGGAGTTTTAATTGTTGAAGCTTTTGGGCAAGCAGCTGCAGCTTTAACGGCTCATGGTATTGATAAAAAAGAATATGAAAATAAATTAGTATTTTTAATGGGAGTGGACAAGGCAAGATTTAGAAACCCAGTTATACCAGATTGTGAACTACATTTAGAAATAGAGGCAATCAGATCGCATGGTAGAGTTTGGAAGTATAAAGGAACAGCAAAAGTTGAAGGAAAAAGAATGGCTGACGCAGAATGGTCAGCTACAATAGTTGATAGAAAATAATGATACATAAATCGAGCGAAATAGATAAAAAAGCAATAATTTCAAAAAATGTAAAAATAGGACCTTTTTGTTATGTGGGACCAGGAGTTGAGTTAAAGGAAAATGTTGAGCTTATTTCTAACGTCCATATTGAGGGCAATACATCAATAGGAAATGGCACTAAAATATTTCCATTCGCAAGTATAGGTACCCAACCTCAGGATTTAAAATTTAAAGGTGAAAAAAGCACTCTTTCAATCGGAGAAAATAATGTAATTAGGGAGTATGTAACAATCAACCCTGGAACAGAAGGAGGTGGATTACAAACAGTGATTGGTAATAATTGTTTGTTTATGATTTCATCACATATAGCACACGACTGTAAAATTGGAAATAATGTAATTATAGCAAATAATGTTCCTTTAGGAGGACATGTAACTATTGAAGACTCTGCCATAATCGGTGGAAACTCTGCAGTCCAACAGTTTACTAGAATTGGTAGACTAGCCATGATTGGTGGAATGACGGGCGTACTTAAGGATGTAATACCGTTTGGTTTATCTATTGGCAACAGAAATTATTTACAAGGTTTAAATTTAATTGGTTTACGAAGACAGAAATATGATAACCAAAAAATTATGGGTCTAGATAAAGCTTTTAAAGAAATATTTGCTTCTAAAAATCTCTATGAAAATCTGAGTAAGGTTAATGGCGAATATAAAGATAATGAATTAGTAAGCGAAGTCATCAAATTTATAGAAAAAGATAAAAAAAGACCAATTTGTTCACCACTTAGATAAAATTTATGATTGGGTTAATTTTTGGAGAAACAGAATTTCCAAAATATATATTAAAAAAAGTTAAAAGAAAAAGTAAATATTT
>MDTA01009924.1_pt1 | contig 15359 bp, 10 predicted proteins | sample 811151 | NCBI WGS metagenome assembly MDTA01 (sample SAMN05326648, study PRJNA326480) | marine metagenome | isolation source: seawater | place: Indian Ocean: South | collected 2010 | reverse complement strand
CCAGGTCTTAATTTTATTTCTTTAAGAGATACTATTTTTTGTTTTTTTTTTGCTAAGTTTGCTTTTTTTTGTAAATCATACTTGTATTTACCCATATCCATTATCTTACAAACAGGAGGGTTCGCATTTGGCGAAATTTCTATCAAGTCTAGTCCCTCTTGTTTAGCTAGTTCAATTGCTTTGTTTAATTGCATAGCTCCTAAATTATTTCCATCACTACTTATTACTTGAACATCTAAAGCTCTAATCCGCTCATTAGCTTTTGGGCCTTGAGGCTTACTTCTTCTTTGGAAATAATTTGATTTTGAATTTGACACTTAATTCAAAGGAAGATTATTTTCTTTTAACATATTTTTAATTAATTGTTCTCGTTTCAAAGTTTCTTGCTTGTCTGACCCTAATCTTCTTACTGTAACAGTGTTGTTTGAGGCCTCTTTTTTTCCACAAACAATTATGATTGGGATTTTAGCTAAAGAGTGTTCTCTTACTTTATAATTTATTTTTTCATTTCTTAAATCCACTTCACATTTTATACCTGCTTTAAATAATTCTTCAAATAATTTTTTTACATATTCATTATTATCTTCAGCAATAGAACATACTACTGCTTGTGTAGGCGATAACCAAAAAGGCAGTTTTCCAGCGTAGTTCTCAATCAAAATTCCAATAAATCTTTCTAAAGACCCAAAAAGAGCTCTGTGAAGCATTACTGGAATTTTCTTTGTTCCGTCTTTGTCAACAAAAGAAGCACCGAGTCTTTTTGGTAAGTTTAAATCTACTTGAAGTGTACCACATTGCCAATCTCGACCAATTGCATCTCGTAAAACAAATTCTATTTTTGGACCATAAAAAGCGCCCTCGCCTCTATTAATAGTATATTCAAGTTTAGATTTTTTTATCGCAGATAATAAAGCAGCTTCAGATTTATCCCATACACTATCCTCCCCCACTCTTTTTTCAGGTCTGTCTGAATATTTTAAAATAACGTTTTCAAAACCTAAATCTTTATAAATCTGTAAAATTAAGTTTGTTACTGCGAGAGACTCTTGTGTTATTTGATCTTCTGTGCAAAAAATATGAGCATCGTCTTGTGTAAATGCTCTCACTCTAAGCAAACCATGTAATGCTCCAGACGGTTCGTATCTGTGTACTTTTCCAAATTCTGACAATTTAAGAGGTAAATCTCTGTAGCTTTTTAACCCTTGATTAAATATTTGTACACAACCAGGACAGTTCATAGGTTTTACCGCAAAAACTTTTTCATCTGGAGTTTCGGAAGTAAACATATGTTCACCAAATTTTTCCCAATGACCAGATTTTTCCCAAAGAGTTTTGTCTAGAAGTTCGGGGGTATTTATTTCTTTGTATCCTGCTAAACGTTGTTTCATTCTCATGTATTCGACTAACCTTTGAAACAATGTCCAACCTTTTTCATGCCAGAACACAGAGCCAGGACTTTCTTCTCTAAAATGAAACAAATCCATTTCTTTTCCTAATTTTCTATGATCTCTTTTTTCAGCTTCTTCTAATCTATGCAGATAATCGTCTAAGTCTTTTTTTGAACTCCAACATGTTCCATAAATTCTCTGTAACATTTCATTATCTGAATTTCCTCTCCAATACGCTCCGGATACTTTTGTTAATTTAAAAGCTTTGCCAATTTTTCCAGAGGAAACTAAATGAGGCCCTCTGCATAAATCATGCCAAGTGTCGCCGTGATGATAAATTGAAAGTTCCTCATTTTCCGGAATTCCTTCGATAATTTCAGCTTTATATTTCTCTCCTATCTTTTTAAAATGCTGAATAGCTTTGTCTCTTTGCCATACTTCTCTTCTAGTTTTTATATCTTTATCTATAATTTCCTCCATTTTGTTTTCAATTTTTTTCAAGTCTTCCTCGGTAAAAGGATCTTTACGTGCAAAATCATAAAAAAAACCATCCTCAATAACTGGTCCAATAGTCACTTGGGTACCAGGAAAAAGTTCTTGAACTGCCATAGCCATAATATGTGCAGCGTCATGTCTTATAACTTCTAAGCCCTCTTTATCTTTAGCAGTAATAATTCGAACTTTTGAATCATCAGTAATTTCATGGCTAAGATCTTTTAATTGACCATTTACTTCCATTACTAAAGCTGTTTTTTCTAGAGACTTGCTGATAGTTTTAGTTAAATCAAAACCATTAATTGATTTTTTAAAAGGAATTTTTTTTCCATCTAATAATTGTATTTGAGGCATTTATCTTATTTCTAACAATTTTTTGTACTCTCTTAAAGTTGAATCGCACATAGCTTCAACATCAAACTTTTTTGCAACGTTTTTTCTCCCTTCGCTGCCAATCACATTTAATGTATCTTGATCTAATTGTATAACTTCATTTAAAGTCTTTGCTAATTGACGAGGATCATCATGTTTATATAAAAATCCTGATCTTCCTTTTAATATGGTCTCTTTTGATCCACCGTGATCACTTGCAATTATGGGTTTTCCCATGGATTGAGCTTCGACTGATACCCTCCCAAAAGCCTCTGGTTCAATTGATGCTGAAACAACTACATCAGCAAGAGAGTAAGCTAAAGGCATTTCTTTACAATGTTCAATAAATTTAATTTTTGCCCCTAATCTGTACCTTTGAACTAAATTAATTAGTTTTTTTTTATAAACTTTTCTTCCTTGATCTGATCCTAGAACTACAACTTGAAAGTTCGGATTATTATAATCTTCTATCAATATATTCATCGCTTCAATTAATTTTTCATGCCCTTTCCAATAGGTTAACCTTCCAGGCATAAGTATTGTAAAGATGTTAGAAGAAATTTGCCATTCTTTAATCAATTTTTCCTGTTTTAAAATTGAAATATTTTTTGGATGATAATAATCAATATTAATTCCTCTAAAAATTACCCTTAACTTTTTTCTTCTATTTAAATATTCACTATATTTTTCATTTATATGATTAAATATAAAATTTGATCCTGCAATCGTTAATTTAGACCTAAGCATTACACTGTTATAAAATTTCTTAAATTTATTTTTAAAGTTATATGTGCCGTGAAATGTCGTAACAAAATTCCTTCTGGTAATTAGGCAAGCCAAGTAACATGACCATGCTGGAGCACGGCTTCTTGCATGAACAATGTTAATGTTGTTAATAATTATTAATACAATTAAAAATAAAGTGTTTAAAAAAATCAAAAAAGGATTTTTTGAATGGACTGGTAATCTAAAAATTTTAACTTTGTTTTTTTTGACATATTTTAATAGCTTACCTCCCGAAGTAGCAATATAAGACTTGCAATCTTTTTCAAAAAGATAATGTGCTAAATCATAGCAACCAGTTTCTGCTCCACCATATCCAAGGGTTGGAATAACTTGTAGAACTTTTATTTTAGTTGTCATAAATATTATATATAACAAATAAAATTAGAAACTTTATATGAAAAAATTTAAGTATTTCAAAATCTCTAAATACTCAAAACTCAGATATATGGACAATTATTCAAAAAAAAATCCATATGTTATTTTTCTTCCAGGCTTCATGTCTGATATTGAGGGAAGAAAGCCTCAAGCTTTCAAAAAATATGCTGTAAAAAAAGACCTAGGATTTTTAACTTTAGAATATTTTGGTCATGGAAAATCCTCAGGTAAATTTGTTGAAGGTAACATTAGTATTTGGACCAACAACGTAAAATTTTTAATTAAAAAGATTGTTAAAAAAAATAATTTCATAATTATTGGATCTAGTATGGGTGCTTGGTTAGCTTTAAATCAATTTAAATATTTTAAAAATCAAATTAAAGGACTCATTGGTATTGGGTCTGCACCAGAATTTTTATCAAGATTAATGTGGAATAAGTTTCCAAAAAAAACAAAAAATGAAATTAAAAAGAAAAAAATAGTCACAATTAAAAATGGTCAGTATACATATCCAATTTCATTGCAGCTTATTAAAGATGGAAAAAAAAATAAAGTGTTTTCAAAGAAGATATCTCAAAAACTTTATATCACAATGTTTCATGGAAAAAAAGATGAGGTAGTGCCTTTATCTTTTTCTAGAAAAGTTTTGTCAATTTTTAAAAATGGAGAAAAGAAACTTTTTGTTATTAAAAAAGGCGATCATAGTTTATCGGATACAAAATCTTTAAAAATAATGCAGAAAGAATTAGATAGAATTGTTAAAAATATTTCTTAAACCTTCTTTATAGGTTGGATATTTTAATTTGAGTTTAAGTATTTTTTTCATATTTTTATTGCTCACCTTTTTTGAGTCTTTATAAAATTCTTTAATCATTTTATTTTTGAATTGAGAAATTGATACTGAACTTAGCTTATCAATTTTTAGAAGTTTAGCTGCAAATTTAGCAACTTCAACATTAGTTGATGGTTTGTCATCTGATGCATTAAGGATCGTAAATTTTTTATTTGAATAAAACATTTTTTTAATAATATTTGCAAGATCCTCAATTCTTATTCTCGAGAAATATTTTTTTTCTTTAACGAATATATTTTTTTTTAAAATTTTTTTAAGAACATTATTCTCTCTAGAATAAATACCTGAGATCCTTAATATACTTATATCTAATTTGTTTTTTTTTTTAAAATCTAGCCAACTTTGTTCTACTATTCTCCTGCTTAACCCAAATTTTGTTTTGCCTTTCAATTTTGAATTTTCATTTACCCATTTACCAAAATGATTTCCGTAAACACTGGTTGCTGATAAGTAAATTAGTTTTTTAAAATTTAATTTTTTTAATGTTTTTCCAAATTTTTTTAAAATAATATCTTTTTTTTTTTGAGGTGGAATTGAAACCAAAATAAAATTAGATTTTTCTAGCTCAGGTAATAATTTTTTGTCAAAATAAAGATTGTTCAGTTTAAATGATTTGAATTTTTTTTTTGCAAAATTAGCAATTCTGGTTTTCTTTGTATTTGTCGCACAAAAAGAGAATCTTTTTTTAGTGTTGATTAGTTCTTTAACAAAATATTTTGCACTCTGACCAAAACCAAAGAAAAAATATATATCTCGTTTTTGCATTAGGCTGATTTGAAATTTATTGCCTTTAGCGATAAAGGATTTTTTAATTTATCCAACATTTCAATAGGACATACTTGAATAAAATTATCAATATTCCTATTAAAGTTATCTAATATTCTTTTTGCAGTTTTTGACTTTGTTTCTTTTTGAAACTCAATTAACAATTCTTTTAGATATTTTTTCCAATATTCAGTTTCTATAGGCTGCCAAATTATTGAACCTGGATTAGCATAATTTTTAAAATTATTTTTTTCATCAAAAATAAATGCCATTCCCCCAGTCATTCCAGCTCCAAAATTATCTCCAACTTGCCCCAAAATTATAGCAGTTCCTCCTGTCATATATTCACATCCATGAGCCCCACACCCCTCTACAATTGCTAAACCTCCAGAATTTCTGACTGCAAATCTCTCACCAGCTTGCCCTGCAGCAAATAATTTTCCAGATGTCGCTCCATACAGAACTGTATTTCCAATTATAGTATTTTCGTGGGAAATTAACTTGCTATTTATCGATGGTTTTACAATTATCGAACCTCCAGATAAGCCTTTTCCAACATAATCATTACAATCTCCTTCAACGATTAAGCTAATGCCTTTTGTTAAAAAAGCCCCTAGAGATTGGCCAGCAGATCCATTTAATTTTATTCTTATAGTGTCATGGTTTAGTTTTTCATTGCCAAATTTTTTATAAATATAATGCGACAATCTTGTTCCTACTGATCTAAAAGTATTTTTTATTTCATAATCAAAATTATTTTTTTCCGAAATTTTAATTTTGTCTTTAATGTCTGACCATATTTGATCATCTAAAGTTTCGGGAACTTTATTGATATGGTTGTCTTTGCAATACCTTAAATTTTCACCAGGGTCAGTTTGTACCAACAAAGGATTCAGATCTAGATCATCAAGATTAGATGCTCCTTTATTTACTTGCGAAAGTAAGTCTGTTCTTCCAATAATCTCATTGATTGACTTAAATCCAAGTGAGGCTAAAATTTCCCTAACTTCTTTAGCAACAAATTTAAATAAATTTACAACTTTTTCTGGCGTCCCTGTAAATTTTTCTCGAAGAGACTCATCCTGACTACAGACTCCAACGGGACATGTGTTTGAATGACACTGTCTTACCATTATACATCCCATTGCTACTAGAGAAGACGTTCCCATTCCATATTCTTCTGCACCCATCATCGCTGCAATTACTACATCTCTTCCTGTTTTTAATCCTCCATCAGTCCTTAAGGTAACGTTGTGTCTTAAATTGTTGAGCGTAAGCACTTGATTAGCTTCTGTAAGCCCCATCTCCCAAGGTATACCCGCATATTTTATGCTGGTTTGTGGACTTGCTCCTGTTCCTCCTGAATGTCCCGATATTAAAATTATATCAGCTTTTGCTTTTGCTACACCAGCCGCAATAGTTCCGATGCCTGTAGAAGCTACTAGTTTTACTCCGACTCTTGCACCTGGATTAATTTGCTTAAGATCGTAAATTAGTTGGGCCAAGTCCTCTATAGAATAAATATCATGATGTGGAGGAGGAGAAATTAAAGTAACTCCAGGTGTTGAATGCCTTAACCTTGCAATTTCTTCAGTTACTTTAAAACCTGGTAACTGACCTCCTTCACCAGGTTTTGCACCTTGAGCTATCTTTATTTCAATTTCATTAGCATTGTTTAAATAATCAACAGTTACACCAAATCTTGCCGAAGCAATTTGTTTTACTCTCGAATTGGCGCTATCTCCATTAGGAAGAATTTTAAATCTTTTGGCATCCTCGCCACCTTCACCACTGCAAGAGGCTCCTTTAATTCTGTTCATTCCTTTGGCTAAAGTCTCGTGTGCTTCGGCTGATAAAGCTCCATGTGACATACTTCCACTTCCAAACCTTTTTAAAATATTTTCTACAGGCTCAACTTTTTCAATTTCAATAGATTTTCCAGTTTTTTTGAACTCTAATAGGTCTCTTAAGTTTATTGGTGGTAAACTATTAATTCCGGCTGAATATTTTTTATACAAATCGTAAGATCCACTCCCTACTGCAGTTTGCAACAAATGAATAAGTTTACCTTGGTGTTGGTGATCCTCACCACTTTTTCTATACCTATACAAGCCTCCAATTGGTAAGGTAAAAACATTTTTCGCATTAAATCTTAAGTGTAACTCTTTAATTTTTTTCTCAATTCCTGCTATTCCAATTCCTGAAATTCTAGATGACATTCCTGGAAAATAATCAGATACTATTGCTCTGCTCAATCCAACTGCTTCAAAATTACATCCTCCTCTATAAGAGCTTATTACTGATATACCCATTTTAGACATTATTTTTAATAAGCCGGCATCAATGGATTTTTTAAACTTTACAATGCAGCTTTCAAAATCAGATTTTCCAAATAATTTCTTCTCGTATCTTTGGTAAATACTATCAATTGATAAATAAGGATTTACCGTAGTTGCGCCAACTCCAATTAAAATTGCGAATGAGTGTGTGTCTAAAGCATCAGAGCATTCAACATTTAACGAACAATAGCCTCTGAGACCTAATTTTACTAAATGAGAATGAACTGCTCCTACAGTCAAAATACTTGGTATGCTTGCTTTTTGATTAGTAATGTTTTTATCAGATAAAATAAGACATGTGCTTCCCTCTCTAACCGACGTTTCGGCCTCTTCTCTAATAGTTTCTATCCTGTCTTTTAACGAGCTAGTAATATCAAAAGTACAATCAATAATTTTAATTTTTTTTGAAAAAAATTTTTTAAATTTTTTAAATTGTGAGTTAGTTAGAATAGGACTATCTAAAACATAAATGTTATCTTCCGTTAAATTGTCAAAATCAAGTATATTTCCCAAATTTCCAAATCTTGTTTTCAAACTCATTACTTTGTTTTCTCTAAGAGAGTCTATTGGTGGATTTGTAACTTGGCTAAAATTTTGTCTAAAGTAATGTGAAACAGGTCTGAAATGACTCGATAAAACTGCTACTGGGGTATCATCTCCCATTGAGCCAGAGGCTTCTTTTCCATCTTCGGCCATTGGGTGAAGAATAAGTTCTAAGTCTTCAACGCTTAGACCAGACAAATATTGTCTTTTTTTTAATTCCTCGCCTGTAAAATTCGGTTTTTCATTCTCATTGGTAACTTTATTTTCTAAATCAATTATTTGTTTACTATATTTTTTATAGTCCTTTGCTAATAAGTCTTTGATCTCTTTATCTTTAAATAACTTTCCTTTTTTTAAATCTATTGCAATTATTTGACCAGGTCCTAGTTTTCCTTTTTCAACAATTTTTTCCTCAGGTATCTTAATCATACCAGTCTCTGAACCAGCAAAAAAAAGATCATCTGAAGTGATTGAATATCTGAGTGGTCTCAATCCGTTTCTGTCTGAAGAAGCTAAAACCCACTTTGCGTCAGTTGCGCAAATAGCTGCGGGCCCATCCCAAGGTTCAATAGTACTATTAAGAAAATTAAATAGATCCTGATGATTTTTAGGTACTGTTTTGCTTCTCTTAGACCAAGAGTCAGGTATCATCATCAATTTGATCAGCGGAGCTAATTTGCCAGAATGGACTAATAGCTCAAATACATTATCCAAGGCTCCAGAGTCCGAAGTGCTTCTTATAACTGGCTTTAAATCTTTTACATTTTTAAATAACGAACTTGACATATCTTGCTCATGAATTTTCATCCAATTAATATTTCCTTTTAAAGTATTTATTTCTCCGTTGTGAGCCAAAGTTCTGAACGGTTGAGCTAAGTCCCAACTTGGAAAAGTATTAGTAGAGTATCTTTGATGAAAAATAGCAAACCTTGAAGTTAATTTTTCATCATTTAAATCTGGATAAAACTCTGAAAGCATTTCTGCTAAAAACATTCCTTTATAAACAATTGATCTTGAGCTAAATGAACAAATATAAAATTCTTTTAATTGTTTATCTCTAGCAATTTTTTCTATTTTTTTTCGAGTTTCAAAAAGATCTCTCTCAAGATCATTAGTATTTAAATTTTCATTTTTTTTAAACATAACTTGAGCAATTTCAGGACGACTTCTGTCAGCTGTTTGACGTAGAACACCTGGATTTATTGGAACTTGACGCCAACCATAAATATAATAATTTCCCTCAAGTAAAGCTGACTCTATAATTTCTCTGCATTTTTCTTGCTCAGAGTAATCTGTTCTAGGAAGAAAAACCATACCTACACAAATTCGTTGATCATCATTTGGTGTGTGACCAGTTGCTAAAATTTTTTCTTTAAAAAATTCTGGTGCTATCTCAATTTGAATTCCAGCTCCATCGCCAGACTTACCATCTGCATCTACCGCACCCCTATGCCAAATCGCTTTTAAAGCCTCAATACCGTACTCTACTATCTTTCTAGATTTTTTTCCATTTGTGGAGGCAATTAAACCTACACCGCAAGCATCATGTTCCATTTCTGGTTTATAATTGTGACTTCTCTCTAGTAATAATTTATTTATTTTATATCTTTGCATGCTAGGCTGCTTTGAACGATTTATTTTTTTTAAGTTTTGATTGTAAGTATTTTTCTATTTGTAACGCAGCGTCTCTTCCATCTCTAATTGCCCAAACCACTAAGGATGCTCCTCTAACAATATCACCAGCTGCAAATACTCCATTTAAATTAGTTTGCATCTTATTAAGGTCAATTTTAATTGTGCCCCATTTAGAAACGGCAAGTTCTTTTGCGTTAAATAATTTTGGAAGATTTTCAGGGTCGAACCCCAAAGATTTTATTACTAAATCTGCAGGAATTTTAAAATCTGAGCCTTCTTCAATTACAGGTCTTCTCCTTCCAGACGAATCTGGGTCGCCAAGTTTCATTTTATTAACCTGAACACCTGTAACATTTGTCTCCCCAATAAAATTTTTTGGGCTTGTAAGCCAGACAAATTCTACACCTTCTTCTATAGCGTTACCAACTTCTCTTGCTGAGCCTGGCATATTATCTCTATCTCTTCTATAGAGACATTTTACAGATTTTGCTTTTTGTCTCACTGCTGTCCTCACGCAGTCCATAGCAGTATCTCCCCCACCAATTACAACTACGTTTTTTCCCTCAGCGTTCAAAGTCCCATTATCAAACAAATCTACTTTATCTCCAAGACCTTTTTTGTTAGAAGCTGTTAAAAATTCCATTGCAGGAAAAATATTTTTTAAGTTATTACCAGGAACATCTATTTCTCTCGCTTTATAAACACCAGTAGCAATTAATAAAGCATCATGGTTTTCTTTTAATTCATATAAAGATTGATCTTTACCAATCTCAAAATTTTGAACAAATTTTATACCACTATCTTTAAGAAGTTTTGTTCTTCTCTCTACAACATATTTTTCTAATTTAAAATTAGGTATTCCATAAATTAATAATCCACCAGGCCTATCGTATCTATCGTATATTGTTACTTGATAACCAGATTTTCTCAATTCTTCTGCACAGGCTAGACCTGCTGGTCCTGCTCCTATTATTCCTACAGTCTGTTTAAGTTCTTTTTTAACTTTAAACGGTTTAACCCACCCTTTATCCCATGCAGTGTCTGTTATATGTTTTTCAATTGAGCCAATTGTTACTGTGCCATGACCTGATTGTTCAATTACACAATTTCCTTCACATAATCTGTCTTGAGGACAAATTCTTCCACAAACTTCAGGCATATTATTGGTGCTTTGTGATAATTCATAGGCTTCTTGCATTCTACCTTCAGCCGTGAGTTTTAGCCAGTCTGGAATATTATTACTCAAGGGACAATGGATCTGACAAAATGGAACTCCACATTGCGAACATCTACTAGACTGTTCTTTAGCTTTATTGTTTATATAGTCGTTGTAAATTTCATTAAAATCGTCACGCCTTTTTTTCGTTTCTCTTTTAATTGGCGTTTCTTGTTTTAAATCTACAAACTTTAACATTTTATCTGCCATAATTTTCCAAAAATAGTCTAAAAGATAGAGATTTTAAAGATAAAATAGGTAAGGATTAGTTCCCTTTTTTTATTGTAAAACCTTATTTTTAGTGACTGGATTCTGCATACCTGATATGCATTGCATTGTCTCAGTATGAACAAAGGTAAATCTTAATATAAATAATGGTTGAAATACTTATTTTGTCAATAATTCAAGGGATTACTGAATTTCTCCCAATAAGTTCGTCTTCACATTTAATTTTAATTTCTGAATACTTCAGCTTCTCAAATCAAAAATTATCGATTGATGTCGCCATGCATATAGGTTCTTTTTTTGCGGTAATTGTTTTTTTTCGAAAGGACATTGTAATTTTTATCGAAAATAGAGATTTAATGTTTAAATTTATCGTAGCGTCAATTCCTGTTTTAGTTGTTGGTTTTGTTTTGGTTAAATTAAACTTAATTGAATACTTAAGAAGTATAGAAATAATTGGCTGGACCACTATAATTTTTGGAATTTTACTTTACTTAAGCGATAAAAATAATAAAAAAAATACAATTACAAATCATTTTAATTTGAAGAATGCATTTTTAGTGGGTATGATGCAAATTCTTTCCCTTATTCCTGGAGTCAGCAGATCAGGAATCGCCATTACAGGAGCTAGATTTTTAGGTTTTAAAAGATATGACTCAGCAAAAATATCTTTTTTACTTTCAATACCAACATTAGCAGTAATATCAATTTATGGAATGATAAAAATTGTTGAGACTGACGATGTGAGTTTTTCTATTATTATGTTTTCTTCAATTTTTTTTTCATTTATTTTTTCATATTTAACAATCAAGTACTTTTTAAAATTTATGAAAAAATTTACTTTAAAAATATTTGTAATTTATAGAATTATTTTAGGAATTTTGATATTATTTTCTGTATACTTATAAAACTAAAGTAAATAGCACTAAAACAAAAAGTACTAAAATGAAAAAGAAAATTACACTTTTTTGTAAAGATATTTTCATAAAGAATATTTATATCTTAATTATAATTTTTTCAACTGCGAAAACATTGGTGCGCCTGCTAGGATTTGAACCCAGAACCTCCTGGTCCGTAGCCAAGCGCTCTATCCAGTTGAGCTACAGGCGCATATAAATTTATTATCAAAATTAATCATATAAACAAGCTTAAATAAATAATAATCGTTGAATTTGTTAAAAATATATTTAATAAAATTACCATATGTTCTCAAAATCAATAAAAATAAAAACAATAAATATATTGTTCTTATTAATTCCTGTTAGTTATATTGCAGGAAACCTTTTAATTAATCTAAATATCTTATTATTATTTTTAACTGGCGTATTTTTTTATGGAAAAAATTTATTTAAAATAAATTTGGATATTATCGACAAATTGATCGTTTGTTTATTTATTTTCTTTTTGTTTATTTGTTTAGCAAATTATTTTAAATCAAGTGAATTAACTTCATTAGACTTAAAATTTATAACGTCTAAAACGATTTTTTATTTTCGTTATCTTATATTTTATTTTATTTTAAGGTATTTTATTGAAAATAAAATTGTATCTTTAAAATTATTTTTTATATCATGTCTTCTATGTTGTTTATTTGTATGTTTTGACATTTTTTACCAGCTAATTTTCGGAAGTGATATTTTTGGTTATGAAGGCGTTAACAGAAAGTTATCTGGACCTTTTGGAGATGAATGGATAGCTGGAGCTTACTTACAAAAATTTGCTCCTCTTGGGTTTTTTGCTCTTCCATTAATCATAAAACTTTCACAAAAAAAAAAGTTATTAATTTTATTAATTATCTCTTTTTTAATAATTCTTGCGGCTATGGTTCTTTCCGGAAATAGAATGCCTTTAATTTTATTTTTATTTGTAATATTTTTGCTTTTTGTTTTTGAAAAAAAATTGTTGAAATATTTGTTTCCTTTAATATTTTTGTCTTCTGCACTTATCTTTTCAATCTATAACTCTAGTGAAGAAATAAAAACAAACATAGACTCATTCATTACTTATAGCAAAAAATTGTCAACTGTAATTACAAGTGAAAAAATTAATCGTCTAGAAATGCCATCTCATTATGCCGAATTTGAGTCTTTTTATGATACCTGGCAGATGAATAAATTAATTGGAGGAGGTGTAAGATCATTTAGAATTAATTGTCCTAATAGAGGTAATATTGATCCAGACGAAAGGTCTACTTGTAACACTCACCCACATAATTATTATTTAGAAATTCTAACAGACTTAGGGTTAGTGGGTCTTTTCCTAATTTTGTTAATATTTTCAGCTATATTTTATAAATCTTTTATAAGTAAATATTTTTTGAATTCAAATAAAATCCTCAAATCAAATTATTTTATTACTCCTTTTCTATTTCTTTTTATAGCTGAGATTTTTCCAATAAAAAGTACAGGGAGCTTCTTTACTACTTTCAATTCAGCATATATTTTTTTAATAATGGCTGTTATAGTAAGTTTATTAAAACAAAAAACAACTTATGAATAAAAACGATATTGTAATCACTTCAGCTGCAAGAACTGCTGTTGGCTCTTTAGGAAAAACTTTAAAAAATATATCAAGTATTGAACTTGGGTCGTCTGTTATTTCTGAAGTGATAAAAAATTCAAATCTTACAAATGATGATGTAGACGAAATTATCATGGGACAAGTATTAACTGGTGGAACTGGTCAAAATCCTGCAAGGCAAGCAGCAATTATGTCTGGTATACCCAAAGAAAAAACAGCTTATGTTGTAAATCAGGTTTGTGGGTCAGGTATAAGATCTGTAGCTTCAGGTTATCAAAGTATCAAGGCAGGGGATTCAAAAATTACAATAGCGGGTGGTCAAGAGAGCATGTCATTAGCTCCACATGCTATTCATTTAAGAGATGGTAAGAAATTAGGAAACGCAGAAATTATCGATACAATGATCAAAGATGGATTATGGGATGCTTTTCATGGTTACCATATGGGAGTTACTGCAGAAAACGTTGCTACAAAATTTCAAGTTACTAGAGATGATCAGGATAAATTTGCTTTGAATTCTCAAGAAAAAGCTCTTAAAGCACAAAAAGAAAATAAATTTAAAGATGAAATAATTAATTTTAAAATCAAATTAAAAAAAAGTGAATTTGATTTCAATAAAGACGAGCACCCTAGAGAAGGAATTAATCTAGATGCTTTAAAAAGATTAAAACCCGTTTTTAAAAAAGAAGGAACAGTAACAGCTGGAAATTCTTCTGGAATTAATGATGGAGCTGCAGCTGTTGCATTAATGACTTTAGAAGAAGCAGAAAAAAGAAATTTAAAAAAATTAGTTACAATTAAATCATGGGCAACATGTGGTGTTGATCCAGCTTTAATGGGCACAGGACCTATACCATCTTCAAAGAAAGCTTTAGAATTAGCAGGATGGTCAATTAAAGATGTTGATTTATTTGAAATCAATGAAGCCTTTGCTGCTCAGAGTATTGCAGTTTTAAAAACTCTTTCAATTCCTGAAGAAAAAGTAAACGTAAATGGAGGAGCTATTGCATTGGGTCACCCGATAGGAGCATCTGGGACAAGAATACTAGTTACATTAATCCATGAAATGATAAAACGAGATGTAAAAAAAGGACTTGCATCTCTTTGTATTGGCGGAGGCATGGGTATAGCAATGTGTGTTGAAAGATAATGGAAATTTCAAAACCTTATAAAGGAAAAGGGAAACGTAAATTAAAAAAAATGCCTTTTACTGTAAAAGGGTATATTCTTTATTATGCCTTTTTCTGGATACTAATTATTTCTATTTATTTAGCTTACTATTAAAAAGTAGAATGCAGCTCCCTGTCATTAATCACCCGGATTACGTTGCAAAAATAAATGACGATAACAAATTTCCTATTAAAAAATTTGGCGCTCTAGCAAAACATCTATTAAAAGCCAAGGTTATAACACAGTTTCATGTTCCTAAAGAATGCTCAATTGAAACAATGAGAACTTCTCATTCTTTAGAATATATAAACCAAATAAAAAATAAAACTTTAGATATTAAATTACAAAAAAAAATTGGATTTCCGATTAATGATAGTGTTGTTAGAAGATCATTCATAGCAACTGGTGGTACAGTTCTTGCAGGTAAACTTGCGCTAGACTCAAAACTCGCTTGTAATACAGCTGGTGGAAGTCATCATGCTACTTTTAATTGTGGCGCAGGATATTGTGTATTCAATGATGTTGCGGTAGCAACAAATTATCTTAAAAATAAAGGATACGCAAAAAAAATTCTGATTCTAGATTTAGATGTTCATCAGGGAAATGGGAATTCCGAAATATTCAAAAATGATAAAGATGTATTCACTTTTAGTATGCATTGTGCTTCAAATTATCCT
>MDTA01189691.1_pt1 | contig 15366 bp, 21 predicted proteins | sample 811151 | NCBI WGS metagenome assembly MDTA01 (sample SAMN05326648, study PRJNA326480) | marine metagenome | isolation source: seawater | place: Indian Ocean: South | collected 2010 | reverse complement strand
TTATGGTACAGCAATTGTTGGATCTTTAAGTGGTACTACAATGACTTGGGGAACTCCTGTTGTCTTTAATGCAGGAGATACGGAAGAAATATCAGCTTGTTTTGACAGCACCAATAACAAAATAATCATTTCTTACAAGGATATTGGTAATAGTGATTATGTAACATTAATTGTTGGTACTATTGGTGGCACAGATAATAGATCTATTAGTTTTGGTAATGAAATACAACTTAACTCAGCAACAACAACTAATACTTGCGTTGAATTTGATCCCGATAAGGGAAGAGTGGTTGCTGTATACAATGATGGTGGCACTTCTGGTGATGGTAAAGCAAAAGTAATCGCGGCTGGTGGTGATAGCAGCACTAACTTAACCTCAGAAAATTATATTGGTTTGGCAGCTGCTGGTATTTCTAGTGGATCAACGGGTTCTGTGACTATTCCAGGAGGAATTAGTTCTGGTCATACTGGACTTACCACTGGTAGAACATATTATGTTCAAGCTGATGGAACTCTTGCAACATCAGCAAGTTCTCCACAGGTGGTTGCTGGTACTTCCATTTCAGCTACCGAGATACTTGTCCGATAAATAACTAAAAACAGATTATGTCTAGGATTCAGGTAGACAACATTTTTAATAAGGAAGGGACAGGGGCACCTACTCTTCCTTCTGGTGCTGTTGTGACTGGTGTCTGCACTGCCACCAGTTTTGATGGTAACATGGTTGGAACTGCTGCTACTTTTACAACAGTAGAAGCCACCACATACATTGGTGTTCCCGCTGGAACTGATGTATTGGAATCAATGCTCTTTTCATAAATAACACTAAAACGGGAATACGATGGCTCTTGCAAAGGTAGGATTAGGAAGTATCACACAGGTGGCTGCAGCTACTACCACTGCTGTGTATACTGTTGGATCAGCAAAAACTGTTTACATCCGAGCTCTTGAAATTCATAGTTTGGATGCATCTAATGTTGCCAACGTAGAGGTTCATGTAGTCCCAGCTTCTGGTGGTAGTGCAGGAACGGCATCGTCAATCACCAGGATTGCAAGATTGGGTATTTCGACAGTAGACACATATTTCTTTGAGAATGCATACCCCATCACACTGGCATCCAATGGGGATTCGATTCAGATTTATAACGAAAACACAGCAGATGCAGTCAATGTATTAGTTCTCGGTGATAAGGAGGCTTGATAAATGGCTGGAAAAAGTTCTCAGAGTAATAACAGGGGATCTGACCTGTTTGGATATTTTGCAAGCGGAAAACATTTAGAATATCATACCGCTAAAGGTGCTAATTCAGGGGCAGCACCAAGTGGGATACAGGCAAGTGGTGGCAGTATAAATGATTATACTGTCGGTTCGGATGTTTACAGAACACATATTTTTACTTCTTCTGCTACGTTTGAAGTAACATCTTTATCAACTGATGATAATCTTCCTAACACTATTGAATATCTTGTAGTTGCTGGTGGTGGCGGCGGAGGCGGTGAAAGCTCCCAGTCTGGCGGCGGTGGCGGTGGTGGATTCAGAACAAATATTGTTGGTCACCCTGTAAAAGCTGCTGACTTTACACTCGAAGTAGGAACATATACAGTAACTGTCGGTGCAGGTGGTATTGGTGGTTATGGTCCCAATCCAGGGGCTTCTCAGTGTGGACAGGCTGGATCTAGGTCAGAATTTTTCCTAAATGGTGAAAGTTACCCATCAGTTAAAAGGGTTAGATCAGATGGTGGTGGCGGTGGTCAAGGTTACGGTCTTGCCCCTGTTCCTCAAATGAATGGTGGTTCAGGTGGTGGTGCTATCTGTAGTCCAACCGCATATAGTGGTGGTACTGGAAACCCAGTTGACCCCAATCATCCACAAATTCAAGGATATGCTGGTGGTGATTGTACACCAGAGTATGGTGGTCCCTATGCTGGTGGCGGTGGTGGTGGAGCAGGTAGATTGGGTGCTCCAGATGATCCAGCTACACCATTAGGAAGAAGTTCAGGTGGATTTGGATTACAAGCATTAATTTCTGGACCTCCTGCTAATCCACAACCAATCGGTGCTCCTGGACCTGGATCTGGAGCTGCTGGCACAGGTTACTTCTCTGGTGGTGGCGGTGGTGGTTCCTATGGATCTACTGGTGGTACTGGTGGTTATGGTGGAGGCACTGATGGTGCTGGTGGAACTGACGGAAATGCTGAACACGCAGCATTATCTACTGGCGGTGGCGGTGGCGGATCAGGCCATGATGGTGGATATAAACGTGGTGGTAATGGTGGATCTGGTGTTGTTATGGTCCGTTATAAAATTTCATCATCCTCAGTTCCAGGAGTTGTAAGAGCAACTGGTGGTATTGTCTCGCATTATAATAACAAAACGATTCATACTTTTAATGGTAATGGTACATTTGAGACTACAGTAAACTGGAATGCTGGAACAAATGAAGTAGAGTATGTCTGCGTTGGTGGTGGAGGAGGTGGTGGTGGCACCGATCCCAACTGTTGGGGTGCAGGTGGCGGTGGTGCTGGTCAAATGAGAACTGGCACGACAACAATTTCTCACCCATCACCAGTGGCAATTTCAATCGGTGCAGGTGGTAGAGGTAATGTAAAATATAATGCATTAACTGCTACTAATGGATCAAATACCACTGTTGCATTCCCTGCTGGAACAGTAACAGGATATGGTGGTGGTTATGGAGGTTCTAATTCTCCATCAGCAGAATCTAATGGAAATCCTGGCACCAACCATCCAAATACATCAGTTGGTTCTGGTTCAGGTGGTGGTGCTAATAAAGCTACTCCAAGTACTGCTGGTCAGGGTGGACCTGCTCTACTAGGTGCAAATCCTGGTGGTTCCATGCCAGGTGGTAATCACTATTGTGGTGCTGGTGGCGGTGGTGCTGGAGGTGCAGGTGGTAGAGGTTCTGATGCTCCAAATGTTAGAAGTGAAGCACAAATCCTCACTGATGGACTTGGTGGTGTTGGACTTCAAGTTCCAACTACATTCCAAAACCCCGCTGTAGTATATGATGGAGTACATGCTGATGCTAAATGGTATCTTGCTGGTGGTGGAGGGGGTGGATTATTCAACCCCAATCCAAAAATAAATCCAGACAGAGGTGGTAAAGGTGGTGGAGGCCGCGGAGGCGGTGGAGAACCTGGTATTCCTGGATCTATGGGACATGCTGGACAAACAAACACTGGCGGTGGCGGCGGTGGTGCAGGTTCTTTTAACGACGATACCTTATTCACGGGTGGTTTTGGTGGATCAGGTGTCGTCCTGATCGCATACCCTAGCTGATAAATAAATACAAACAACTAGTCAAAGATAAAGGATGGCTCATTTTGCGCAACTAGATGAAAACAATGTGGTAACTCAAGTCATTGTTGTGAGCAACGATGACATCACTGACACCAATGGTGTGGAGACAGAAAGTATTGGTGTTGCTTTCTGTCAGAAAATTCTTGGTGCTTCTACTAACTGGAAGCAAACATCATATAATGGTAATATGAGAGTTCGTTATGCAGGTATTGGTTACTCTTATAATTCAGGATTGGACGCATTTGTTCCTCCTCAACCCTATGCATCATGGACACTTGATAACTCCTCTGCTAATTGGGTTGCACCCATCACTCAACCTACACTGACCTCAGAAGAACAGGCGGCTAATAAGTATTACTCCTGGGATGAGTCAGCATATCAAGCAGACAATACCACTGGATGGGTGTTACAAACTCCTCCATCTGAGTGATAAATAACTAGAAAGTAGATACCATGTCACAGTTATACGTTGACAATATTAAAGGACGATTAGGAGGTGCTATTGGAGCACCTTCTGGTATTGTTGTGACTGGTGTTGGTACATTTTCTGGTAATGTATCAGTAGGTGGAACACTAACCTACCAAGATGTCACCAACATTGATTCTGTTGGTATGGTCACTGCTAGACAAGGTGTTCAGGTTCTTGCTGATGGAATCAATGCTGTTGGCATTGTGACTGCAACTGAGTTTGATGGTCAAACAGAATTAAGAACTTGGTTGTTCGGTTAATCTAAATAACTAAAAAAGAAAGTCATGGCATTAGCAAACGGAAGACTTACTGATAACGTGGTAAATGTGGCAGCTGGGTCTACCTCAGATGTAGTGACTTGTGCCAGTAATAAGAACGTTTATATTAAGTCTGTTATTGTTCACAATGTTTCAGCTGCAACGACAGCTAGAGGACATGTGTACTATATTCCAAATGGTGGATCTGTCACCCCCAACACTAGATTATTCAACGTTAGGGTTGAACCATTAGAGACGGTATATATTGAACCAAACTATCCTATTACACTGACAACAACTGGTGATAAGGTCAGTGTAGGATCAACAGCTCATTTTGGAGAAACATCAGGACCGACACTCAACGTATTCATGACTGGTGATAAGGAGGCTTGATAGATGGCTTTTAAATCATCCCGTGGTAGAGAATTAGGAAAAGGAAATATTTACTACAAGAGTAGTAGTCTTGGTTTAGGATATGGCGGTGGAGCAGGAGGTTCTTCTCCTCTTATCATTACTGGCGGAGCGACCTATACACCAGGAAACGGATATAAGTATCATGTCTTCACTGCCGATAACACATTTGTGACCACGGGTGATCTTGCTCAAGTTGAGGTCTTTATGGTTGCTGGCGGTGGCGGCGGTGGATCTGGTGGTGGTGGCACTGGTGGCGGCGGTGGAGCTGGCGGTGTCAGATTCTATCCCAGTCTCCCAGTCGCTGCAGGAGAGTACACAATCACTATCGGTCAGGGTGGCCAAGGAGCTCCTAATTACGACGCCCCTGGAACTGCGGGTGGAAATACAACTGCATTTGGTAAAACTGCCACGGGTGGTGGACACAGTAACTATAATTATACTTCAGCTCCTGTTAATGGTGGATCTGGTGCAGGATCTAGTTACAATGCCGGTCACGGAAGTGGAAATGCTGGAGGAGCTGATAACGATGCAGCTCCATCACAAGAGGGTTATAGTGGCGGCGGTGGAGGCGGCGGTGGTGCTGGTGAAAATGGTCAACCAACTGCTGGTGGAAACGGACTTCAATTCCCAAATTTTGCAGGACCCCTAATCGGACAACCATCACTTGATCCATATAATGGTTACTTTGCTGGTGGCGGTGGTTCAGGAAAGGATGGCGTCAATGGCGCACCTGGAGGAAACGGTGGTGGTGGCCACGGTCAAAGTAGGAATGCATCAAGTAATGGAACCATAACTGCTGGAGTTGATATGTTAGGTTCTGGAGGTGGTGGAGGATCTAACGTGGCAGGAGCTGATGGCGGCAACGGTATCGTTGTTGTTAGATATGCGGTCTGATTGACACTCTACGAAACCTAATATATAATTGACCTGAATACATTATAGGTATATGGCATTTCAATCAGTTTGGTATTATACCGATCTGCCAGAAGATATTGTTGATATCATTGAAAGAGATTTGACAGAGAATTTCGATCCACAAATGGCAGATTCCCGATTACATGGGGATGCACTGAACAAAGATAAGAGAAACTCACAGAATACTTGGATTCCCACCACACACTGGGTAGCAGGTTTTCTGTGGCATTATGTTCAACGTGCAAATCGTGAGAACTTTCTGTATGATCTGAGAAATATTGATGGCGAAAGTCTTCAATATACTCGATATGCAGAAGGTCAGTTCTACGGATGGCATAATGATGCTGGACTGGCAACACACTATAAACCTGTAAGTGTAGGTAACAGGGGAAATGGTCAAGACAACGTCAACGATTTCATCAATGAAAATTGTGAGATGGTTCGTAAACTGTCATTCTCTATTCAACTTTCTGACCCCGATGACTATGAGGGTGGTAATGTTCAGTTGCTTGATGAAGCAGGTAACAACTATATTGCTCCACGAAAGAGAGGATGTATCGTACTATTTGACTCCCGTACACAACACAGAGTTCTGAAAGTAACAAAGGGAACCCGTAAATCCATTGTGGGTTGGGTTGTCGGACCACGTTGGAAGTGAGGTAGATATGGCAGAACAAATGACAGAACTGCAACTGATGATGCAGGAAAAGACTAATACAGGAACTGCCTGGACTCGTAATGAGAAGTTTGATAAGGATGGATACCTGGTAGTCAAAGATCTGTGGAATCCTGAAGAACTGTATCATCCTCTCCCAGAAATGAGAGGACAACTTAACTATTGGGACAAGAATCCTGAACACTTCAATCACACTGAGGTTGAACAACAGGTAGAGGGTTCACTGGCACGTTACTGGCACCCACAGTATCGTACTATTCACACTGGAATTAGACTCAAATTAGAAGAGATTATCGGTCGTAAGTTGTACAATACCTATTATTATGACAGGTATTACTTCCCTGGTCAGGAATTGACCAAACATGCTGATCGTGATGCATGTGAGATCTCTGTGTCAGTTCACATCGGAACTAATCTGGAAGGTAATGATGCTAAGTGGCCATTCAAGATTAAAACTCCTGATACTTACACCGATAAGAAGAAGACACAAGTTCTTGTTCCTGGTGAAGAAAGAACTCTGTCACTAGAACCTGGTGATGGTCTACTTTATAAAGGTTGTGAACGTCCACATTGGAGAGATCCAATGCCTGGTAAGACTAAGAAGGTATTTGGTAAGAAAGTAGAACTCTATTATCATCAAATCTTCTTCCATTATGTTCTTGCTGATGGACAACGTGCTCACTGTGCATGGGATAGAGCACGATGAAGGCACCACTTTTTGAATATCCAACCTATCAGTATCAGATCAAAGACTGGGAGTTCAAGAAGAAAGGTTTACTCAAGAGATTGAAAGAGGAGAAGTTTGTGAGAACTTCTCTCCAAACCTTTGAGACTGATAGACAGACAAATAAGAAGACATATCTACATTACTTCCAAGATCTCATTAAACCAGAACTATTTGAGTTCTGTCAGGAAGCACAAGTCACTTGTAGTATGACTGATGTATGGGCAGTTCGTTACCAAAAAGGAGATCATCAATCTGTTCACAACCATAGGAGTTGGGGATTTACTGGTATTCTTTATCTGGAGTTTGATCCTAAAGTTCATACTCCCACTTGTTTTGTTGCCCCATGGCAGGATCCAAGATCTGATACCACATCACTCGCATATCCTCAAAATGTAAAAGAGGGAACAATTTTTATCTCTCCATCTTATACATTACACTTTGTACATCCTAATCAGGTAAGGAAACATAGGACTATTATGTCCTTTGACTTACTTCCTAAACTTCCCGACCATCAGTCTGTCTAAATAACTAGAAAGAATTCTAGAAGAATGTCCAGAATTAGAGCTGATAGAATTGTCAATAGGGCTGCCACTGGTGCCCCCTCATTTCCTAATGGTGCGGTTGTTACTGGTGTCTGTACTGCTACCAGTTTCTCTGGTAATGCAACTGGATTGGCGGCAGGCGCTACTGGTTCTGATCTCACCTTGAGTGGTAATGTTTCGGTAGGTGGAACACTAACCTATCAAGATGTCACCAATGTAGATTCAGTTGGGTTGATCACAGCAAGAAGTGGTGTAGATTTTAATGGTCATTTAAGAGAATCGGTTAATATTGTTGCAAGTAAGTTGAGTGCCGCTCCAAACATCAACCTTGACAATGGTATGGTTCATTACTTCACAACCACTGAAGATACTACAGCCACACCAAACATAAGGTCATCCTCTGGTATTAACACTGATTTGGCAGTTGGTGACACAGCTTCTGTCACCATTATCACCACTGCAGCAGCTGCTGGATATGCAGCTAGAGTTAATATTGATGGTTTAGCAACAGGTATCACAACCAGTTGGGTAGGTGGTTCAGCACCATCAGCTGGTGGAGCTAGCGGTTTAGACATGTATTCATATCAAATCATTAAGACAGCAGATGCAACATTCACGGTAATTGGTAATCTCACCAACGCCGCTTGATAGGAGGAGATACCAATGAAAATTTCTGAGAGAAAAGAAAGTCCTATCCTTGGATTGACGGGGATGGGTGGAGGTCCAACTTCTTATATTTTATATGGTGGTAGTGGTGATAGTACCTATGAAATTTCTAAGTCACTTAGATTCAATGAATCGGATTCCCCATATCTCGAAAAGACCTTTGCATCCGCTGGCAATCAAACCACATTTACATTTTCTACATGGATCAAACTAACTGATATAGGTAATGGGTCACAAACTATATTCAATGCTGGTGACAACTCCAGTTTAGGTAGATGTATCCTTGAATATGATGGAACTTATGACCAATTCTGGTTTAGATCTTCTGTTGCAGGTGGAACTATGTCCGCTGCAGCTTATACTGATGCACTTTTTGTAGATTGCGCAGCTTGGTATCATCTTGTGTTGTCAGTCGATACTACACAATCGACAGCAGCTGATAGACTTAAGATGTATGTTAATGGTGTATCACAGCCATTTGTAACTTACACTGTCCCTGAGAATGGTGTTTGTGCTATAAACAGTGCCAGTCTCCACCGTATCGGTAGATCTGTTTCTAGTAGTAGTGATTATTTGAACGCTTATTTGGCGGATGTCCACTTCGTCGATGGCTTAGCCCTTGATCATACGAGTTTCGGCGAAACTGATGCTGATTATGGGGTATGGAACCCCAAGAGATACACTGGATCATATGGCCAAAATGGATTCCATCTGACGTTCAACAATACCTACAACACCAATCAACTTGGAATCGACGCCAATACCACTGGAACTCGTTATAGTACTATGATGTTTGGTACTAGACAGGGTGATGACTACTATAGGAATATGTTTGATGGTTCTACATCAACATATAGTTTGAGTGGAAACAGTGGAGGTACAATGACCTTCATTCCTGAAACTCCTATCTCTTATGCACAGGCTAGTGGTGGTGTTGAGGTTTACTTCCATGCTGGCACACAAATGGACAGGGTCCGTATCAATGGGGGCACCTGGTTCAACCAGACAGATCAAGCTGGTGGATGGACTACAGTTTCTACAGGTGATGGTTCCATCACCTCGATGGATTTCCAAGACAATGGAAATGGTGCCGAAGCTGTTGTCTATGGTATTCGTGTCAATGGAACCATCCTGACAGATACATTAGGAAATGACTTTGATACTTTTAATTTAAAGGCATCAACAATCTATGGAATTGAAAAGGCAGCTCAAATTGGGATAGTAGGTGGCTCCAGTCAGACCATAACATTTCCGATTACACACACAACAACGGAAACATATGAATTCTTCTTTAGGATGGCTTCAGATGCAGCTTACAATAATATTGCTCAAGGAACTTCAACTAATATCAATAATTGGGATATAGGTACTAGTGGTAGTAGTCTTCTTTTTGGTAGCTTTAATGGTGGTTGGACGACATTTACTAGCACTGGATTGGACGATGGAGATTGGCATTTTGTCCGTCTAACAACTGATGGATCGAACACAAGTCTATATGTTGATGGTGTTTTGAATGCAACTAACAGTTCAAGCGGTAATGCTTCAACTGGTGCAACAGTTAATAGTTTGAATACAGTTTCGGGTGGAAGATATGAGGTTGCTCATTTACGAATAACTCATGGTGGAACTCTTCCAACCACTGATGTTCCAAATCCTAGGGACATGAATAGAGCCGCCAATAGTGACGGAACTCTAGGATTTTATGACGCACTTGATGACATTGCGAGTAGCGGAACAAAGACAAGTGATGGTGGCAATGTCACAATTACTATGAACTCACAAACTATTAATGTGGGATATGATGTTAATGTTGACGCTTCAATTGACACACCAGTTTCTGTTGGTATCGCATCTACTGTCAATAGTCGTGGTAATTACTGCACGATGAATCCACTACATGGTAATTTGTCTCTCAGTGAAGGTAACTTAAGAGTTACTGGTTCTGGTAGTTGGGGTCAACATCTTGGCACAATAGGAATATCATCTGGTAAGTATTATTGGGAGTGGGAAGCCACAGGTGGAGTTGAACATATTGTTGGTGTTGCTCCTATTGATGTACAGGTCAGTGGAAACTTAGGTGCTGGACCTACACATCGTAATGGTTCTGGATGGGGTGCTGAAGCTGGAACTTTATATGGATATGGTAATCAATCTTGGACTGCAGAAACATGGGGAAGGGGAGATGTAATCGGTGTCGCTTTTGATGCAACTGCTGGTGAAATGAGATTCTACAAGAATGGTGTTGCCTCTAACAGTGGAGCTGCTGCTTTCGCTGGATTGACGCAACGTCCTTATCTTCCTATTATCAGTTTAAATGGCTCATCCTTCCATGGTCAATTTAACTTCGGACAAAAACCATTCAAGTACGATCCACCAACGGATTATCTCAGTCTATGTACCGAAAATCTTGTCACACCTACGATTACCAAACCATCTGAACAGGTAGTTATCGTCACATGGACTGGAAATGGTAGCGCTGGACAACAAATTGATGGATATGATTTCAGTCCAAACATGGTATGGATCAAAGAACGCGATGGAACTAACTATCACTCTCTGATCGACACCATCAGAGGAGGAACTGAAGTTATCTTCCCCAGTGAATCCATTGATAGAGAAGTTCAGACTGGTGCTATCACTCAATTTAATTCTGATGGATTCAATGTTGGTGGTTGGCAGGCAGTAAACCTAGATACCAAGGATTTTATCGGTTGGGCATGGAATGCTGGAATCTCCACTTCATACGATACCTCTGGTTCTGTGACTTCTGCAGTCAGCGTAAATCGAGATGCGGGATTCTCCATCGCAAAGTATAGTTATACGGGAACAGGTGCTCAGACCGTTGGACATGGCCTCGGAGTTAAACCTGATGTTGTCTGGCGTAAACCTATTGATTTGAATGAAGGTTGGAGTGTTTACTCGAAAACATATAATGGCAACTTAGGATTTTCAAATCGTGCATACTTAGACACTGACGGTATTTGGACTGGCACCACTACTTTTAACAGTTCAGATCCTACTGATAGTGTCAATAACATTAATAATTCCAACACTGGAATCTATGTCGATTATTCCTTTAAGGCCATCGATGGTTATAGTGCATTTGGCACATACCAGGCAACATCTCTTTTGCCTTTCGTCTTCACAGGATTTAAAGCCCGTTTCGTAATGATCAAGAGAGCTACAGGTGGTTCTAATAACTGGGTAATCTATGATACTGAGAGAAACAAACAGAATAAGACGCAGAATAGAATTTATGTTGATATAAATGATACTGAGAGTACGCAGTCATCTCACTATATTGATATTGTAAGTAATGGATTCAAAGTTCAATCACCTGATGGAAACCTTTTGAATAGGTATTCTAGTAGTCACGTCTATTTCTACATGGCTTTCGCGGAGCATCCTCTAAAATACGCAAGAGCGCATTGATCCATAAATAACTAGAAAAGTGGGCTGAGATGTCAAGAGCCAGAGATTTATCAAAACTATCCAATCCCTCAGTATTTTCTGTTGACACTTCCTACAATGTTGGTCTCAATAGTACAACTCCTGATGCCAAATTAGACGTTATTGGTATCGTCAGCGCCACAGCATTCTATGGTGATGGTTCCAACCTTGAAGGTGTTGCAAGTGCTGGTCTCGGAACTGCACTTGCTGATGAAGGAGCACTGTCAGTCATTTATTACACTGACAATGAATTAACTATTGGTTCAACAATCACAGTTAATCCTCCAACATCAACCAATGTAGCATACACTCAATACGCTGAGGTTGTTCTCTCTGGTGATGCAGACCTCATCGTTGCACCTGGTGACGACTTCATCCCCGATGTCCTTGGATTATCTACGGAATCTATCTCACCAATATCAGGTACTGGTGGTAGAGTTCGTGCTGATAGTTTCACTAATCATGCAGGAACTGGAGCTCCTACATTTAATGCTGGTGTCCAAGTAACTGGTGTTGTTACTGCAACTGGTAGCATTCAGGTTGGTTCTGGTCAATCATTTGGTTCAAGTGGAGCATCAGATGCAGTCTATTATGGTGATGGATCAAACCTCACTGGTGTTTCTGCTGGTCTTGCAGCATCTACCGTAACTCTCCAAACCTGGTTGTTTGGTGGTTGATCGTACTAAATAACTAAAAACATAAAGAGATGGCATTTACTAACGGGAAACTGAGTGATATTGTGGTGGTCTCAGCAGGTTCCACCACTGGAATCGCTACTGTTGTCAGCAATAAGAAGATATACGTTAGGTCCATCCTTTGTCATGCACCTGGTGCTGGTGTTGCTGCTTCTGCTACCGCTCAGGTTTATATTCTCCCCAATGGAGGATCTGTCAGTAAAGACACAAAGATTTTTGACGTTGACATCAACGCTGGAGAGACCGTTTTACTTGAACCAAGTTATCCCATTGTGATTGCCTCAACTGGTGAGACAATCAGTGTGGGTGCTGGTTCTTCTACTGTTAATTTCTTCATTACTGGCGACCAGGAGGCTTGATAAATGGCTCCAATTAAAAGTACTCAATCTAGAACTGGTGGAAAGTTAATCCGTGGTGGAAGAACTGGAGATGTAACACCAACTGATGGTGGAACATCAGGTCATATTATAGATGGTAGAAGAGAAGCAAACTATGGTAGTATCCTTGATGCTACTGGGGGAACAAAGATTGAGAGTGGAAATGATAGATATCATGTTTTCACATCACCAGGATCATTTTACACTGGTACAACCATCAAAAATGCTGAGGTATTAGTTGTCGCTGGTGGTGGTAGTGGTGCTGGTGCAGCATATGGAGCTGGAGGTGGTGCTGGTGGAATTCTTCATGCACCATCCATAGATCTCTATAAGGGTGAGTTTGGTGTAACAGTAAGTGGTCAAGGATATTATGGTGGTTGGTATAATACTGGTGGTGATGGGGATAACTCTTCCTTTGGTGATGCCATAGCAATAGGTGGTGGAGGAGGAACTGGTTATCTCAATGGTCCTGCAGATCGTCGAGGTCCAACAGCTGGAACAATATCAAGAAAAGGTAGAGCAGGTGGATCTTCTGGTGGAAGTGGTGTAGCAGAACCAGGATCTCCAGTCTCACCTGATCCTGTTCTTCCACAACCAGCACCAAGTGACTACACACCTTATGGTAACTTAGGTGGTGCTGGTGGACCAGGTTCTAGTAACGGATACCAAGGTGGTGGAGGCGGAGGTGCTGGTGGTGTTGGCACTGATGCAGGATCACCTGGAACTGGAGTTGCTGGTGGTCCAGGAAGAGCATTTCCTTCTTTCCCTGCACCAGTAATTGAACCTGGAATTCCTGCATCTGTTAGATCCACCTGGACACCTGTTGTGGGACCTACTGGTGTATTTGCTGGCGGTGGAAGTAGTGCTACTTATTATACTAATGGTGCTGCCGCAGGTGCCACACCTGGTGGTGGAGGTGCTGGTGCAGGACCCACAACTGCTAGTGGTGGTGATGGTGTGAGATTTACTGGTAGTGGAGGCGGTGGTGGAAACTACCCACAATATCCACTTACTTCATATGGTGGTAAAGGTGCTGATGGCATTGTAATCGTTAAGTATAGTGTGGCATGACATTAGAAGAAATAGTACAGAACAATCAACCCATCACTGATATAAACATCAAAAAGATGGCAACCACTGCAGTTAGTGAAGGACTTTATTCATCAGAGTCAGATGCTTTAGATGCTTTGATTGATAATAATTACATTGCACATAGACCTGACTTAAGTGTAATTCCTTTTGTTTAGATTCAATCCCCAAACCAGTTCTTAAACCGTCCACAAGACCTCTCTGATCCGTCAGGGGGGTCTTATAGTATCTGGGTAGTTCAGACCTCTTACAGGTCCATCTGAGTGGGGCTTGACAGTCTCTCTCCTTTCCTATAGACTAGGTTTGTCCTGGAAGATAGGAACAGTCTAAGCAATCTTAAAGACCATGAAATCCAAGTTCATTACAGTTCAACCAAAGTCTAGTAAAGCAAAGAATCGATTTGCAAACTTGATGGATTCTCTACATTCGTGTAAAGTAGAACAAGAGGACCAGGAAAAGTGGTTCTTGTCATCTATCAGTGGTCGGTATCACTTCTGGATGAGTAAAGAAAACGATCCTAACTGGAGCATCATCAAATGACTATCGAATATCAAAAAACTTGGGAAGTGATGAATGGTCTTGAAGAAGCATTCAACAACATTGCTACCATAGAGTTCCTAGTCAAAGAGTTGAATTATGCGATTCAAGCTGATGAGGCAATTTTAGTTGAGGGTGCTGCTCGAGCATTGAAGGAATATCTTCCTGTGTATATCTCTAACTATGAGAAAGCATCCAAACGGGCATGGAACAATACTGTAGTCAAAGTAGCAGAAAGTGACGTTCCGTATCGTTATAATACAGAAACATTGACTGAAGATGAGGATGAGGTTAAATATGATTACTCAGACATCGAGACATCTCTATGACTCTACCCAAAGACCGTAAACTAAAGGCTCAAGACATGGAGTCAATTCGCAGAGCGGTTGATGAGGCTGACGTCAGATCCATTCATCCTGATAAGATGGAGGAGTGGGCAGAACATCTTGTACGGAAACTTAAAAAATGAGTATTGAGAACAAACTTGAACAGATTGAAGCTTCTGACATGGAAGACTTCCTCGACGATTGTCAGGAAAAGGCTGACGAACTGAAAATCACTCTTGAATACTATCTTGAGGAGTTTATCTAGTGACTGACCGAGAAAAACTTGTTGCAGCACAGGCACATGTGGAGAGTCTAGTGATTCTCCTTGAAGACAACCCATACAAAAGTTACATGTATTCAAATTTGAATACAGTCAAATGGGAGTTACATCGTCAGTTGACTAATATGGATGCTACTGATAGTATTAAGGAGTAATTACAGGAGACGATGAAGTATTTGTACATCATTGACCACTTTGTTCCTTTCCCACAATCAGAATATGGTGGAGTGTGGAATGTCATTGCAACAGATGACGAGGAATGTTTTGATGTTGTAGTGTCTGAAGATGATGAGTTCAACATCGGATGTTACACGAAACTTCGTGAAAACATAAAGAAATCCACTAAATATGCATTGATGGACGATGAATCGTCTAAAGTAGTATCGTCATTTCTAACCTAAGATATGTCTGAACCACGCCAACGAGATCCACAGGATCCCCTTTATGATCCTAATGATAAGTACAATGAGTACAAGGTAGATCTCCATTGTAACGAAGAACATTCAGATGATGAATGGGATCCTGAAACAGAGGGTAAGATTGCTGATCCACAAACTCGTCACCGTGACAAGATTTTAGATGATTTCTGTGACAACCACCCAGGATCACCTATGTGTAAAGTGT
>MDTA01128877.1_pt1 | contig 15366 bp, 26 predicted proteins | sample 811151 | NCBI WGS metagenome assembly MDTA01 (sample SAMN05326648, study PRJNA326480) | marine metagenome | isolation source: seawater | place: Indian Ocean: South | collected 2010 | reverse complement strand
ATCCACCCCTCAATCCTAGCCAACGATTACGCCAAAATACTTTTATTCCTTCTAATAATTCGCTTTTTACTATACTAGCAGTTTTTGTTCTATTAAATAATCCATTTATTAATTCAGGTATTGCAAATAGACCTGCTACTACAGGCATAAGTTGTATACCATCTTGTAAATAAAACCAACCTACAGTGAACCGTGGTTCGTTATTAGTAGGATCAACACCAACCATTCCTAAAAATATACCAATACATATTGCACATAAACTACGAAACCAAAACTTTGTGCTAACAAAACCAACTGTGGCTAATGCTAAAACCGTAAATGCCCATAATTCAGGCACTCCTATTATCATTAGTAAATTAGTATACCAAGGCAGAAGTAAAAAAACTAAACAACCCCATAATAATCCATTAATTGTTGAAGTTGTTACGGCGGCACTTATGGCATAACTTGCTCTACCTTGTTGTGCAAGGGGAAATCCATCTACCATAGTAGCCGCGGCACTGTTTGCTCCTGGAATACCTAACAAAATACTTGTAAAACTATCACCAGTGGTACTTGCCGCCACTACTGCCATTAAGAATATTACTCCTAAGTAAGGTTCGTGGACAAAGTAACTTATAAATCCAAATAGGGCGACTAAACCTGTAGTAGCGCCTGCACTTGGAATAATTCCTATCAGCAAGCCATACAGAACACCTGCTAATAAGACTATTATTTCAGCCATATTGCTCTCTTTTATTGGGGAATTTGTAACTGAACTCTTTTATATTCAGGCGTTAGTTACAATGTTATTTAGTTCTCCATACAAAGTACATACGATTATTTGAATCGTTACGTAAATCTAAAACATCTACATTAAAGTAATCTGCACAGTTCATAATAAAATTACTGTTCCATGGATAAAAAGTAATCCATTTTGCTTCAGGTTTGTCATGCTGATGTCCTGGATTTACTCTAAAAAACAATACTGCTTTACTAGTACAAAGACTTACTGCTTTTTCTAATTCAGCAAAAATTTTATCTGTAGAACCAAAGTTTATACTTCCTAAAGCAATAACAACATCAAATTTAGTGTCAGTTTTGTATTCTTCTATACCAACTAGAAAATCAGCATTATTGTTGTATGGGTCTATTCCAATTAGATTTGGTATTTTTGATTTGAATTCATTGTATCCACAACCTATATCAAGTACGTTTCTAGGTTTAAGTGCATTAACTTCATCTATTATTTTCAACCCACTATATTTAAATTTTTTAGTTTCTGGTTGCCATACCTTACTAAAATATTTTTTTAAAGTTGCACTATCTATTTTGTTTGAGAGTTCAGCAACAGAATTAAAACTAACATCATCTAATTCAACGTCAAATATTCCGTTAATCAACTGTTTTAGTCTTTGAGGACTTCTTAGAGCCTGAGGACTTGTTTGCAACATTTTTTCAACTGCATTTAATATTTTTAAGTTCATAATATTATTATAACACTAACACTGATATTTTGCAAGTAAAACATCATAATGTTTGTTATCTGGTTTCCAGACTAGATGCTTTTTTTGTGACCAACGTAGCATCAAATCATTTTGTTCACTTATTTTTTGTTTCATAACATTGTCATTTTCATACCAGTCATAGTTAGGATATGTTATGTTCCAACCTCCTGCTTCTGTCCACCAGTCAAAACATGTTTCGTTTGGTCTATAAATTAGAAGTATTCCTGCACTAGGATATTTTTCAGTAATTTCATCTAGTTTGTATACCCATTCATGACTTTTAAGTAGTAAATAAGTTATTTTATTAACACTTTCAAAAGGTGCATGTAAGTTTTCATCATTTAAATCTGCAGGAAATTCCATTCCTGTGCCGAAATATGAACCAAAGTGAGCGACCGAATCGCTTTTTTCATACAAACGTGCCTCACTTCTATCGCTAGTATTATATCCAGGACCCGCTTGAATACGTTCGCATATTCCACTCCACCTACTACCTGGTGCTCCAGATACAAAAATCTTTTTTGTAATTTTCCAAATGTTATTCATAAAAATATTTATACATTATATACGTATATAATACAAAACTGGTATTATTACTACTAACAGCCTATTTTAAATACAATGTAGAAAGGGGGCATCAGCCACCAATGAGATCGAACAAAGTGTTTGTATGCTCTCGTAACCAAGTAAAAACGGAGCATGTAAATGGGAAGAAGAAATCGTAAAAGACAATCGCAACAAAATTATAACATCTATGGCGAGTCTAATGTGCATTATCTAAATCTACAAAAACGTAGACAAATAATGCTTACACCAAAAAATCCAAATCAAGTTAATTATATTAGTAAGTTGTTAGATAGTTCACAATCAATTATTTTTGCAACAGGTCCTGCAGGAACAGGAAAAACAATGCTATCAGTGTTAGCCGCAATAAAAAATTTAAAAGATGGATTAGTGGAAAGATTAATTTTTACCAGACCTGCAATAGGTGTAGAAGATGAACAACACGGTTTTTTGCCTGGCGATTTAAATGCAAAAATGGAACCGTGGACTAAACCCATATTTGATGTTCTAAGAGAATACTATAATTCTAAAGAAATACAATTAATGATACAAGAAGGAGTAATTGAAATCAGTCCACTTGCATTTATGAGAGGTCGTACATTTAAAGATAGTTTTATAATAGCAGACGAAATGCAAAATGCTACCCCAAATCAAATGAAAATGCTCTTAACTAGAATAGGAGACAATAGTAAAATTGTTGTCACTGGTGATGTTAAGCAAACAGATAGAAAAGCACAGGACAATGGTTTAATAGACTTTTCAATTTTGTATAAGCAGTTTGGAGAAAGTAGTTATATTAGTTTTTGTAAATTTAATAAGCATGATATAGAAAGACATCCAGCAGTAAAAGAAGTTCTTGACATTTATGGAGATAAATAATAGTAAATTATAAATCGTCTCGGAGATAATCTATGGATTTCAAATTTACTATTAAAGCCTGGCAGGATAAAACAGGTTCAGAAAATGCTAAGATAAGTGTAGGTGTGGGAGGAGCAACTCAAGTGGCATCTCAAGAAATATCAAGTACTGATATAGATAATCCTACAGTTTTTACATTCGAAGCAACAGGACTAGAAACACCAGGAACAGGAAAAACACATTCTATGGTGGTAACACTTTTAAATGATGAATATGTTGATGCTAGTAATGATAGAAATGTATATATAAGTCCTGAAATTTTGTATACTGATAAGGCCGACGGCACTAATTATAAACATAAAGCAAATAATTTAGATGGTCAACCAGAGGCAAATTATGCAGTAATTAGTGATTTTACTAATAAGGCAAATTATAGACATCTAAACTTCAAAGATTATTCTTACGTTACTGCGGTAAGTTCTGCAGGAGGATCAGGATCAGGTTGGCAAGCAGGTTATACAATTGATATAATAGACGCAAATCCAGTTACTATAACACTTAAGAATGACAGTAGTAGTAATGTCAAAACTGGAACTTATCAAGATTAAAAAAAGGAAGTCGAGCATCTATAAGACTTCCTTTTCGATTGGACCAGTGCCCGTTTTGATGCTGGCACTTTCTCATGATGACTAAATCATCTGTTTATTTTGAGTAGTCCGTATCTGAATAATTTTCCTCTGCATATTCCTGATTACTTTCCCAAACGTTAATTACATCAAAAAAAGCACCTCGCATAGGTGAAAATTCATTAATAGTATCTTTAAAATTTTCTATTTCCGATATTTGTTCTTGTGTTAAATCATATATTTCTTCTATGTCATAAAATTCACATACATATTCAGCGGCCGAATCAAATGCTTCTCTTTCAAGATGTTCTTCAATTTTATACATTCGAGGCCAATCGAATTTATTTTCACCATTTCCATTCTCACTCATGCTCGCCTCCAGGGTCATTTTTATCTAAAGGAATTCTCTTTCCTTCATGCCACATATATCTTGTTCTACTAGGTGTATGATATCCATTAGTCCTATGCTCTAATCTTAAACTAAAAGCACCAGGATTTCTTTTTGCAACTTCAAATGTTGCAACAGTAATAACAATTGCCATAAGAAGAATTGCATGAGCAATCATTGATATTCCCATCACCCAAAAACTACCAACATACATTGAAAATACAATGCACCACATCCATGCTAAAACTTGAAGCACCATATGTCGTACATTAGTGTCTGGAATATGCCGTAATGGATTCATATCAGCATTCATTACACCATTCCAACTATTATAGATAAATTCTCGCATTTTTACTCCTGTTAAAAAATATGCAGTCGCCGCCAACCTCGCCCTCTGCACGGTGGTCCGACATTGGATTATTCCACCCCCGACTCCTAGTACAATGCCCTAAGACAGGCAATTACGTCCATTGTTTTGTATTTACTAGTTTGTAAATTTCTTTCCAATTTTTAACCAAATAACATTCATCTGGGGTTGAATTCATATTAAAACCATGCTCCATAACAATAGGTTTCAATCCTAAATTAAAACCGACCATTGCATTTTCTGGTTTATCTTCTACCCACCAATAACCTGAATCTTTCCATCTACTTAATGCTTTATTTTTATCTGCACCAGTTGGTAGACATTGTACATCGACAAATGTGCCTTTACCAAATATTTTATCTAAGTTTCTTCTTCTTAATTTTTGTGCATACTTGTTTGTGCTAAGACTAGTTACTGCAATAAATTGCCAACCTTGATAAGCAAGTTTTGTTATATATTGAACACTATCTCTTAATGGAGGCAAAAAACCTATTGCGGCACTTTCATTAAATTGCTTAATTAACTTTTTACCTTGCGACTTCTCGACTCCATATCTTTTTCCTATATCATAGATAAATTCTGCTCCATCTACTCTTTTGAAACCATATTCTTCCATAAAAATATCAAAAGCATATTCCCAATTAAGAACTACTCCGTCACAATCAACCAACATAGTTTTCTTTTCAATCATATTCTAAAATCTCCTATCATCAGAGGTAAAGTAAGTTGTATACCTGCTACTGGATCTTCTCTTTCTGCCATTATATCCGACATAATATCATCAAATAATTCACAGTATTCTTCATGGTCTTTGAAAAAACCTGTTCCATGACTTCCTCTAAAGTCTGACCACACTGCCCATTTCATGTTCTCATACTTTAATTTAATTAAGTCTAAGGTCTTAGTGTTTGTTCTTATTCTAAGTTCTGCTTCTAATATACTTCTAATCATTTTCTCTCCTAAACTAATCCTTGTTCTTTAGCCGCCGCTAATATAATTGGTGTTAAGGTTTTTTCAATGTTATCTTCCCACATATTCCAACTATCTTTAGTAAAATACCTAAATGAATTAACAGTAGGAATATTCCATCTATCAATATCTTTACCAAATATAGATACAAATAATCCTCTTTTGTTACATAGACCATTGTTAAAAAAGTCGTAAGCGGCATTTTGTGCTCTTCTAAATATTTCTAAATTTTTGTTTTTAGACAAAGGATTATCACATCTACCCTCAAAAGGTAACAATGCATTTAACTTGTCTGCTAAATGTTTAAAACCAGAGTTGACTCCCCAGTTACTTTTAAATAATTCTTCTTGAAATCCTTTGTACATAGTTTCTCTCCTTTTTCTAACTATACTTTATATTAACATAGTTTTAAGAGTTGTCAACCTTTTTTACGTAATTAATTACAGTTTCTTTTCCGCCATGAAACTTACTGGTCTGATGCCTTTTTACTTTGCCTGTAATTTTACATTTTGAACCCCAATGTGTAGCAGGATATTGTGTAAAAAAGCATACTATATTATTATTAATTTTAGCATTAACGATATGGCAACCTATTTTAGCAATATAACTGCAACTTTTGACATCTATATCACCTCTAATATTTTTACCAACTGTACCTATCCAATCACTGTCATTAGCAGTTTGACGCATTTCTAAATCAATTTTATCTTTTTTGACTGCTCTAAAATAACTTTTAGGTAAACTAGCAACAATACCAATCTTATGATAAGGAACTTCATTTGTATTAATCAATGTTAAAATTTCCTTTTCGAAATCATTTATTTGATTGCTAAATCCTTTTAATACAAGTTTTTTGTAATAATTGATAATATCTTCTGCAATTTTTGTATCATCTTTTGTAATAGTTACAGTATCTTTTGCTTTTGTATCTGTAAAAATACCCATATGTGTTAGCATTAATGCTTTATTACTTACTAACTGTACACCATCATTCCATGATCCATCTCTAATATATTTTTCTCCTAATTGCTTATAAGCAGATACACTATAAGTCATCAACAACTTTAGGTCATATTTTTCTTTTGTATAAGTATTCATGTAATCCTCTATCCTAATTTTAATTAAATATAACATGTAATATGATTTTGTCAACCAATAAATGGTCGGAATATAGAAACTATACAATTAATAGATTAAGTGAATCTTCAGTTAATTATGATCCGTATTGGCATGTTATAGTTAATGAAACATTACATCCTGAATTATTTCATTTATGTAAAATAAATTGGCCCAAAGTAGAAGATAATCTGCATAATAAAAACGTGCCAGGACATAACCAACATAGAGATATTTGGAATCCGGATCGAGAAGAATTACCATTTTGGAGAGAATATTACAATAATATTATTTGTCATAGTAATATAATAGATGCCATATATAATTTTGAAGGCATAGACAGGAAAAATTATGCATATTCTACTAGTAGTTTATGGTCAGATTATAAAGGATACAGTGTTAACAATCACTACGATGCATACACGATTGATGTAGCATGGCAGACATATGTTTATTGTAATGGTGGTGAACAATGGGGTACAAGTATGAATGATGCAGAAGGCAACGAACTAAAACGTTTTCCTTTTTTGCCCAATACTTGCTGGTTAATGAGAGTTGATTCAAATAGTTGGCATAGTTGCGATGAAATAGATTGCACCTTAAGGCAAAGCATTATGGCAAGGTTAATGACTACAAATAAAGGTTAGAAAATTTTTTGTATAATTTATTAGCAATGTTTTTATTTGTTAAAGGTCCAAAATGACCATCTTCAACAAAATCTATAACATAATCTCCAAGATAACAATATTCTTTAAACCTAGTAAAATATTCTTCTACTTGAGTCCTATATTTCCAATCTTTATGTAAATGAAAAAAGATAAAATTAGTTTTTTGTAGTCTTAATAATTTAACAATTCTTTGTACCTGAGATATGAAATAAGCAGTCAAACGTTCATCGGTAAATACGTTGTTTAATTCTTTATCACCTTCAGTGAGTCTATAGTCCTCACCGTTTAACCTTATACGACTTGTTTCCGTAAATTGAATACACACATTTTGTTTATGTAAGTCATACTGGAATAATTTTTCCTCACTTAACCAGTTTCCTTTGTTAGAATGTCCATCAATTACAGGTTGAAGTTTTAATTTTTTTGATAGATATTCTGTAAAAACTTCATGATTATTTTGTCCTTCACCTAAAGTATGACTACAACCTACGTATAAAATTTGTTTATCGTTCAGTAAGTTTTTCGTAGATTTAGGAATATAGATTTTTTCTGGAGTTTCGATCAGTAAAGTTAAGTTGTAAATATTTGCGAAAGTATGTAGTCTAAGTAAATCCTCGTAGTTGTCACTATTATGAACAAATCTATAGGCATTAGGACTTTCAAGACGTTGAATAATACTATCCCAGTCATGCTCAATAATATTACAATAATTATTCCCATACAAATTATCGTTTATAGGACTACTACAAATTATGAGTTCTGACATAATTCAACCAATGTAGCCGCCAAATTTATTTCTTGATCCGCTACCATAGGAATGTTTCTCAATCCTTTTGCTATTATTAGTATTGCTTTGTCTTTTTCCTCTTGTGTATTGCCCCATAATTCTAAATTATCATACATCCAACGAAATAGTTCATCCATTTCTTCTGGACGTACTTGGCTACATAATAATTTACGGGCATCAAGAATTTTACCTTGTTTAAATAAATCAACAACTGCTAATCTATAATCAGCAGTAGCACTATCACTTTCTTGAGGCTTAACTAATTTGCCATCGATAGTATTCATCTGCACTAGATTTAAACATTTTCTTAAATCAGGATAAGTTGCTTTTACATAACTATCTAGTGTGTCTATGTCAACTTCTATTTTTTCTTCAACACAAACTGTTGCAACTCTGGCTGTGAATTCTGTATGATCTATTCTTTCTATATGGAAACCTTGACATCTACTGTGTAAGGCTGGAATAATTTTATTTGGGTAATTACATGTTAAAATAAATCTTGCAGTATTGGCATACGTTTCCATCACACCACGTAGTGCCGCTTGTCCATTAGGAGATATATAATCTGCCTCGTCTAATAAAACAATTTTAAATTGACCAAAAGGCATAGTTTGTACAAATCCTGTTATTTTTTCTCTTACACTATCAACACTATTTTCACGACTAGCATTTATTTCAAGGACATCATATTCATCTATATCAAGCATGTTAATTAAGACTTTTGCTAACGTTGTTTTTCCTGTGCCAGGTGCGCCACTAAAAAGCAAATGTGGTATTGTTTTGCTATCTACCCATTGTTGTACTTGTTTACGTTGTTCGTTATCACGAAAAACATAATCAGTTATTGTTTTTGGTCGATATTTTTCAGTCCAAAGTTGTTGCATTTTTTCCTTCAATCATATATTCAAAGTTAACACTTGTTTTATTCATTCTATATTCTATAGCACCATTACGTAAATGAAACTTTCTTGCCATTTCTGTCAGAGGACTTAGTGTCACAAATCTATCTACCTCTGGTTTATTTTTTTGTATCCATTTTACAGTTTCAAAAATTATATCTGTTCCAGCACCTCTTGTATAACTCCATACTGTATAGAATACAGCAATATTACCAGATTTGTCAAGTTCATTTTCTTCTTGTGGTACATCTTCGCAAAAACTACAACAAATCATTGCATCTACTTCTTTGTTTTTTCCATAGCATAATGCAAACGTTGTTCTATTATCAGTAACTCTGAAATTTTTTGGAATATGTCTTCTTACTGGATCATCATCTATATAATCCAGTAGTTCACTGTCTACTATTTTTAGCATTTTGTCCTATTTGATTAACATGTTGTATATTGAATAGTCATCTTCATATAGTTCTTGTTTTTGATTATTATACTTATTCAAAAATAAAATACTAGCAGAAAATAATTTTTTGTTTATAGGTAAAGAATCTATTGTAAGTTCTTCTAATTTGTTTTCTTTGCAAAAATCATTAAACTTTTCAAAACAATTGTATTTCCATTCGACTTTAAACTTATTTGCATAGGACTTTTGTCCTATAAAGTTCTTTGGGTCAATGTTGAACCAGTCTTTTGGATTATCTTCTAATATTTCTGTTGCTAATTCTTTAATGTTTTTCCATTGTTTAAGAATTGTTGAACTTTGTAACTGTGCATTCTTTTCAACAAATGCAATTAATTGTTCTGGTAATCTTGTATTTGGATTTTTTACAAAAAAATAAGGCGTATATTCTTGTATTTTCTTAATATCATTATCACCCAACAAAGTAAAGTCATTTATTATTGCCCACTGTTTAATAAAATTTTCTTCATAATTAGGTGCAAATCCTAAAAGTAAATTTTTATTCCAAAGTATCACTAGTTAGTTCCTTGATTCTTTTATATAAGGAGTATTTTTCTTTAGTCTCCTCTTTAATTTGATGTCTTAAAAGATTTACTTCATCCTGTAATTTTTTTATTTGTTCTCGCAGGAAGAAGTTTTCTCTGCGATGGTACTCATTGGTATCTATATTTTTAATTTCTTCTTCACTAAACATTTTCTTGATGTCCAAATCCAGGAGTCATAAATTCTTTGCTAGGTTCTTCATCACTAATACCTAAAATATCATCAGGATCAACAGTTCTTACAGTTTCTCCATTTAATTCAAATCCTCTACTCCATCGACCATGGCTGACTAAAACCCATTGTCCTTGTTTTACATCTTCTTGTTTTTTTCCTATTTCAACAACTTGTGCCCATCGCGGGTGGATACCTCGTGCTTCACCATCATCACTAGGAATTATAATTCCACCAGATGTCTTAGTGATTCCAAATTCCATATCCTTTACTAAGACTCCATCTCTTAATGGCTTAAATGTTCCTTCTGCTCTTGTAAAATTAACTGGCATTTTTACCTCCATGTTCTTTCTGCCTTTGCACTGCGGATTCTAAACCTCCACTAGTAACCTTTTCTTGTGTTAGTTTACTATCTTTTTCAACTTGTTGTTTAACAGGTGGCTCCCAATCTTTCCAATCATCGTCAGCACTAATTGGTTCGCTACTATCTTGCACTTCACTATCCACTGGAACCATTGTATTTAATTTGTTATATTCTTTCATTATTTCTTCGCGACTTTTTACTATTTCACCATCGCTATTAATCTGGTCACCTCTTGCATTGACATTCATATTTCCTAAAGCAGGCTCATTCTCGTTTGCTAATAATAGTGCTCCAAAGTCCACACTTCTTCCTTGAGCGGTTCTATATACTTTATTACGTTTAGCCATTTGTTTTTCTCCTTATTGCATAATCTATAGCAAATCTTTTTCTATCCGTTGTTATATCCTTAGCGGCATGTAGTATATTAGAGTCAAATATAATAAATCTACCTGGTATCATTTTATATAGTTTATTGTCATGACTAAAATCACCACCCATAGTTTCTGGATCCCAGAAAGCATCTAATATTCCCAAAATTTTTAAAGTATCCGGGTCTTCATAATCTGTATGAAAATTATCTTTACGAGTTTTATCTTTAATACTAATTTGACAACTAATAACTTCATAACCATCAAGTAAAGGATAAGCCTTTTCATCTATTAATGTATATAGTCCTAGTGCCATTCCTGCTAAAACACCATTTTCTAAACATGGTTCTTTGTTAATTAAACGCAGTTTAGCAAAACGATGTTCTATTTCTTTAACATTTAGTGGCCAACGAAAATCCCAATGGGGACTATCTTCTGCCATACTTTTCATAGTGGCCAAATAAGTTAAACTACAAACATCATCTAATATTACTGTTTTCATATTCTATTATATACGTATATTATATATTTATCTTAAAAATTCTTCAATATCTAAATCATAAAAAATGCTGTCAATTTTGTGTATACCAATTAAGTATAAAACATAACTTGCTACACTACTGCCTCTACCTACACCCCAAACAATATCATGCTCTCTCATAACATCTACTATATATACTAAAAATCTTAGTAGGTCAAACATATTTCTTTCTTGAAACAAAAGTAACTCCTTGCCTACTCTTTGTAGTTCGCTATCAGTTTTGCATAAATTTAGTATATATTTTGCAATATCTAATGACTTGTATTTCTCAGGCATATTCCATTGCGATTGATTATTTTTATGAAAGTCTTCAACTGAAGTATCTAGTTCATCTATCGACTTTATAACGTTTTCTAAGTAAAGAATTTTATTAGCATTATTAAACTTTTTAGGGTCTTTTAAACTTAATTTTTTTAAATTTAATTTTGGATTACTGTACAACATTTCTGTTGCTTGGTCTTCCGTTAATATTTGCCTACTATATCGATCTAGGTTCATTAGGTTTATCCTCTTGATCCGGAAGCCAATGAGTTACATCACCAGTCAACCAACCATAATCAGTGCTGAAAATGTGCATACCTTTCCATTGTTTGCCGTCCTCATCGACATACCAACCATCAAAAGTGCCTCGATGCCTTCCAACAGGTTCAAAGTAATACCATACTTTTTGACCTACATCAGGCATTTTATCTTCTACACTTATCCATTTATTCGTCATCTTTATCCTTTTTCTTTTTGGGAATAATTAATTTAATTATTTCTGCTTCGTTTTCCTTATCAGTATAATGTAATCCAACATCTTTCCAACTTTGTGTAATTAATTTAAGACCATTATCTAATAAGAAAAATTGTGGCATAGGTTTGTACCAGTATTCTACATACTTTTTAATATCTTCTTCGGGAAATATTGTCATTAAATTTTCTGCACCACCATCTTGTCTACTGAAACTATGGCTCACACCACGTGCTTGGGTACTAGTCACTGTTACGTTATCTATATAAAAAACTTCTTCTGCTATACTATTAAGTTTAACATATAAACACATTGCAATCAAGTGATCATATGGTTGATCCGGAAATAAATGTGCTTGTGCTTTAAAGGGTATAGAATTTAATTTGGTGCTATCTGCACTACTTAAGAAAAAACTATTATCTAGTAGTTCTTGGATATAGAATTGGAGTCTATCCATACCTTTATTATAAAGTTTTTGCCTTTTCATATTAGGCGTTATATTAACAATTATTTCTAAATTATTAGGTAATAAATTATTATCTAAAATTAATGTAGTATTAAATGCTTCTCTAAGTTCTATCATTATATATCGATCAGTTTATCCCAATCTGTGCCTTTCTTTTTTTGATTTTCGTTAATTTTTTCATTTTTAATTCGATCTCTGTTATATTGTTCTTGTTTAAAATCTTCTAATAACATTGATACTTGCCTAATTAGGGCATCATTGCCAAATCTATATGCTAAATTTAACCTTTTAGTCAACTCACTAACTTTTTCTAATATTTCTTTATCAGTTAGTTTTTCAAAATCAGGACTTAATGGATGATTCATTTTTTCATCTCCTGTACTCTTTTCAGACCATAAGCCTCAAAAGATATAAAGTTTAGGTATACCCATGCCCAGCCAATCATACTGATAAACAAATTTGGTGTAAAGGCAAACTTAATGCTAATCCAAATTAAAACACTATGAATACCTACAACCCAATGGTCTTTTGTAGTTAACTCTATTTTATTATAAGTCGCCATCTTTTCTATTTTCACTGTAAAATGCATCAAAACTGCCACCAGGATATCTTGCTTCTAGTTTTTTAACATTTTCTGCAATTACATCATTTGGATCTAATCCTAATGCTCTGCAGGCATTAATCCAATACCACATTATATCACCAAGTTCTCGTTTGCAATGAAATACAGTTTCATCATTCATAGGTTTACCTTGGAAAACAACTTTTTTTACTATTTCTGCAAATTCACCACCTTCAGCACTGATACCAATAGCACCTGTCATTAATAGTGCCATTTTAATATTTTTGTTTTCACGTTCAAGTTTGACTAAGTTTTCAGTCATTGTTGATGTGTAGTTACTTTCATCGCTAGTAACTGCTTTTACAAAATCTTTGTATTTGTTTAAATCAATATTAGACATTTATACACCTCTTTACTTGTGTACTATTGTATAATAATTTAAGGGTATTGTCAATCTTAATATGAACTTAATGCCGCACGTTTCCAGATAACAGTAGAACCGTCATGAGTACCAAAGCATATGTAAATATAACTTGAATCTACACAAATGTCACCTGCTTTATCGCCTGCCTGACCGGTGTTAGCAGGAGTTCTAACATCCATTTTTTTATTACTACGACTTTTATCATTTACTGCTATAACTGTTCCGCCATCATCAGTAATAAATTCAAATATGTATGTGCCTGTACGATCAAAAGTAATTACGTTTGCACCATTTGTGCCTTGAAGTTCATTTGCACCTATGCTAACTGCGGATGGTAAAGTCATAGTGTGAGCCACGTTAGCAATAGTTATTTCTATTTCTATTTTACCTGTTTTACCACTTGCTGGAAAATTACTAAATGCAAATGTTACACTACCACTTGTTGTTAGTGTTTGATAATGACCAGCACTGAAATCAAAAGTTTGTGCTCCTGTAACTGTACCTTTAGCAACTCTTGTCAAACTCATATCTTTAAGTTCGAAATCTTCTAATACTGCACCACCGCCATCATTATTTAATGATTCGCCTGATAATGCACTTTTTAATACTACTTTTGATTCTAAGTCGGAAATTTCCGTTGCCGCAGTATCTAATGCTGTTTTAATATTAGTAAAATTATCTCTAAAGCCTTGACTATCATTATCCTGTCCTGCTACTGGAAAAGTAGTGCTTATGCTTGTTGTGGTTATGCTACTTGCCATTTTTAATAAACTCCATTATAAACTATTTATCTATTTGTTGTAGGTAATCTATCAAAAGGACCTACCTGTGGAAATTTAATAAACAAATCACCTTCATCTTTTTCTGCATATGTATCTATGCTACTAAAAAATCTGGTTCCTTTTCCGTCAAAAGTAGTAAGACTAATTGATTTGTCAAACGTTGTTTCTTCTGTCTGAATAAATGCTGATCCACTTTTACTATACCATTTACTCATATTGTTATCTAATATAAATCTATCAACTTCGAAACTTATATCTTGTAAATTAATAGAAGTTCTTTGATTCAATCTATATTTAATTTTGTCACCAGCACCTGGTTTGCAATATACTATAGGACATGCTAAAGTCCAACCTAAAATTGTATTATCATCTTGTTTATCAACCATCCATTCTGGCAATGCTTTTCTTTCTAATATTTGAAATCCAATTTCATCTCTAAGTCTTACTCTCATGTTTTCAATACTATTTTGATAAACTTGAAAATCATTTACTTGACTTGCTAGGTAGTTTCCACTTGTAACATCTGGTGTGCCTTGGTCACTATTAATAGGATTTGTCCAAGTTCCACCACTAGACACATTAGAAATCATAGCAGGCTTACTAGGCAAACCAGTTGAAGGATCTACTCCTAAGCGATTATCAACTAATTCAACGTAAACTACTTCATATTTTGTAGTGCCATCTTCGTTTAATGCTTTTGCATTTTTAAATCCACCAAATCTTAAAGTATTATTCCAATGATTTTGTGCAAGTGCAGAAATATATTCTGTTTCACTTTTAGGAGATAATCCTGCTACTACCAATGCCCTTAAATCAGTTTGTATACCAAAATAAAAATCAGATGCTCTGTATACATCTTCTGGTGGAATATCATCACTGTTTTGTATTAGACTATCATATATATCCCGCTGGGCATCGCGAGGGAACGCTCTTACATATAAGTTTTCATATGGCCTTGAACTATCTGCACTAACAGTTATTGTAAATTTTTTGTAAGTATCTACAATTCCATCTGCAGAAAATACTCTAGCCACAAATGTATAAACTTGTTCAAAAGTCGTTTGATTAGTAAGTGGATCATTAATGTCAAAAGTTGTTGTTCCAGTGTCAAACATTAGTGTTTCAAAACTTACTCTACCAATTAACAATCCATTAGAATTTAGTTTTAATCCTTGTGGTAATTTGTTTACACCCAAACTTGCAGTGCCAGTTCCTGCTCCTTCACCTGT
>MDTA01148714.1_pt1 | contig 15368 bp, 14 predicted proteins | sample 811151 | NCBI WGS metagenome assembly MDTA01 (sample SAMN05326648, study PRJNA326480) | marine metagenome | isolation source: seawater | place: Indian Ocean: South | collected 2010 | reverse complement strand
GTTGATTAATATTTTTGCTTTTGAATTATATTTCTCAAGAATTGGGTAAGTTGAATCACTCTTCGAATCAAGTACAACTATTATTTCTGTATCGGATTTAACATTTTCTTCAAATCTTTTTAATATTGTTATAAAATTTACCCCTTCTTCTTTACAGGGAATAATTAATGATTTATTAAAATTCTGCATATAAAATAGTTTTGTTTTTTAGGTCATAATTCAGAAATTCATTGTGATTAACTGCAATTAATATATTGTTAGTTGATTCTTTGACATTTTCATATTCAAAAATCTCTATGTCTTGTTCATTTTCCTTTATATATGGGTCTACTGCATAAACCTCAAAACCTTTTTTCTTTAGTTTTTTATTTAACTCAACACCACCAGAACCTCTGATATCATCAGAATTATTTTTAAAACTTATTCCTAGTTGAATTACTTTTTTTTCGACAAAAATTTCTATACATTTATTTACTATATTGTTTAAGTACTCATCATTAATTGATTCAAGGTGTTCTAATAAAGAGTTGTTAACTTCAAATGTTTTGATAAATGTTTCTAGGTCTTTAGGTAAACACGGACCTCCAACATACCCTGTAAAGGGAAAATGCTCCAATCTAGGGTAGTTTTCTTTTGCAATGTTTATAATTTTTTGAAAATTTAAATTATTTTTATAAGCAATATTAGAAAATTCATTAGCAAGTGAAAAATTTGCATGCCTGTATGCATTTGTAAATAATTTTATAAAAACAGATTCTTTAGTAGTCGTTTTTATAGATTCTATCCCTAAAGAACTAAAGAATTGTTTTATATTTTGATATTCTGAATCTTTTTCTACACCTACTATTTGGGGAAGTTCCGATAGCTCTTTAAATGCTCGTCCCTCTGCAATTCTTTCTGGGCAATAAGCAAGATTAATATTTTTATTTTCAAAATTATTATTATTTTTTATATATTCTATATCGTTAATTGTTACGGTACTTCTAAGAATTAAAGTTGATTCAAGTTTTATGTTATCCATAACATCGTCAATGAGTGAATTGAAAAGATTAATTGTACTTAACGATGAAGAAGTGCCTATTGTTACAAAGACAATATCGGAAGATTTTATTTCTTTTATATCATTTGTAATTTTCATACCATTTTTCAATGCCATTTTTAAGTTTTCTTCAAGTGCTTCTTCAAAGAACGGTATATTGCCATTTTCAATTAAATTAATTGAATCTAAATTGTTATCAATAATTAATGTATTATGTCCCTTATTTTGAAAAAAACAGCTTAATGGCAAACCTATATGACCACCACCGCCTACGACACTAACATTAATTGACTGACTCATAAAAATATTAAGTCCAGATATCTTTCATATTTCAATATACCTTAATTTTAAGTTTGGTTATAAATAAAAATATTTATTTATAATTTTGTATTGATTTTTTAGTCGAAAAGTTTGTCTTTGTTTTCGTGAATTTAATAAATTAGATCTATCATCTATGAGGTTATTAAATAAGTCTAAATACTTTTGATTCATCGTATTTCCTGTAAATTCATAATTTAAGAGACTTTTTTTATATTCTTTATATTTGTTTTTTATTTCAGCTAATTTTTCTTCAAGATTATCAACTGTGTACTGTATTCCATAATTCTTGCAATATTCCGTAATACCTCCGCTTTCAATGTATAAAATAGGAAGTCCAGACAAAGCCCCCTCAATATGGTGCATGCCTGCAGGTTCATTTATTGATCCCGTTAAATAAATATGGCAGTTTCTTAAATATGAAGCAATCTCTAAGTTATTCATTGGTTTTAACACTTTGGTATTTTTTAGTATTATATTTTTTGGTAAATTTCCTATAAAAGTAAATTCAAACTCACTTTTAAAATTATGATTTTCTAAAAGCAAATCTAAAGTTTTATATGCAGCTATACCTTTATTAGCATTAGCTCCCCAATGATGAGTAACAATTTTAAATTTTTCTGCTGTTTTTTCCAATTTATTAATTGGGTAAAATATTTCTTCATCAGCGCCATTATGTATGACGCTGTAATTCATATTTGAAAAACCTTGATCTAAAAATAAATCTTTTAACCAATTGCTAATAAAAACAGTGTGGTCAGAAACTAAAGATGAATTCATTAAAAACTTATTTAAACCCCTAGTATCTTTTCTCTCATCACATTCATTAATTCTGTTTACGACCAATGTATTCCTATTAACTTTATCTATATAGTTTTTTATGTCTATATGGCTAAATGAAGATGATTCCGTGAATCTTCGAGGTTCTGTAAGTAGTATTATATCAATGTCATCTTCAATTAAATTAGATACGACATCAATATTTTTTTTTTCTAGAAAGTTTTTTAACTGCCTAAAGAAATTTATACCACCACCCCAAGGACCTTCTATATCGTTGTATCCTATACTTACTTTCATCTTTCCTATTTTATATGTGTTTTCATCACATAGTAACTAATAGAAACAAACTTAAAAAAACAAAATAAATTAAGGACTTTGTAAAAATTAATATCTAAATTATTAGAATTAAAAACTATGGATAAAAATTTTTGGGAACAATATTATTCAATTAATAAAGAACCATTCCAGCCATCTAGTTTTGCTAGAGAAGTAATTCAAAATATAAGTAAAAATAGCACACTTTTAGATGTTGGATGTGGAAACGGTAGAGACAGTATTTTTTTTGCAAATAATTCTATTAAAACAACAGGAATTGACCAAAGTGAAACTGTTATAAAAAACTTAAAAAAGTATGAAAATAGCCATCTAATATTCAGAGTTGATGACATTAATAATTTAAAAGAACAAAAGTACGATTATGCTTATTGTAGATTTTTACTTCATAGTTTAAATGAAAATGAAGAAGATGCTCTTCTAGCTTGGATAAAAGGAAATATATCAAAAAAAATATTTGTTGAGTCTAGGGTAGATATTGATAAAGAAAAATATGAAAAAACGACACATTACAGAAGGTTGATGAATATAGATAAATTTTGTAAAAAACTAGAACTTTATCAATTTAAAATAGAAGGTCAAGAGATTTCAGATAAATTTTCTATATACGAGAACAAATACAATGTTTCAGATGTAGTTTTTAACCCAATGCTAATAAGGCTTATAATTTCTAAGTAAAAAAATGAAAGTTAATTAAATGAACCATTTTACTTTTTGTATAAATGGTTCATAAAAGAAATTCTAAAACCAGTTAAACTTACTAAATATATGTATTATCTAGTTAAATTTTTAAAGTATTTTATATTTCTAGCTTTAAATTTTTTTTTACTATCTGTAAGCCAAGATATTGACATCGAGCAGTTTCTTAAAGATCTTGATATATTTATAGAAATAGATAACTTAACAGACAGTATTGTTTTTTTAATAATTAGCTTATTTGTTGTATTTTTTACATTTTTTATAAAGCAAATTTTAAAACCATTTATAGAAATATTTATTGAGCATTATTATAAATATGGTTTTTATTTTCTGATTAATATTTTATCCCTATCAGCAACATACATTATCTTGAGAGTTTATGGTTATTCAAGATTGTACTTACTTATTTATTTAATTTTTGCCTCATTTATTTTTGAAATATTTGATAAAGCAGAAAAAAAATTTTAGTTTAAAATGTCATGTAAAATATAACTGTGTTAAATTTTGTATATTGTTTTGATGAAAATTATAATCTTCAAGCTCTAACATCAATAAATTCACTTTTATTAAAAACTTCAAAAAAAATTAATTTATATATTATTCATGAAAATCCTGAAACTTTTTCAACGGATTTAATTTCAATGGAAAAAGTAGAAAATTTTCAAATATTTCAAATTTTCATAGACGATGTAGAGTTCCCGAACTTATCTGGCACACACGTTTCAAAAGCAACATATTATAGATTTTATCTGTCTAAATTTCTTCCTAAGGATTTAGAATACATAGTCTATATTGATGCTGATATTTTATGTTTAAATGATCCTACAAAATTAATAGAAAAGCATATAACAGACCTAGAAAAAAGCAACAAACATCTTGTTGCTCGTACTGAGGTTTTAAGAAGTGAAACAAACTTAACGGTTAATCCATTTTCAAATCTAGATTTAAAAAATGAAAAATATTTTAATGCTGGCCTTATGATTATTGATTTTCAATACTGGATAAATCAGAATATTGAAGAAAAATTATTTGAAATTATGAACATCTATTACGGAGAGATAGTTTTCTGGGATCAAGATGTTTTAAATAAATATTTTGATGGAGAACATATTGAGCTTAATGACTTGTGTAATTATGAATTTGGAGTATTTGATAGTGATCTTTATGATGAAAATTTTATAATTCAAAATGTAATTTTCTTACACTATACCGGGAAAGGGAAGCCTTGGGATACAAATTTTGTATACTTTGATAGTTCCGATATATTCCAAAGATATTTTAGGATGCTCAACTTAGGAAAATATCTCTTGTCACATAGTAGTTCAATTAGAGGAAGTAAAAAAAATTATATTTATAAAATTTTAAAATTGGAATTTTTAAAACTGAAGTATCCTTTTTCGTATTTACTATTGTCATTAAAAGCTATCTCAAAAATAGAAATTAAATTTTTTAATAAACAAGTAATATTTGGCGAACAACAAGTTAAACGAAAAAAGCCAATAAATTATGATGAAAAAGATAAATATTTATTTTCTCATGAATTTAAAAAAGATTTACCAGAGTCATACATTAGATTACTCAAAAACCCTATTGTGATTAATAATTCAATATTTGATTTAAGAAAATTTAGAATTTATACAAAAGACACTTTTTATGGAAGCCATACATATTCAAAAAAAATAAAAGACACTTTAAAAAATATAATCAGATCAGAAAAAGGTGTAACTAAAATTCAAAATGGTATTTGGATATTAGATACTAAAAGTGAAAATTTCGGACACTGGATGATTGATGCATTGTGTAGATATGAACTAGTTCCAAGAGATTTTATGTCGTATGAAATTTTACTACCTAAAAGGTTTGAAATTAATTGGATTATTGAAATGTTAGATTTTTTAGATTATAAATATAAAGTTATTGAAGAAAATAAAAAATATAAAATTGAAAATCTAATACTCACAAGCAGGGCTCACCCATCTGGTAATTATAATCTTGAAATAGTCAACAAGATAAGAGATAGGTTCTTAGAAGATCTTGAACTTTATCCAAAAAAACATAGAGTCTGGGCTTATAGAGAACATGTAAGTAGAACTGTTAAGAATTTTGATGAAATTGAAGAAATTCTTAATAAGTACAATTTTGAAATTATAAAGACCGATGAACTTAGTTTGAAACAAAAAATTAAAATTTTGGGAAATACGGACATAATTAGTGGCACACACGGATCTGGTTTAATTAATTTATTTTTTATGAAGAGTGGTTCGAAAATATTTGAAGTTCGAGACTTTAAAGACACTTTAAAAAATGCTGTTTTTTCTTTGGCTTCAGCTCTTAATATTGATTACTTTTATATGGAGAGAGAAAATAATTTAGTATCAGACGGATCGATTGATCCTAAATTATTTGAAGACAGGTTACTTGAGTGTTTAAATGCTTAAGAACATATAATAAATTATGAACCTATAATTAAACAATGGAAAATGATAAATTAGAAAACCTTCGACATCAAATCTTAGATCTTTCAAAAAAATATTTTAATGAAAAAAATAGTATTAACTCCGAGTTTGTTCCTCATATTTCTGAAATTCCAGTAACTGGAAAAGTTTTAAATGATGAAGATTTGGTAAATTTGGTCGATTCTAGTTTAGATACATGGCTTACTTCCGGGCGATTTACAGATAATTTTGAAAAAAGTTTAAGAAAGTACCTTGGGGTTAGGCACTGTTTATTTGTTAATAGTGGATCTTCTGCAAATTTATTAGCGCTATCTAGTCTAAAAATACTTTATGAAATACCAGATGGTAGTGAAGTCATAACATCGTCAGTAAATTTTCCTACTACAATGAATCCAATTATTCAAAATAATTTAAAGCCAGTCTTAGTTGATGTTGAGCCAAATAATTTTAACATTAATCCTGACCTTATAGAGGAAAAAATAAATAGTAAAACTGTTGGAATTGTATTGGCGCATACTTTAGGGAACCCATTTGATTTAGAAAAGATTACCAATTTAACAAAAAAATATAATTTATTTTTAATGGAGGACAGTTGTGATGCTCTGGGTTCTAAATTTGATGAAAAATACTTAGGTACTTTTGGTGATGTGGCGACTCTTTCATTTTATCCAGCTCATCATATTACAACTGGAGAAGGTGGAGCAGTCTTAACTAACAACACTAAACTAAAAAAAATTATAGAGTCTTTAAGGGATTGGGGGAGAGATTGCTATTGTCCACCTGGAAAAGACAATACTTGTAAAAAAAGGTTTGATTGGCAACTAGGAGGTTTGCCACACGGATATGACCACAAATATATTTATTCCCATGTGGGTTACAATTTAAAGGCTACTGACATGCAGGCAGCAATAGGAATAAGTCAATTAAATAAATTAGATAAATTTATTGAAACAAGAAAAGAAAATTTTAAATATATGTATGATCATTTTTTAAAATTTGAACAATTTCATCTCCCAACTTGGTATGAAAAATCAGATCCTAGTTGGTTTGGCTTCCCTCTTACTATTAAAAATGATAGTGATATAGAAAGAGTAGAGTTACTAAGGCATTATGACGAAAACCGCATAGGAACAAGGTTGCTATTTGGTGGTAATGTAATTTTACAGCCAGCATATGAAAAACTTGAATTAGGTAATCCAGATGATTTCCCAGCCGCAAGAAATGTTACAGATAATTCTTTTTGGTTGGGAGTTTATCCAGGAATAAATAAAGATATGATGGATTTTGTTATTATGACTACTAAAGAATTTATAGATAAAAAATGAATAGCTTTATATTAGCGGGCGGAAAAGGCACTAGGTTTAGGGAAGAAACTTCTTTAAAACCAAAGCCAATGATTGAGATAATTGGGACACCAATGGTGGTTCATATAATTAATCATTATATATATCATGACATAAATAAATTTACTATATTAGCAGGTACAAAAATTGATTATATTCTAAATTACTTCAAAAATAATTTCAATACGATTTCAAGCAATGAATTTAAATACAAAAACTCAAAAATTTTAATACTAGATACTGGAGAAGACACAATGACAGGTGGTCGAATAAAAATCGGGGTTGAAGAAACAAAGAGTGAAAAGTTTATGGTTACATATGGTGATGGAATTTCTGATGTTAATATAAAAAAATTAGAAAAATTTTATAATGATAATAATTATTTAGGTGTTGTAACCGCAGTAAGACCACCAGCTAGGTTCGGAAGGTTAAAAATTGAAAATAATGAAGTAACAGAGTTTGGGGAAAAAAACCAAGCTGATGAAGGCTGGATAAATGGAGGTTTTTTTGTATTTAATTCTGAAATACTTCCGTATATTAAAGATGAAAAAACAGTATTTGAAAAAGAACCATTAGAAAATTTATCAAAAAGCGGAAAGCTTGGAGCATTTATACATGAAGGATTTTGGCAATGTGTTGATACAATTAGAGAAAAAGAAATATTAGAAAAAAAACTTAAGACTGAAGGGCTGGATTGGATGTGAATATTGGAAATTTTTGGAACAATAAAAAAGTTTTAATAACTGGTCATACGGGCTTTAAGGGCATGTGGTTAACATTAGTTCTTAAGTCATTCAATGCCTCTGTAACTGGTATTTCAAATAAAAGTGTTGGCAGTGATATTTATAGAGTATTAGAAACAGATAAGTATTTTAACAGTGAGCACTTCTTTGATGTGAGTAGTGATATATCAAATGAAAATAAAAGTATATTTTCTGAAAATGAATTTGATGTGATATTTCATTTTGCCGCTCAAGCGGTTGTTTCGAAGGCAGCAGTTGATCCACTAACAACTTTGAAAACAAATGTTATTGGAACTTTTCAAGTTATTGATCTATCAATAAAAAATGAAGCATCAAACTGTATAGTTGTCGCAACTACTGATAAAGTTTACAAAAATTCTTCTGATTTAAACAATGAAGAATCACAACTTGGTGGAGCCGAATTTTACAGTAGTAGTAAAGTTGCTGCTGAAAATGTAATTGAATCTTTCAAAAATTCACCAGAGAACAAATCTACAAGCATTTCTACAGTTAGGTCCGGAAATGTTTTAGGACCTGGAGATGGAGCTTCTGATAGATTAATGACAGACTTAACAAATTCATTGAAAGAAGGCAAAGACATTATTCTTAGGAACCCAAATTCTATTAGACCATGGCAAGACATTTTAGATTCTATATATGGTTACATGCTCGTTGCTGAACTTAACTATACAAAGAAGCAAGCTGATATTTTTAATTTAAATAGTGAAATAAACAATGAAATAACAACAAAAGAAATTGCACAAAAGATGATTGAAAAATGGGAATCTAATATAAATATTATTGAATCTAAAGATAATGCTTTTTATGAAGCTGCAAAGTTAAGATTAGACTCTACAAAAGCTAATAAGATTCTCAATTGGAAAAGTAAATTAAACATTGATCAAACAATTGAAAAAATTGTTGATTGGGAAAATGCTAATGATTCTTCTGAGGCAGAGAAGATATCCTTTGATCAAATTGATAAATTTTTTCAAAGTTGATTAATTATCTTATTATTGGCGGTAGAAGCTATCTTGCATCAGAATTTAAAAGGTATCTAATTGAAAAAAAAATATCATTTCATTCATTAAATCAGGAAAATTCAAATAATTATTCAGAGAATAATCTGAGCGATACTCTAGAAGATAAAAAACCTGAAAACATAATTGATTTTAAATTTCCATTAGTTTCTTCAAATGATAAAGATTTTGAAAATATAAATATTAAAACTGCTTTAAATCCACAAATCAACTTAATTAATTCATTGAAAAATGTAGAAACCCAACCAAAGAAACTTATTTTAGTTTCCTCAGAAAAAGTAAACGAACAAAATAGTATTTATTCAAAACTAAAAAAAGATCAGGAAAATCTTTATAAAAAAAAATATTACTCAAAATGAAAAACTTGAAATAATTAGATTAGATTCTGTATTTGGGCCAAGAGATAAGAGCAAATACAGGTTAATTCCATATTTTTTCAATCAAATTAAGAAAAATAAGATAGATATAAATATTGATCCGAATGCCTATGGAAAATTTATTTACATAGACGATGCGTTAAATCGTATATACAATGTCTCTAAAGATTTAGATTCAAATAATTTAATTTTTAAGACAACCTTTATAAATTTAATTATGGCTTTTTCATACATATTAAAAAATATATATAATTTCGAGAATACTGTTACATGCAATGGCGAGGTAATGAAGTGCACAAATGAAATTCAGGATGAAAAATTTTTCAATTATTTGGTTAAAACAACTGAATGGTACAGGGACAACTTTTAAAAATTAATTGAGTTAATATATTGAATGAAATGAATGAAGAATCAATAAAAAAAATAATTGAAAAAGGAACTTGGTATCATACAGTGTCCTATAAAAATACAAAAACTAAAGGTACTTTTGACTATACAAGTTTAGTTCAAGATTTAAACTTTCCATCCATGAAAGGATTAAATATTTTAGATGTTGGATGTTCAGATGGTTTCTTTTCAAAATATTTTCTAGAAGAGCGCGGTGCCGAAAGATCTTTAGGGCTTGATTTTAATAATTATGATGATTCAATTGCCTTTGAGGTTCTAGGTAAATTCGAAAAAGATTATATGGAAAAATATTCTGAAATGAATGATTATAAAAAATTAGAAGATGAATATAAATCACTTGAACTTCACAATTCAAATAAATTTAATTTTTTAAAAAAAGTTTTTAATTTGAATATGGAATTTGTAAACGGTTCTATATATGAATTAGAAAAACATGGAATGCACGATGTAACATTTTGTGGTTCTCTACTAGAACATCTAAGAGATCCAATTACGGCGATTGAAAATCTTTATTCTTCAACTGGAAAGTTCTGTATTATTGATATCTCAAATTCATATAAAAATTACTTATCATTTTTAAATATTCCGCTCATTAAATATACAGGAGCAGGTGGGAATTTTTATCATCATTCAAGCAATGCAGTAAAGCTTATGATGGAAGCGGTAGGGTTTAAAAATATTAAAACATTAAAGAATTATAAGATTAAAATTCAGAAATACGGTTACTATATCCCTCATTCGATAGTTATTGGATATAAATAAATATATTAAGGCTTTAACAAATTATATTTAAAATAAACATTTTCTGATAAATCCATAATCATAACTATTGCCCAAAGAAACAATAGTGAACCATGAATATCAGGTTGACTTTTTTTATTTGCAAATTTTACATCATAATAGTTGGTTTGGTTACTATTTAAAAAATATGAAAATCCACCTTGTTTTTCAAAGTAGTGTTGTTTTATTATTTCTAAAACATTATCAAAAAAATTAACAACATCTTTTCTTCTGTAAGATGTTTCTTTTGAGCACCTGTATAAAACATATACTAGATCAACAATATCACAGCCCAAGTTTGAAATATTTGACTTCATACAAAAATCAATTATTTTCTCTGGATAGTGAATTTTTGCCTCTAGCCAGTCAAGGCCTGTGAGTATTTTCATAGCCCCATTTATTAATTCATAATCGTTTGGTATTGTTTTCCCAGTAAAATACAGTCCACTTTCCTCATTTACTAACTTATCTGAAAATGTGGTCAAATGAATCATAACTTCATCAAATTGAGATTTAGATAATTGAGTTTTAGACAATGTGCATAAAGCAGAAAATTGAGCTCCGCTACTCCATGGGTATCTCCAATTCAAGCCATTTAGATATGTATTTACAGAATCCTTTGATTTTGGAAATTCTTCATATTTAGTTTGATTTTTTTTATCAATTTCATAAAGTGTTGAAATTGATTGTTTGGTTTCAGCTCTAATGTATTCGTTTAATTTTACTCCAGGGCTTTTATAGTTTGTTTTAAATGTAATATTAGAAATAAATTTTAAAGGGTAAGTTGATTTTGAGTAAAAATTGTTCTTTCTTGTTGAATTAATATATCCAACATCTAAATAAGAATTTATTGGAAATTTCTTATCCTTATTCTGATAAGAATTGATAAAGTTTGACCAACCGTTTATTTGGCTATCTGAAAAATTTTGAACCTCATCTAATAATTTATAAATTTTTAACGCGTAACAGCTAAATCCCAAATCAATACTTTTTCCATCATTAGTTATATAGCTTTCTACAGGTTTAAATTTGAAATCCGAATCTTTCTTTTTAAGATTATTTAAATATTCCAGGATTGAGTCGTCTAAATTATTTAACCAGGTCATGTTAATTTTAAATTTTTATATAGACCAACTAATCTATACTCACTTATATTTTTTAATTCAAAATTATTTTTTGTAAGTATATTATTAACAGAGTTTATTGTATTTTCTTGATTTAACCCTCTTTCAAATCCAAAATCTACTGCAATATACTCGATATTTTTTAGCGTATTTAAAGAACCCTCTAAAACTTCGGGTTCATGTCCTTCAGCTTCAACTTTAAAAAGTTTTATTTGGTTTTCAATATTTAGCGAATCCAATGTTTTTGTTTGTATAGTTATTGATTTATCATCACCAAAATACTCTAGTGATGAATTTCCACCAAACCCATCAACATAAAGCTCAGCTTCGCCATTTTTATTAGAAAGAGCAAAATTATTCATTTTATCTGACTTTCTTATTTTATTTATTTTTAAACAATCATAAGAATCTTTGTCGGGCTCAAAGCCCATATAGTTGATGAAAATGTTTTTATAGTAAAAGCTATAATTAAGTTCACCAACATTTGCGCCACAATCAATTATTAAGTCTGAATCTTCAAATTTAATTTGATCAAGACAATAAGTTTTATATAATTTTTCAAAAATTAAAACTTTATCTTTTTGGATAACCCTCATTATTCTTTTATTAGGGTAAGAAATACTTAATTTATCATCTAGTTTTTTTGAGTATAAATTTAAAGAGTCATCGTAGTAAATCTTCGAGTATTTTCTAAACATTAGATTCATAAAAATACAAAATAATTTTCCATCAAAATACTTAATAATAATTTGAGAAACTTTGCCTAACAATATTATTAAAATCTTTTTAATAGAACTTAGATTTTCTGTGTTATAGATTTGAAAAATTAAAGGTGGAATATTGATAATGTTTGGTAATGAATATTTCATGATTTAATATTATATGTTACTAAAATAATCTATTAATAAAGAGATTTAATTGGAGTAATAATAAAAGTTTTAGTATTTGGTAGCGAAGGTCTTGTTGGGTCATCAATTGTTAAGGTACTTAAAGAAAATTCCCCGTTTACGGTTATTGAATCTACAAGAGAAAATGTAGATTTATTTAATTTTAATCAAACTTATGAGTTCATATCATCAAATAAGCCTGATGTAATTGTAAATGCAGCAGCTAAAGTTGGAGGCATATTAGCGAATAATAATCAAAGATTTGATTTTATAATTGATAATCTCAAGATAAATATGAATATTCTTGAATCAATAAAACAAGATTCAAAGATTATGCTTATAAACCTTGGTAGTAGCTGCATCTATCCTTTAGAGGTCGAAAATCCCATAAAAGAATCCTCAATAATGACCGGTAAATTAGAGCCAACTAATGCTCCATATGCAATGGCTAAACTTTCAGCAATAGAAATTGGTGATGCTTTAAGAAAAGAATTTGGACACAAGGTAATTAACTTAATGCCAACTAATTTATATGGACCCAATGACTATTTTAATCCAGAGAATAGCCATGTTATACCTGGAATGATTTATAAATTTCATAAAGCCAAAATAGATTCAGAAGACGAGGTCATTTTATGGGGAGATGGCTCTCCTTTACGTGAGTTTTTATATTCTGAAGATCTTGCAAGTGCAATCTTGTTTATTATAAAAAATGATATAAATGAGGAAATAATTAATATTGGAAGCTCTGAAGAAGTATCAATTAAAGAATTATCAAACATAATTAAAGATACTGTTGAATACAATGGAAAAATTAATTTTGATAAATCAAAACCAAATGGTATAAATAGAAAATATCTTGATTCAAGCGTAATGTCTTCATATGGGTGGGCTCCAAAAGTAAACTTGCAACTTGGATTAGAACTAACTTATGAGTGGTTCTTAAAAAACTTTAAAAATTTAAGAGTGTAGTTTATTTTGTTTTAGAATATTCCCAAGAAGGAGAAAGCAGATTTCGATCAATTAATATTTTTTCACTTTTTGCAACCTCTAAGTCGTGATCAACCATCATTTTAACTAAATCTTGAAATTTTGTTTTTGGTTCCCAACCAAGCTCTTTCTTTGCTTTTTTTGAGTTTCCAAGTAAGTAATTTACTTCATTTGGTCGCATATATTTTTCAGATATTACAAGAAATTTTTCATAATTTAGATTTACATGTTCAAAAGCTAATTTTAGGAATTCTTCAACAGAATGTGATTCACCTGTAGATATTACAAAATCATCTGGTCTAGAATGGTTTAATATTTTCCACATAGCCTCTACATAATCTCCAGCAAATCCCCAATCTCTTTCCGCGCTTATATTTCCTAGTGACAACTTTTCCTGAATCCCTACAGAAATTCTACCAACAGCACGTGTAATTTTTCTTGTAACAAATGTTTCACCCCTATGAGGAGATTCATGATTAAATAGTATTCCATTACTACAAAACATTCCATAAGATTCTCTATAAATTTTTGATATGTTATATGAGAAAACTTTTGAGGCTGCATAGGGACTCTTTGGTTCAAAAACCGAATCTTCATCTAACGATTTTTTTTCTTTGCCTCCAAACATTTCAGAGGATGAAGCTTGATAAAATTTTACTTCCTTATCAAGGTTTCTTAATGCTTCTAAAATTGATATTGTACCAAGATTGCCGGATTGAATTGTATATATAGGATTTTTAAAAGAAACAGCCACATGTGATTGTGCTGCCAAATTATAAACTTCATCAGGCTCAATTATTGATATTAAATTATTTAATGATGAGGAATCTAAGAGATCAGAATAATAAAGTTGAAGCTGATTATCTTTTGAATATTTAGAAATTAATGGATCGATTCTGTTTGTATTGAAATTTGAAGACCTTCTTATTACCCCATGAACTTCGTAGTTTTTTTCAAGAAGCAATTTAGATAAGTAGTAACCGTCTTGTCCAGTTATACCTGTTATGAATGCTTTTGCCATCTTAATAATTTTAATCGTGTGAAAGAATATAACCTAGAAAACTCAAAAATATGAATGGAAAGTGCACTCCTTCCATAGTTACATCTAAGCTGGAAACTATTAAAATTGGTGCAAAAAACTTTAAGAAATCTAAGATAGATAAATTTTTGTTTATCCAAATTCGAAAAATATAAAAATAAAATAATAGAAATAGAAAAAGTTGTAGTAAACCACCCCTTCCTATAATATTGAAAAAATAATTGTGAACATGTTCATTTAACCCATCACGGCCTAACCTTCCTGGTTCAGAAGGATCATTCATTATTTCAAAAGGTTCTAGATAGCCAAATCCAAAAAATAATTTATCTTTAGAGCTTAAATCTTCTGTAAGGTCTTGCCATATATCTAGCCTCCAGTTGGTTGTTGCATCTAAAGATTGCAGCCTTCCGTTGTCAATATAAAATGTTAAAAATCCTTTTCTGGGTTCTTTTTCAGTAAGTATATTGTCAACAATTGCAGAGTTTGCTTCGGAAAATGTATCGGGTAAAAGACTATCATCGAGAGAAATAAAAGCTATCGAATAAGATGAAATATAAAATAAGACAAATGAAATTAAAGAATAGAAAAAAGTAAGAAGGAGATTTTTTAAAATAAACTTTCTATATGAAATTAAGCTTAAAACAAAAAATAAAACAGAGGCTAAGAGAGAGCCTCTACTTTGGTAAATGTAATATGGTAAAAACATTCCAAAAGAAGACATAAGTATTAAAAATTTATATCGGTTATCAAATTTACTATACTTTTCAAAAAAGAAATTTAGAATAACAAATATTAGTAAAGAATCAGCAGCTTTGATTAGTTGAAATTTGTCAGAATTAGATATAAAAATATCAATTATAAAATTAGGATAGTTGATTATGCTAGCAAAATATAAGCCAAATGCAGAACAAAAAATAACGAACAAAATAAGTTCTCTTTTGATATTTTTCAAAAAGTAATAACCTAATACACAATATCCAAGAGACCAAATGTAGCTACTCGATTTAAAAAT
>MDTA01106285.1_pt1 | contig 15368 bp, 12 predicted proteins | sample 811151 | NCBI WGS metagenome assembly MDTA01 (sample SAMN05326648, study PRJNA326480) | marine metagenome | isolation source: seawater | place: Indian Ocean: South | collected 2010 | reverse complement strand
TCCAAATCGATACTTCCAGACATAATTTCTTGCGCAATGTCCGCATCCCATTTTGAATAACGATCCTTTACAAATTGATCCAACTTTCCATCCTCTATTATCGCAGCAGCACAACGAAGACCTTGAGCACAGACGTCCATAGCACCAATATGAGCAAGCAATAAATCCTCAGGATCCAGGGATTGGCGTCTTAATTTCGCATCGAAGTTGGTGCCCCCGGTCCTAAACCCACCATTTTTTAATATATGATAATAGGCCAAAGCCACTTCAGGGACATTATTAGGAAATTGATCGGTATCCCAACCTGATTGATAATCGTTTCTGTTCATATCGATGGAACCAAATATTCCTAACGAATAAGCGAGCGCAATTTCATGCTCAAAACTATGGCCAGACAATATTGCATGGCCTTGTTCAATATTAACCTTAACTTCATTTTCAAGCCCATGTTTTTTTAAAAAACTATAAACAGACGCCACATCATAATCATATTGATGCTTTGTAGGCTCTTGAGGCTTTGGTTCTACTAAGATGTTTCCTTGAAACCCTATTTTATGCTTATACTCAACTACCAAACTAAGAAAGCGACCCATTTGCTGGTTTTCTCTGGTAAGATCTGTATTCAAAAGTGTCTCATAACCTTCTCTCCCGCCCCACAATACGTAATTCTGACCTCCAAGTTTTTTAGTGGAGTCCATGCATGATTTTACTGTTGCCGCTGCAAATTGAAACACATCGGGGTCCGGGTTGGAAGCGGCGCCGGACATGTATCGACGGTGTGTAAACAAATTTGCGGTACCCCAGAGCAACTTTTTCCCTGTTTCCTCTTGTTTTTGTAAAAAGTAATCAGTTATTTCGTCTAAATTGCGTGTATTTTCTGCCAGAGAACTCCCCTCTGGTCTCACGTCTAAATCATGAAAGCAATAAAAAGGAACGTCCAAGATAGAAAACATCTCAAATGCAACATCAGCTTTTAATCTTGCAGCCGCCATCGTATCACCCATTTGATCCGCAAACCATGGACGTTGAAAGGTTTGCCCACCAAATGGGTCATTTCCAGGCCAACAAAAAGAATGCCAGTAACATATAGAAAACCGTAACTGATCTTTCATTGTTTTTCCAAATATTTCTTCATTGGCATCATAATGCCTAAAGGCCATTGGATTTTCCGTCTCAGCACCCTCAAATTTAATCAATTGCGTTTCACCAAAAAAACTCTTTGTCATTTTAACACCTTTATACTTGGATAAATATTCTTATAAACTCTGTAGGTCTCTTCATATGCATCTAAAAGATCTGAACAAGGTTCAATTGTTTCTTCAACAATTGGTTCCTTCATAACATTTTTCATATTCATATTTTCTCGAGCGATTATGGCAAGACGAGCCGCACCTAAAGCAGCACCCAGTTCTCCTTTTTTTGGAATAGACAGTGGAATGTTCAAAATCGTAGCCAGCGATTTCAACCAAAATTTGGAATTAACACCACCTCCAGTAGCGAAAAGTTTTTCAACTCTTGCACCAGTTTTATTTAGAGCCAAAAGAGAGTCTTTTAAAGCAAAACATACCCCTTCTAAAACCGCCTGAGTAACATTTTGAATATCGTGCCTTACATCCAAGCCAATAAACGCACCTCTAGTTAAAGAGTCATTGTGAGGCGTACGCTCCCCAGATAGATAGGGTGCGAATATTACATCAGATGGCCCGCTCAGTTCTTTGGAAAGTTTATTTGAAAGGTCTGAGGGGCTCTTCTCAGTTATTCTTGATAACCAGTTCAAACAATCTGTTGCTGCTAAAATTACGCCCATCTGATACCATTTTTCGGGCACAGCATGACAAAAAGTATGTATGGCGGTTTCCGGAGCCGGAAAGCAACCATTGCGCGCAGCAAGAAGTACTCCCGACGTCCCAAGTGAAACAAAACCTGTCCCTTCAGAAATAACCCCACAACCGCATGCTGCTGCAGCATTATCCCCTGCACCACCAGCAATTATAACATCACCTGAAATATTCCATTTCCTTTTTAGTTCTGCCCTCAATGATCCTACAGGCTGAGAACCCTCCACCAATGTTGGCATCTTATCCAGATCCAATTTACTAAAATTTAGAAGTTCCTCGGACCAGCACCGATTCTTTAAATCAAGCCAACTGGTCCCCGCTGCATCAGACATATCTGAAATCAAATCACCAGTTAGCCAAAATCTTAAGTAATCCTTTGGAAGAAGTACACATGAAATCTTTTTGAAATTTCTTGGCTCGTTTCGCTCAATCCAAGCAACCTTCGGTGCCGTAAATCCTGGGAAAACAATATTTCCAGAAATTTCTCTAAAACTAGCGATCTCATCCATATTTTTAGCTTCTTTATAAGCTCTGGTATCATTCCACAGAATACAGGGTCTGATAACCTCAGAATTTTTATCAAGAAGTGTAGCCCCATGCATCTGCCCAGAGATACCGATAGCCCGAAGCGCCGAAATCTCACCAGAGGCGTTGTCTAATAAATAGTCTATGACCTTCTCACATGCATCTATCCAATCTTGTGGGTTTTGTTCCGACCAACCCTTTGATAATTTTCTAACTTTGTAAGTGTATTCTGCGGAAGCAATTAGATCCTGATTTCTATCTATCAAAATTCCTTTTAGTCCCGACGTTCCAAGATCTAAGCCAAGATACATAAAAACCCTCTCAAAACCACGGTCAAACCAATCTAAAATCATATATTATGGCAAAAACGCATTTTTACCTATTATAAAAACTATATTTTGTTGTTGAATTTCGTAAAGCGTTATATAGCGTGGAACATGACTATTTTAAATTAAGAGACAAACGTGATGATCAGATGGGGTGTTTTATCAACAGCAAAGATTGGCAGAGAGCAAGTCATTCCAGCAATTCTTGAAGCTAAAGGCGCAACACTGCAGGCTATAGCTAGTCGAAATAATGAGGCGGCCAGACAATTAGCAGACCACTTTGGAGCACCTTTAAGTTTTGGAAGTTATGAAGATCTTTTAGACTCCAAAGATATTGATGCTGTTTACATTCCTCTTCCAACCTCTAGTCATGTTGAATGGTCTATAAAGGCTGCTCAAAAGGGAAAACATGTCCTTTGCGAAAAACCAATAGCGCTTCACGCTGACGATATAGATAAATTAATTGTCGTCAGTGAAGAGCGGAAAGTGATTATTTCTGAAGCCTTTATGGTTACATATCATCCTCAGTGGGTAACGGCCAGGCGCATTATTGGAGAAGGAAAAATAGGTCAACTAAAACAAGTTCAAGGGGTATTTTCGTATTTCAATATAGATCCTTACAATATGAGAAACAAAGTAGAGTTGGGGGGGGGAGGATTGCCAGATATTGGTGTCTACCCTATCGTTACGACGAGATTCGTGACCCAAATGGAACCACATTCGGTAACAGCACGGGTACAGTATGATCAAAAATTCGGAACTGATATTTTTGCGTCAGCACAAGTGCACTTTGATGGGTTTGATCTCAGTTTTTATTGCTCCACCCAAATGTCACTTCGGCAGCATATGACTTTCCATGGGGATCTCGGCTGTCTTGAGATCCATGCCCCATTTAACGCACGGGTCTATGGACATTCCCGAATATCACTACACTCCCAAGACAACGCTCGTGTCGATGAGTTCCGATTCGGTGATACAAATCAATATAAAATTCAAATCGAGAAAATTAGTAAGGCAATTGAGACAGGTGAAACGGGCGATATTTTTGATTTGCATTCGTCACGAAATAATCAAAAAACCATTGATGCCATTTATTTAGCTAGCAAGGTAGGCGGGCACACAAATATTTAAAGTGACCTATTGTAAAAAATCAATCCAATAAAATTTAATAGAAGCTGAGCTGCAAGAATTTGAGTAGAACCGCTAGGGTCATAGTCAGGCGCAACCTCAACCAAGTCAACACCTATTACGGTATACTTTTTTGAAACCTCTTTTAACAACTCTAATACTTCATAATACAGAAATCCACCATGGCTTGGTGTTCCTGTACCTGGAGCAATAGAAGGACAGAATGCATCGATATCAATCGTAACATACACTTTAGAATTTCTAGGCAGTATTTGGACGACTTTTTGTACTCCTAGCTTACGAACCTGCCGAACAGAAAGAATATCACTACCCATGCTCTTTGCATCAGTATAGCCCTCCTTTGCAGTTGAAGATACATTTCTAATCCCTACTTGTAACAAACGGCTCACATATTCTTTTTCCAGTGCCCGCCGCATGGGATTGCCATGTCCATTTCTAACTCCATGACGCTCATCAACAAAATCTAGGTGAGCATCAATTTGAAGTATTGAAAATTCGTCGAATTGATCAAACGCATTAATACATGGTATATTTACAGAGTGGTCCCCTCCTATTACCACTGGCAAAGCACCAGCGCTCAGCGCACATCGAACAGCATATTCGATATTTGTGTGACTTTTGTCCGTCTGCGTATGAACGATATCAGAATCACCTAGGTCTACAATTCGAACTTTATCATCAAGGTAGACCACATCATCTTCATAATCATAAGCGCCAGCGTGGCCAAAAGAAAATAATGTGGAGGCCTCCCTCACACCTCGAGGACCGAATCTAGCACCAGACCTATATTGAGTTCCCATATCGAATGGTGCTCCAATAATTGCCACATCTGCTGATATCTTTTTCCAATTTGAAATATAGGGTTTTTTTGCAAAGGTTGGAATACCTACGAAAGGAAGATCTAAGCGCCCTTTATCATATATGTTACCAGTCATCTGATATCCTATCTCTAAATAATTTACACACGAAAATATATATTCATGTTTGCTTGGTTCTCGAGTTCTGGTATACCTTTTTTTCTACCTAATTTAAAGGTCATTAGATGGACGAGTACTTTTTAGAAAATAGATTTAAACTTGAAGACGGCCATATTTTCTATAAGGTTGGAGGTAGCGGACCTCCATTATTATTGCTTCACGGTTATCCACAAAACCATATGATGTGGTTAAAAATAGCGCCGATGCTAGCAAACAAGTATACGATTGTTCTTCCAGATTTAAGGGGCTATGGTAAAAGTCTCGCACCAACTGGAGACGCTAATCACGAAAACTATTCAAAAAGGGTAATGGCTGATGATCTAAAGCAACTGATGAGTCATCTTAATTTTGATAAGTTCGGTCTGATTGGACACGATAGAGGCGGTAGAGTAGCCCATAGAATGGCTAAAGATAACAGAGGAGATATAAGCGGTTTAATTGTAATGGATATCTGCCCAACTCTCGACATGTACGAGTCCACTAATATGGATTTTGCCAAGTCATATTTTCATTGGTTTTTTCTGATACAACCTGTAGGGATTCCTGAAACTTTAATAAATAAAAATCCAGAGTTCTGGCTAAATAATTGCCTAAAAAACTGGTCTGATGGCTATGATTTTGGTGAAGTTAAAGCCGGCTATATTGAGCATTTCCGCAAACCCGAGAATATTCATGGAAGCTGTGAGGACTATAGAGCCAGTGCAAGCATCGACCTTGAACATGACAAAGAAGATCGACACCACAAACTTGAAATCCCAATTTACGCTTTATGGGGCTCCCGAGGATTTATCGGGCAGACTTTTGACCCCGTCTCAATTTGGCAAAAATACACCACCAACTTTGTCTGGGGCAAGAGCCTGGAGTGCGGCCACTTCCTCCCAGAAGAAAAAACTGATGAAACTGCTGCAGAGATAGTAAAGTTTTTTAATTATATCAATTATAATTAGGCCGTTTGGGTATAGAATTTGTCATTTTAATAGGTTGATCAATTTTTTGCCATTCAAGTATACATTGTAGAGAAAGAAGCCATTACTGAAATATCTTAAATACTATTTTTCTCAGATTCTGCTTTTCATGTGCTTTTATGCTCCGCTAAAAATCTGGCGTCCAATTAGCATTCTTCTGATTTCTGATGTTCCTGCGCCAATTTCATAGAGCTTGGCGTCTCGTAATAATCTACCGACAGGGTAATCATTTGTATAACCATTTCCACCAAGACATTGGATAGCCTCAAGACATACCTGGGTGGCTTTTTCTGCGGCATAAAGTATGCAGCCTGCGGCGTCTTCCCTTGTTACAATACCAAAATCACACGTCTTCGCTACACTATAAACATATGATCTGCATGCATTGAGAGTCGTATACATATCTGCAATCTTAGCTTGAATTAATTGGAACTGGCCGATTGGTCGTCCAAATTGTTCTCTTTGCCTCACATATGGTACTACGATATCAAGCGCCGCTGCCATAATACCTAAAGGTCCAGCCGCCAAAACTACTCTTTCAAAATCAAGACCTGACATTAGAACGATAGCACCTGCGCCCTCCTCTCCTAACATATTCTCATATGGAACCTCACAATTTTCAAAAATTAACTCACACGTATTTGACCCTCTCATACCAAGCTTATCTAGCTTTTCACCAACCTGAAAACCGTCCATCTCTTTATTAATAATGAATGCAGTAATTCCTTTCGATCCTTTAGAGGCATCAGTCTTTGCATATACAATTAATATATCTGCGTCAGGTCCGTTCGTAATCCACATTTTAGATCCATTAAGAACAAATCGATCATTTCGTTTTTCGGCCTTCAGGGTCATTGAGACTACATCTGAACCAGAGTTTTGTTCAGACATGGCGAGTGCCCCTACATGTTTGCCAGAGATTAAGCTCGGTAAGTATATTTTCTTTTGATGTTCAGTGCCCCACCTCTTAAGCTGGTTTACACACAAATTTGAATGTGCCCCGTAGGATAAACCTACGGCAGCGCTAGCTCTACTTATTTCTTCAATTGCAATACAATGAGCTAGGTACCCCATTTCAACGCCACCGTATTTCTCTGGTACTGTTATCCCGTGAAGACCCAGTGCTCCCATTTTTGACCAAAGATTTTTTGGAAACACATTCTCTTTGTCTATTTTTGCCGCAATTGGAGCAATTTCGGTTTGAGAAAAATGTCGAACGCTTGTTCTAAGCCCTTCAATTTCCTCACTTAGAAAAAAATTTAGTTTCCCATCAAACATTTTAACCTCTTAAAATTATCTAGGACTCAACCTAATAGCGCCATCCAACCGTATCACTTCACCATTCAACATACTATTTTCTATTACTTGAATAACTAAAGCTGCAAACTCTTTTGGTTTTCCTAACCTCGAAGGAAAAGGGATTGCAGAGCCTAGTTTATCCTGAATTTCTTTTGGCAAATTTCTAACCATCGGGGTAGAAAATATACCAGGCGCAATTCCAACTACCCTGATTCTATAATCCGCAAGGTCCCTAGCCATTGGCAAAACCATCCCTGAAACACCCGCTTTTGAGGCCGAATAAGCTAATTGACCGATTTGCCCCTCATTTGCAGCAATTGAGGTCGTATTGATTATTATTCCGCGATCATCACTTTTTTTTAATAGAGGTAAATTTATCATGCCCGCAGCCGATAGGCTACTTAAATTAAATGTCCCATTTAAATTAACAGATACAACTTTCTCAAAAAGAGCACTGTCATGCGACTCGCCGTTTGATACGGTTCTTTGGGCTGGAGCTATCCCTGCGCAGTTAACGCAGAGTCTTTCAAAACCAAATCTTGACCGAGCACTCTCTAAACCTTTTACAACAGAACTATGATCACTTATCTCAACTTCTACAAAATAACTACCTGTTTTTTCCGCCAACGCAAGCCCTCGAGGCACATCTTTATCGAGTATGGTTACTTTAACCCCCATCGAAGACAGTTTTTTCACAACGGCTGCGCCAAGACCAGAAGCTCCACCAGAAATAACAGCTGATAACTCAGGGCCGATTTTCAAAATCTCTCAATCGCCATTGCCAACGCCTCTCCTCCTCCTAAGCAAATCGATGCTATTCCCTTTTTCAAACCATTAATTTCAAGAGCATTTAGAAGAGTTACAACAATTCTAGCACCTGATGCTCCTATGGGGTGGCCTAACGCGCAGGCGCCACCTCTGATATTAATTTTATTTGATGGAATATCCATTTCGCTCATGAATGCCATTGGAACGACGGCAAACGCCTCGTTGACCTCCCATAAATCAACATCATTTTTTTCCCAACCAACATTAGATAAAAGCTTTTTTACCGCAAAAATCGGAGCAGTAGTGAACCAGTTTGCTTCTTGGGCATAACCCGCATATCCCACTATTTTTGCACGCATTGGGATTGAATTTTCTTTTGCCTTCCGAGATGAGCAGATAACTAGTGCCGCAGCCCCATCTGAAATTGATGATGCATTTGCTGCAGTAATTGATCCATTGTTTTGAAAAGCAGGTTTAAGAAATGGTATCTTATCAACTTTTGCATGCTTTGGTTGTTCATCCTCGGTAACATTTATTCTCTTATTGCCAGCTCCTAAAATAACGGGAACAATCTCATTATTGAACACATTGTCTTTCTGAGATTTTATTGCTCTACTCAATGACTCTATTGCAAACTCATCCTGAGCTTCACGGGTGAATTGATATTTCTGTGCACACTCCTCCGCAAAATGGCCCATTAACGTTTTTGGTTGGAATGCATCTTCCAATCCATCTGTAAACATATGGTCTTCAAGGCTTGAATGTCCTAACCTTCGGCCAGTCCTCGTAAAGTTTGAAAGATATGGTGCGTTAGACATACTTTCCATTCCTCCTGCAACAACAACGCTGGAACTTCCAGATCTAATTTGATCAGAAGCCATTAAAATAGTTTTCATGCCAGAACCACAGACCTTATTAACAGTCACTGCAGGAACAGATTTTGGCAGATTTGCTCTTATCCCCGCCTGTCTTGCCGGTGCTTGCCTTAAGCCGGCAGGAAGTACGCAACCCATTAACAACTCTTCTACCTCATAAGGATTTATATTCGAGTTCTTGAGAGCACCCTCTATCGCAAATGCACCTAATTCTGTTCCAGAGCACGAAGATAATTCTCCTTGGAAAGAACCCATCGGCGTTCTTGCGGCACCTATTATAACTGGTTCATTCATTCAAATACCTATCCCTCTAAAAAATTAATTAGCCTACTATGCTACTGTACTACTATACTACTATACTACTATAAAAGGAGAATCATATTCATCTCTTCTAATTTGTTATCCAATTTTCATTAAAAAAGCCTTTTATTACTTAGCATTAAATAACAAGTGAGCAAGTAAGAAAAGATTAAATACTGGATCATCAATTTAAATGGTCTTATTGCTTTAAATTTAACATGAGAAAGGGGTCTTCTATTAGCTGGCTTTATTGCTTAATTACCAAAGGACGGCAGTCTTCAATCACTATCCCATCAATTGGTAATGCACCAGGCTCGAATATTTCTACCTGAGCTCTAAGTTTTAGAATTTCTTTAATACCATCATGATATTTCTTTATAGGAATAGTCCTATTTGCTACCTCAAGTTTTACAGTCATTCTATCTTTATTTTCAACCAAATCTACGACAACTCTTACTCTGATAATTTCAGGATAACGTTCTTTCAATAATCCAACTTGCTCAGGCCTGACGAACATGCCCTTTACTTTAACTGCTTGATCGGCTCTACCACGCCACCCCACTAGTCGAACATTGGTTCGACCACATTCACTATAACCGGGAGCAATGGCCGATAAATCACCTGTTGCAAATCGAATAAGAGGATATTCAGGATTTAACGACGTTACTAGAACCTCTCCAATTTCGCCGTCAGGAACCGGCATGCTGGTACCTGGTGTGACTATTTCTATTAATACATTCTCATCAACGATCATTGGCTCATTGGGAATACTCTCATAAGCGATTGCTCCAATATCGGCTGTCGCATAAGCTTGTAGGCATTTTATATCTAGGGCCTCATATGCGTCTCGGACCTGAGGAAAAAGCGGCCCACCGCTGACAGCCGCTTTCTTAATTTTACAGACGTCTAACTTAAGCTCATCAGCTTTTTTCAAAATAGCTAAAAGATATTCAGGTGTCCCACAATAGGCAGTACTTCCAATATCAGAAGCCGCTTGAGCTTGCTGCTCAGTGTTTCCTACACCTGCAGGAAAAACTGACGCACCTAAGCTGAGGGCCGCACTCTCCATCATCTTACCAGCAGGTGTAAAGTGATACGAAAAGCAATTCTGCACAATGTCTGCAGATCCGATACCAACAGCGTTTAAAAAGCGCGCCAAACTCCACCAATCCATCTTATCAAACCCCGGATCATAAATAGGTCCTGGAGACTGAAATACATAATCAGCCTTCTTTTCGTGGGTTTCAAAACCTCCAAAAGGGCGTTTAGCTCTTTGTAATTCCATAAGCTTGGATTTCCTCAAAACGCCAATCTGTTTTAGGTCCTCCAATGATTTGATTTCTTCCGGTTCTATTCCTTTCAACGCCTCAGAGTAACCCACAGTATTTTCTTTTGCATTTCTTATTTGTATCGGTAACTCGCTTTTTATGTCTTGCGTTCTTTGATCCTTTGATCGCGTCTCTCTGGCACTCAAAAAGCTCGCCATTTAACTTAACCATCGCTTTCTTCGTCTATAAGATCTCGTATTTCGAAAAGATTTTCTCCCTTCTTCTGAAACACCAAGGTAAAATTCTTTCACATCCGGATTTTCTCGCAATTCGTTAGCAGGTCCGTCCATAACCACCCGCCCATTTTCGAGAATATATCCGAAATCTGAAAACCTCAAAGCTACATTCGTATTTTGTTCCGCCAATAAGAACGATACTGATTCTTTCTGGTTTAAGTCTTTAACAATATTAAAAATTTCCTCTACCAATTGTGGTGCAAGGCCCATACTTGGTTCATCCAAAAGTACCGTTTCTGGTTTTGACATCAGTGCGCGCCCGATAGCACACATCTGTTGTTCTCCTCCAGAGGTGTATCCCGCCTGACTACGACGACGCTGTTTTAGTCTTGGAAAGTATTGATAAACCATGTCAAGGTCGCTCGAAACCGCTCCCTTACCATCAGACCTTGTATAAGCGCCAGTCAATAGATTCTCTTCTATCGTTAAGTGCTCAAAACAATGTCTACCCTCCATGACTTGAATAACTCCTGATCTTACCAAATCTGACGGATTTGAGTCTTGAATTTTCGATCCCTTATAAATAATCGAACCTTTAGTAACTTCTCCCCGCTCTGATCTTAACAGATTAGATATCGCTTTGAGAGTTGTCGTTTTACCAGCTCCATTCCCTCCCAGTAACGCTGTAATTCCACCCTTTGTAACCGTCAGGCTAACACCCTTCAAGACTAGGATTACATGATTATAAACAACCTCAATGTTGTTTACTTCCAATAGAGTCTCTGGTTCGGTGTGATTATCAAGCATATATTAATGCCCTCGTGGTTTAAGATTATCTCCTCGATAAAATTATCGAGGAGAAGTTAGCAAAAAATAAGATCAGTTACATCTTTCTGAAATATTATTTTCTGCAGCGTATGCAGCTGAGTCTTCTGCGATCAGTGGATCAACAACTGACCGATCAGCTGCTATAAAATCACTTACGATGTTCCACTTTTTTGACGCATAGTCCCACTGCTGAATAAACCCTACACCAGGGCCGCCATGGTTTTCACATGTAACGTTAATATCTGGAGCGTAATTAGCTAGGCCCATCTCCGCCCACCGAGCTTGGTCTATCTTTAGAGACTCCAGACCATCTCTCATCATAGCAGGTGTTATATTCGAAACACCATGTATTTTCTGTGCGTTTCTGACCGCTTCAACTATTAATGCTGCCTGCATAAAGCCTCTGTTATAAAGGACCTCACCGACATGATCTCCAGCACCTGCCGCAAGACCCTTAGATAATACATATTTATCTAAATCTTTGTAGATAGCAAAATCCGAACCTGTGTTATGTAATGCAATCGCCTTATATCCCGTTGCTTTATCACCTGCGGGCAAGACATCACCTTCATTACTAGACCACCACACGCCAATAAAACGGTCCATTGGGAAACGAATTGAAGCTGCCTCTTTTATTGCAACTTGATTCATAACACCCCAGCCCCACATCGTAATAAAATCAGGTTTTTCTTTTCGAATTTGAAGCCACGTTGCTTTTTGCTCTTGACCAGGAAAATCGACTGGAAGTGCAATAAATTCGAAACCGTGTTTCTCAGCTAATACTTCAAATGTTCTAATTGGCTCTCTACCATAGGCAGCATTGAGATGCACAAGTGCAATTTTCTTGCCTTCTAAAGATCCACCTTCTACTTCCATCATATGTTTTGTGATAATAGATGCCGCATCCCAATAGGTTCCTGGAAAGTTGAAAACGTGACTGAATATTTTACCATTAGCAGCAGATGTTCGCCCGTAACCCATTGTATGCAATGGAATATTATCCGCGGTAACCTTTGGTATTAATTGGTAGGTGATTCCTGTCGAAAGTGGCCAGTATACGAGTGATCCTTCGCCCTTTGTTGACTCATAACACTCCACACCTTTTTCCGTATTATAAGCAGTTTCACATTCGATCATTTTGATTTTCTCGCCACCTATACCACCATCTCTTTCGTTAATGAGAGTCAAGTAGTCTGAAAATCCATCTGCGATGGGTATACCGTTGGGCGCAAACGGGCCTGTTCGATAACTCAGAAGTGGCAATACCAGTTCCGCAGATGCCGGCACAGCCGAAGATAGCATTACGGCTGACATTGCAGCTAAAGTTAGTTTTTTCATTTTTAGTCCTCCCTTTGATCATAAGATCAGTTTACAGTAACTCGATTAAATTATCGAGTCTTGAATGGCCATATCAATATGGAAACGGCCAAAGTCGTAATTTCTCTTTTAAGGTTCGCCACAAAGCTGCTATGCCATGAGGCTCCTTAATCAAGAAGAAAATAATTAAGCTACCAATTAATATTATCTGAAAAAACTCTGCGATATCTGTTGGCCAACCGAGCAACCCAACAAATGTTGTTTTAAAAAAAACTGGTAGTAACACTATAAAAGCTGCTCCAACAATTGAACCTATCATTGAACCAAGACCACCAATTATAATCATGAACAAGACATCGAATGATTTATCAATCCCAAAAGAGTCTCCAGGCTCAGCTGCGCCAAGCCAAACAGAAAAATACAATCCACCCGCTACCCCGATATAAAAACTTGAGATTGCGAAAGCAGAAAGCTTGGCTTTGAGTGGGTTTACTCCAATAATTTCTGCAGCAATGTCCATATCTCGTATTGCCATCCAACTACGACCAATGTGTCCTCTGACTAAATTCCGTGCAAGCCAACCAAAAGCAAACAAAAGGACAAAGCAAAAGCTGTATGTCGCCCAAGGTTGCGAATATGCACCAGTAACTGTTATACCAAATGCGTCCCGCTCTGGTGCAGTAATTTGACCAGTTGCCGAATAATTAAACGTCCATTCCCATGTCGTAAAAAGCCAAACTAAGAAAAACTGGGCTGCGAGCGTAGCTACAGCGAGGTAAAACCCTTTTATCCTTAAAGAAGGTATGCCAAACATAATCCCAACGAGGGCAGTCATCAAGCCTGAACCTATAATCACCAACGACATGTCCAGTCCTGGAAAGGCAGTCATCAATTTATAACTCGTATATGCTCCAACGGCCATAAATCCACCCGTTCCTAACGAAACCTGTCCACAATAGCCAGTCAATATGTTTAAACCAATAGCAGCTATTGAGTAGATAAAAAATGGAAGAAAAACTGACTTCTCCCAATAATCATTAACGAAAAATGGAACCACTAATGCAAAAACTAAAATGGTAAACCAAAAAGCCACTTTATCGAATCTTATGGTGAAAGTTTCCTGATCTTGTTTATAGGAGATTTTAAATTCTCCAGCCTCGCGATATATCATTTACTTAGACCCTCTCAATAATCTTTTCACCGAACAGACCTTGTGGACGAAATAGTAAAAATACGAGTGCTAGCATATAGGCGAACCAATTTTCAGTTGCTCCGCCAAGCATTGCGCCTAAGTAAAATTCAAACAATTTTTCGCCTACTCCAATTATAAGCCCACCGATTATTGCTCCCGGAATAGATGTAAAGCCTCCCAACATTAATACAGGCAGCGCCTTCAATGCAATCAAAGATAGAGAAAACTGGACGCCTGACTTTGCACCCCACATTACACCGGCCACAAGTGCCACTAAGCCTGCGATTGACCATACAACCCACCAGATAGTTTCAAGCGATATACCGACAGATAGAGCCGCTTGATGATCATCCGCAACAGCTCTCAATGCACGACCCATTTTTGTATATTGAGAGAATAACATCAACGCTGACACCAGAATAATGGCAACTACAGCTGCTGAGATTTCCAATTTTTCAATGAACATTCCTGTGTAATCCAAAATAAAGTCGGAGGGACCCTCCGGCAATCCAACATCCAAACGCTTTACATTTGATCCCCACATGAGGTCTCCCACGCCCTCGAGAACGAAGGCTAGCCCAATTGTTGCCATGAACAGAATTATACCTTCTTGGTTAACAAGCGGTTTCAAAACAATTTTCACCACCAACCACGCTAATCCAATCATCACAGCCAGTGACAAAACAAGGGCTATAAATGTAGACATCCCCTCTCCCCAATGCGAATAATGGAGACCAAAAACTGCCTCAAGAAGATGTGCGAATGGTACCTGCCCTGTCTGAAATCCAACTAGGGTCAAAGCTGCAAATAGCGCCAATACACCTTGAGCGAAATTAAAAATTCCTGAAGCCTTAAAAATCAGTACGAAACCCAAAGCAACAAGCGAGTACATTACGCCAGCCAATAGACCAGAAATAAGAACTTCCCAGAAAAACGGGTCAAGAAAAATCATACTAATTCCTTAATATCTCTTTGTGTGTTTAAGTAATCAATCATGGCTCACGCCTAGATAAGCGTCAATAACAACTTGACTACTCCTGACTTCATCCGGAGTTCCATCTCCTATTTTCTTTCCATAGTCCATAACTACTACCCTATCAGCAATGTCCATCACCACTCCCATATCATGTTCGATCAAAACCACTGTGGTACCAAACTCTTCATTAACATCCAAAACAAAACGAGACATATCTTCCTTCTCTTCAACGTTCATTCCTGCCATGGGTTCATCCAAGAGAAGGAGTTTTGGCTCCGCCGCCAATGCCCTTCCAAGCTCAACCCTCTTTTGCAAACCATAAGGCAGCCGCCCCACTTCTGTTTTTCTAATTTGTTGAATTTCGAGAAAGTCTATTATTCGTTCTACCTTTTCCCTATTTTCAAACTCTTCCTTCTCTGCTCGGCCCTTCCAAAGAGCTTGAGATAGAATTCCAGAGTTCATGTGCGTAAAACGTCCAGTCATAATATTATCTAAAGTAGACATACCTTTGAATAGCGCGATATTTTGA
>MDTA01004520.1_pt1 | contig 15368 bp, 7 predicted proteins | sample 811151 | NCBI WGS metagenome assembly MDTA01 (sample SAMN05326648, study PRJNA326480) | marine metagenome | isolation source: seawater | place: Indian Ocean: South | collected 2010 | reverse complement strand
TTCTAAAGAAGAGTAGTATATGGCATCAATTGACGCATTTAAAGTCCGTGCGGTTATAGAAGCAGGATATGATAAGAATTCCCTAAGAAGGGCTAACAACGAAATTTCTGCATCATTCGCAGGTATGCGAAACAAGATGGCAAAAGTGTCTGCCGTCGCATCTTCAGCTCAAACAAATTTTATGATGGTAGGTGCTGCCATAGCAGCATCATTTGCAGCTGGTGTTGGTGCAGCAGCTAGTTTTGAAGAACAATTCGTTAGAGTTAAAAAAACTTTGGATGTTTCTGGGGATGCTAAACAAGTAGAACGAGCCTTTGAAGGTATATCTAGAAGATTAAGAGATTTAACAAAACTAAGTCCTGTAACTACAGATGTTATAACTGAAATAGCAGCTGTTGGTGGTCAGTTAGGTATAGCTTCAAAAGACATCGTTCAATTTACAAATACAATACAAAAACTTACTATAGCAACTAACTTGTCAGCAGAAAATGCTGCAATGGCTATGTCTAGACTTCAGGAAATTACTGGAACTCAAACTAGTGAATTAGATAATTTAGGTTCATCACTTGTAGCTTTAGGTAACAACTTTGCTGCTCAAGAATCTGAAATAACTACTGCCGCATTACAAATTGCAACATCTACGGCTCAGATATCTGGTTCTATGAACAATGCTGCAGTTGATGCGTTAGCATTCTCAACTGCTCTTAAAGCTATTGGTCAGCCATCACAAGCAGGTGCAACTGCAATAGTTAGGTTAATGACTGAGCTATCAGAAGCTGTAACAGAAGGAGGAAGTAAACTTGCTCTTTTTGCAAAAGTAGCAAGAATGACAGAAGAGTCTTTTGTACAACTATACGGAATAGATTCTACTCAAGCAGTTGCTAGGTTTATAGAAGGTTTAGATTCTGTTAATGCATTAGGTATAACAAATATATCAGTATTAAGTCAATTAGGATTAGGTCAAGTAAGAACACAGAAAGCAATTTTAGCTTTGGCAAAAGCACATGATACTTTATATGATGCTATTGATACTTCTAATAGAGCATATATAGAAAATAATGCTTTAAATGAAGAAGCAGAAAGAAGGTATGATACATTATTTTCAGAAATACAAAGAGGTAAAAATTTACTTAAAGGTGAGTTTATAGATTTTGGATTAGAAAATTTAGATGGTGCAAAAAATATTGTCAAAGATGTAAACAACTTTTTATTCGGTGTTGTTTCTAATTTAGTCGAGGCTGTTAAAAGATTTTCTGGATTAGCTGCAGTAGGAATTACATTCTTTAGTGTAATTAAAGGTATTGGAGTTTCTATGAGAACTCTTAATACTGAAGCAGGATTATTAACAGGAACATTACAAAGAGCTAACTTAGCTGTTATTGCCATGGGTAAAAATTTAAATATCGCTGGTACAGTTATGGGTTCAAGATTAATTGGTGAACATGGCGAGGGATTATTAGGCCTACAAACATTTAGTAGATTGAGTGGTCAAATGGGATTACCATTTAATACCTTAGCACCAACGCTAATGGAAAGATTAATACCTGGAAGGTATGACAGAAGAATACTTTCAACAATGCAACAACCTGCAATATTAGATTTAATATATGGAGGTAAAGTACCTGATAGAGTTGGTATTAGTGCTCCAGGAATGCGTAGTGTAGAGCAATCTATAGAGGATTTAGCAGACAGCAGAACTTTTTATGTTGGACCTGGTGGTGAAACTACAGTCAAAACAGGTGCTAATCCTCAGCAAATAGAACAAATAAAACGAGACAATAGATTTACAGCAGACCCATTTACACAATTTACTGAGCAGACATTGTTCGGAGGTGCGCGTAGGTTTAGACCTACTATGGTTGGTAGAGGATATTTACAAACTTTAAAACTTACAAGTAAATTTGCTACTAAAGCTGGTGACAGTATATTATCTCTCACAAAGAAAATGGGCTTTCAAGTTGAAGCTTCAAGCAAACTTGGTACTGCAATTATGTCAGTTAATGAAAGCCTTGTACGTAGAACTAAAATACAACAAGATTTAACAAGATTTATGGGAGGCCTTGGAGAAAAAGGAGCTACTGTAAATGAAATAATAGACGCTGAACTTGGAGAGTTATTGGGTGATGACTTTACAGGTTTGGGTAAAAGAGGTCGTCGTAAAATGCGAAAAGGTGCTCTATCTGGGTACTCTACAGCTTTTAACAAAAGAGTCGAAGATTTACAAAAAAATATAGATAAGACTGGCGAAGCTACTATGGCAGAACTACAGTTCCTCGAAGCTGTAGAAAAAGGAACGGGTAGTCTTAATAGGATTAGAAATGCAATAGTTGGTGTTACTAAAGCTGTTGCAAAACTCGCTGGTATGATGATTGCATTTCAATTGTTTTTTAAGACTGTTGAAAAAATTGGTGCTCAGGCAAGAGGAATAGAAGAGTTTAATAATAAACTTAAAGAAACTGCTCAATCTATGACTGAAGTAGCTGAAATTTCACAACAAATACAAGATATAAATACAATTATAACTGATTTACAAAATGATAATGCTTCTCAAGCTGTTTTAGACAGAGCTATTAATAAACAAAAAGAGCTACTACTTCAACAGAGAAATCTTAGAGAACAACTAGGTTCAGATATTGGCGAAGGATTTATATCAGATATCATAGAAGGTTCTTTTGGTAATAACAAAGGTGGAATACTAGAATTCTTAATTCCAGCAGTAGGTGGAGCTACTGGTAGGTCGTCAGATGATGTAAGAAAAGATTTAGGTGCTGCATTTGGTGAAGTAGTTATTTCAGCAATAGACCCTGAGAACATAGCTAAAAATGCAGGTGCTTTGCCTTCCATGGATTCAATTATTGAATCTTTGTTATTTAGTGGAGAAAAGTTTACAAATCAACAAACTGGTAAAACTGTAAAAGTTCCATCTAGTGCATTTAAAGGTGTTTCTGGTGGAATATTAATGGCGCTACAAGAACAGGTAGGTAATGACGTATCTGGCGCTGATGTAATGGAGTTAATTGGATTAGATGAAATATTTACTCCAGGCAAAATAGCTGAATTAACTTCAGGTATTTCTAAGGGTATGGATAATCTTGGTGGAGGTTTTGCAAATGTAGTATTAACACAATTTGCAACAGGAACAAACAAAATGGTGGGTGGTAATTATGAAAAAGCAATAATTGACACTATGTTTGCTATTAGCGATGTAGTAGGAGACCAATTTAGTGATGTAGACATAATGAATTTTGCTATGGATTATGTAAACGCTATGGCACTAATTCAAGGAGCTACTGGTGATTACATAGGAAGCCTTGGTGAATTAGACCCTAACTCTCCATTAGCAAATACTATAAAAAGTTTTGTTAAAGATAGATTACAAGAGTTTAGAGATACTGATGCAGTAACACAAGCACAGATAAATAGAGCTGGTAACGATTACAAAAAACTAACACAGCTATATTCCAAAGTATATATGGATTTCCAAAAATCTAGTCAGTCGGGAATCAATAACTTAAAACAACAGTTAAACATTAGTTTAAGTGCTCAAGAAAAAATATTGCAAAGAATGCAAGAAAACTTTAGACAAACTCGACAATCTTTACTTGACCTAGCTTCACCTCTACCAGATAATGCATTTGAAGGATTAAGTGAATTAGAAATATTCTTTAACACTGTATCAAAAGCTGCTAGTCAACAAGAACTAGAAAGAGTAGTAGGCTTATTGACACAATTTGGCAAACCAGTATTAGCATCAGAATTATCTAAAGGTGGCCCTGGTGCTTTAGAAATGGCTAAAACCTATCTTAACAATCCACAATTAGCTGCAGCTCAAGAAGCACAAATGAGAGCAATACTTGGTCCTGAACTTGCAGAAGAAGAATTTGGTATAGATGCTGAAGCTCAAAAAGAATTAGCAAATCAACAAGGTTTTGATATAGGTACAAATATAGCTGGTGGTATATTAAAAGGTTTTAAAGATTCTGAAGAAGCACTTCAAGATTTATTTTCTGGTGTTTTAAAGAATTCTATATTGGACGGAATATCTTGGTTAGGAATTAAATCTCCTTCTAGATGGATGATTACAAATGTAGGTACACCAATAATTGAAGGTGTTATGTTTGGTATCAAACAAGCACAACCAGATTTAGAAAGAGTATTCTACGATACTTTAGACCAATCATTTCAAAATGTTCCATTAGCTGATTTACCAGATTTAACAGCAAGTTCTAGTGGTGTTAATTTAGATTACAGTAAATTAGCAAACATAATTGCAAACAGAAGCGAGTTTGCAGGTACATTAGATTTTGCTGTAGCTTTCTTAAGGTCACTACCTATAGAAATGGAAAAGATGTTAAGTCAAATGGCAGACTTAATAGCAAAATCAATGGGCAAAGCTTTATCAAGAATGCAGGAAGCATTCAACATGATTACAAGAATTACTCAAGCTGAAAGAGCTCAAACAGAACAAGCAAGAGCCTTAATTAAAGCTAAACAAGATTACGCTGCTGTTCTACGAAGAGAATCTTCTTTAGAAGAAAGAATGATAAAAGTAAAAGAAGAACTTAATGATTTAGAACTTACTGGAATGAAAGGCAATATTGATATAAATGAAAGAATTGGTGTATTACAGAAAGAACTAGATTTAGAAGAAAGACGAAGAAGACTTAATAAAGATTTTACTGCTAGAGAACAATTAGATATTCAAGCTAAAGAAAGAGAAGTAGCTGAACTTGGTAGAATGGCTGACTTAGGAGTTATAAACGCTTTAGAATATCAAGCTGCTGCAGATGAACTAAGAGATATGAAAGGTGAGTTTGATAGTGATGCAGAAAAAGAATTATTCCTTCTTGAGTATGCAGCTGCGATGGAAGAGAAGGATAGATACGAAAAAGAAATATTAGAAATTAGTCCAGCACTTGTTGCAAAACGAGAAGAATATATTGGATTACTTAATGAACAAGAATTAGTGTCTTTAGATGTGCAATCTGGAGCTAATGCTATTGCTGAAGCAGAAGAAAGAGTTGCTGCTGGTGTACTAGAAGTAGAAGCTGCTTATAGGAACTATGCAGCAAATGCAGGAGAATATCAAAAAGAAATTGAAATAGTTGGTGATGCTTTTGACTTTGTTAACGATAGAGTACAAGCAGTAATCGATTCTGTATATCATATAACAGACCCTAACAATTTTGATTTCTCAACAATGAGAACACATATTAGTAGTCTTGTAGATGATTTGGGTGAGTACTACTTTGTAGAAGACCAAATAGATACAATGATGGAAAATGCTGGACTTACTTCATTCCGTACAATGTTTAATGAACAAGCAAGTCAAGCAAGAAGCTCTGGTCAAAATGCCAGAAACTACTTTTTATCACAAGGTGGTTTTAATATAGATAGATTCCCAACACTATCTCCAAGCATGAGAGGTGCTTTTGACCCAACACAAATTGGACAAAATATAACACAATTTGAAAAGTATTTTGAAAATCCTGCTTTTACAAAACGTAGATTTGCAGGTGGAACTCCAACTAGCTTTACTAACACTTCTCAAACAGGTAACTACGCACAAGCAATGATTGATTTTGTAAACTCTTTAGGTGTTGGTACTACAGAAGCAGACGGTAGAGTATATTTCTCTATACAAAATGCTGAAGCAATTGCTAAAGGTATGTCAGCAGACTTAGCTCAAGCAGGTTTTACTCCTTTAGAATTTGAACCTTATATGGAACTACTTACAAAAAATCAAGGTGGTATTTACAACCCTATTTATCAAGGACCTAATAAAAATCAAAATGTTGGTAATGATACAGATGTTGATGACCCTTCAGGTTCTGGTACTACACCAGGAGGTAGCGGTGGTGTTATAAATTATATGGGTGGTAAAGCAAACCCTACAAAGATGTATAAAACTGGTAACTATGGAAATATTAGTGGTGGTGTAATCAATACTATTAATGATTTAATAAGTGGAGCTGTTTCTAATGGTTCGTTAACTCAAGACATGAGAGATATACTTAATCAATTAGACCCTAACATATTAAAAGGTGGTGGAGTCAAAGTAATTCCTCCAAATCGTTCTACCTACTACAGTACTTATCTTCCTGGTATGAAGTTTGGTGGAAGAGTACCAGACATGTCAAACATAACACCTAAAAAATATGCAATGGGAGGTAGAGATAATTTAATGCGTAGAGCTTTAGTTGGTGAATATGGTCCTGAAGAAGTAAGGTTTGTTCCTGGTTCAGGATTTTTAGTAAAACCACTAACTGAGGGTGGACGTGGTAATAATACTATAGTAGAAAACTTGTCAGTAAATGTTACTGGTGTTCCTGCTGACCCAAGCTCAGCAAGAAAAGCAGCAGTAGAAATAAGAAAAGCTTTAAACAGATTAGATAAAGAAGGTAATACTGGAGGAGGAGTAGCTAGAAGATAATGGATAATTTTACAATACAAATTGGTCGTCTAGTAATTACTTCACCTGAATCTCTTGGAATTTCAGGAGGAGTTGGAGAAAAACGTTTTTCTATTAGGGGAAGATTAGGTGGTGTAGAAAATGAAATGTCTCATCTTAAATATATAAGAGACCAACTAAACTCTATGGCTAGAATGGATGAGCATGTTCCATTTAGATATAGTGGTGACTCTACTTTAAATGGATATGTAAAAGTAAATAGTGCATCTATAGATATATCAAAATATTTATTAGGTAGTTTTACTTACTCAATTGATATGGAGTATATAGGTAGAGAAGGGGATGTAAATTTTGAATCAAGACTAACAGGGGCAATATTAGAAAACGATTTTTCAATTGTTAATGCAACTACTGAACAATTTCATTCTGCTCCTGGTAATCATTATGCATATGTTCATAATTCAAATCCTAGTTCAAATACAAGAACAGCAAAAGATTTAACATCTACTAGTGCTTCTGCTACAACTACTTTATATTTAAAACAAAGCGATACATTAAGAAATAGTAATGCTCAATACTCTGTAGATACTGAAGATTATTACAAAGGTGCATGCAGAATAAGTATGGGTACACATTCAAAAAAAACAAATGCTGGTGTAAGCACAACTGAAAATAGTGTTATGTGTGGTAAAGATGCAAATGTTTGGAATGTTGGTGATTCCTTAATATTAGAAAATGGTTTATTTAAATTAGTTTTAGGAACTAGTAGTACACAAGCAAAAATCAATACAACTATTTATGATGAGACACAATACGCTTCTGAAAAAGAATGGGTTTTTAGTTCTGGTTCAGTAGCTACAGGAGCACAAAAAGGTAATGATTATGCAGGTTGGAGAAGAGTACAGATACTTACTAACAAACCAGAGTTATGTGTAGTTAGAGCTACAACATATCTTAATACAGATAAGTCTGGTAGATTAGTTGTTGACTTTGCTTTAAGAAGAGGTTCTCACTTTGCAACAGTAATAGCTAATAATTTTACAGCTGGAACAGATGTTAACTTTGGTTTAGAAGCAGCTCCTGCTCAAACACCTACAACTTCAAACATTACAAGTGGTTATTTAATTGATGGAGATACCACTCCTGAAGACGGAAACAGATGGATAGTAGGAAGTTCAGCAACTTTATCTTCTTCAACAAATCTAATTAATACTGGAATAATTAAAAGAGATTCAAGTGGAGCAACTTTTCCATTTTTTATTGGCTATGTTCTTTATGACCCAAATACAAATAATCCGTTAGGACATAACGATGCTGCTTCTTTATACAGTCAATATATAGACAATGTAAATGAACAGCAAAGGTTAATTAAAGCGTAATGTCAGTTACAGAAAAGTTAATGGCTCAAGGTACTTTTACCTTAAATTTAGATTTGTCTTTAGTTCCAAACTCAATACTTAATGCAATACAACCTTTTGACCAAATTGTTATAACAAACAATGAAATGGAAACACAAGATTTAATTGACAATGTAATGCTTCCAAGTTCTGAATATGTAGGAATAATTAAAGAGTTATCCATAGAACCAGAAGTTGCATACGTAGAAGGAGCAGGCTTACAGTTTTATTTAGGTGAAGACGAAAGTAAAGGTATGCCAATAACTAATGCAGGAGCTGAAAGTAAACCAAGAGATTATAATGGTGTAAATCTTGAATTTTTTATTAATAATGACGATGGGCAACCTTTTGGTATTTTAAGAGATAATGTAAATGGTTCATTAAGAGCTGTATGGCCTGGAAATATTACTGAAAAGACAATAGAAGAGACCGATTTACTTTTAAATTTTGAAGGAAGTGACGGAGATACTACAACCACTGACGAATCGGATGAAAAACACGAAGTAACTTTTTATCAAGGTGCTAAAATTTCCACAGACCAAAATAAATTTGGTAATACAAGTTTAAAACTTACAGATACAAACTCACATATTAAAGTAGACTATCACGCAGATTTTGCTTTGACAGATAGAGACTTTACGATTGAGTGGTGGGAGTACAGGTTAACACCGTGATAATATGCCTCAATTTGATTTAGCTAACGCAACAGTAACATCATCATTCGTTGATAATGTTATGTATCCTGACGAGGGTTTTGTACCATATATCTATGATGATAAATATCCAGTAATACTTGGTGAAAAACAAGCAGAAACATTAGGTCTTAAAGATGATTTACATGACTCAACATATGATGCTAATGGAGTTTACTATTACTTCCTAGACCCTTTTAATAGTACAGAACAAACTAATGGAAGTAGATTGTACAAAATTAGACAAAATTATAAAAGTTCTAATACTGGTATATCTGGCTCACGACTTCCATATAATCCAGATATACATAGTCAAATAAACGGTACTTTAACAATAGGATTAGGTGTTACAAACTTAGCTTACAACATGACACCAACACAATTTTTTGATGCAGTTTATAAAACTGGTATTGACATAGGTGGTACAACTTATACTTTTCCAGCACAATTCAATAGTTCTTTAGTTAATAATGGTGGGGGTAATTATTTAGATAACACTGGAACACTAAGAAGTGGTTTAGACATACCTTTTAAATACACAGGAGATGATAGTTCTAATAGCAATATGCGATACAGTTACTCATTAGCTAGAACACAAACATTAACTTTATTTAATCAAACTGGTGGTTATGCAGACCAAGTTAAATCTGCAATGGCAGGATATGAAGATTCTTTCCCTTATAACTCTACATTAGCTCAAACACACTTCGAAATAATGTGTGCTATTGCTTATCATAGAGGTGGGACTGGTTTTGCAAAAAGTTTATTTGCTTACTTATATAAAACTATTGATGGCACAGGTGTAACTACTACAGCACAACTTGACAATGCATATAAAGATATAGCAGCTTCATTAATGTTTTTTGCATCTGTAAGAATATCAAGCAAAGCATACGGTATTAGTAATGGTATGGCTACTAGATATCAACGTCATATAAATAGACTTCTTAAAAATGATAAAGATGATACAAGTCATAGCTTAGGTAATTTAAATGCAAATAATCAAACAAACTGGTATTCAGGTGCAGCTATACCTACACAGTTTTTAAATAAACCACAGTACAACACAACACCATCACCTGTACCTTCACCTAATAGTAATTTTAATCCTATAAATAATCAGACTAATACTTTCCCAATAGCCTCTGTCCAAACAATTGAAGATATTGTAAATTCTATAAAATCTAGACCTACTGTTGATTTTTGGACTGCAAGTGGTTGGGATAGTGATGATTATCCTGAATATTATGCAGGTGACAGGTCTATATTTGATACAGACGAAGGTAGTGAAACTTTTTATCAATTAAATTCAAACTATCAAGCTCTGTATTCACAATTCTGGCAAGATGCAAATTCTTATTTTCATGGCGCTACAGCTACTGGAACATCTCCAAGAGCAGCGACTAAACATGGGCCTGTTGTTGCTTCTACGGCTCATAACTCTTTACCTTCTTTTATTATTGGATTAAATGAAAATGGAGCAGGTACATCTAAAGTTTTTATTAGGTCATCTGAAATTACTCCAAATGTAGTAAGCGGTGTAACTGATGCTTTTGATATAGCTAATGGTGTAAGTCTAGGAACAATTGATTATGGTCAATGGAATCATTTTGCAATAGTTAGAAAGGGAACTAATTTTTATACATTTAAAAATGGAACAATGGTTAGTACATTTCAGTCAGATAAAATGATAAAACTTCAAACACCGGATTTAAAAAACTTTGATGATACTGGTATGGATTTATCTATTGGTAAATCACAAATGGGTGATTACTTTCATGGATACATAGATGGTTTTAAATTTACAAAAGGTGAAGGTCAAGTAAATATAGATAATGCTGGTGTAGCTACATTTACAGTTCCTACATCTGCTCCAACAATAGATACAACTCAAAATGCTTACTATGGTAAACATCATTTAGAAACAGTAAAATCGGCTTTAGATACTGCAGCTACTCAATTAGATATTGAATATAAATTAAGAATTGGTACTACTGCAGATGATACACCAAGACCTATACCAGGTGGTACAAATGTTGCCAAAGTATTATTAGATGCAGGACCAAGAGAAAATTTATTTGATGGACACAACACAGACCCAACTGTTCTTGTAGTCAGAGAAGGAAGCGGTGATGACCCAAGCATTACTGGTTTGAATCCAGCTTCTATAAAAACTTCATTTGATGCTTCAGAATATGTTTCAATAGTTGAATATGTTTCTGATTATGGTGAGGGTAAAAAATATGACGCATTGGATGTTATAGATACAAATAATCCTTATAGAGGATTAAATGGTGAAGAATTAGAAAGAGCTATATATGTATCAGAACCTGACCACCCATATATAAGTAGAGAGGAAAGAGCTACAGCATTTTTAAATGAACTAAAAAGAACAAAAAGAAGTATTAATTTAGATTTAGATTTTTACGATGTTCAAGGTGATTTTGAAGTTGGAGATAATATATTTGTTTATGACCCTGATTTAGGTTTTATTGATACTGATGAAAAAGTAAATGAAGACCCTGATAGGTCATCTAAGTTTGAAGTTTCATATCAAGGACAATTTGTTAACCCTGAAAAAATTAGAGTTACTGCTATTACTTGGCCAATTAAAAGTGGCTATGGTGTGTATTTAAGAAGATTAAGAAGTTCAAGTCTTAATGTTGTTGAATATGTTAATTTAACTCCTTACGTTCAATTTGAAACAGGTGGAACAAATTTAGAAGTTGGAGATTTACCTCTAAAATTAGGAGATGATTTAAGATTTTCAAAAGTAGCTACTGGATTAACAACTGGTAATAAATTCACACAACCTCAGTCAGTAGGAAACTTACAATTAACAAGTGGTTTCTTAGAAGATGCTTTAGGTGTTTCTCAATCAATAATAAAAGCTACATGGGAAACTCCACTAAATGTTGACGGTACAATTATTCAAAATGGTGTTCAATATAGAATTAGATATAGAAGAGTTGCTAGTACAGACCCTTATACAGTTTTAGCTGTTAACTGGGGTACAAATGAATTTACTATAGAAGGTTTAGATTTAGCAACTAATTATGAAGTAGGCGTTCAACCTGTAAATAGTAACGCAGATGTTGGTGATTATGTAACTTCAACAATTACAACAGCTATTGATAGCGATGCTCCTTCAAAGCCTGGTGGAGCAGATACAATCAGTGCAGGAGCTCTAAGAACACAAATAGTTCATAGTTTAGGTAGAGCTGTTGATGACCAAGGAAATCCTATATCAACAATTGTAGACTTTACATTACAGTTAGATATTGACCATTTAAATGTTTATGTATCTACACAAGATGGTTTCTCTATTACTGGCCTTGACCCTAAAGGTACTTTGTCAGTAACTGCTTCACATATAAGAAATCAAATACCTGTTGTTGGTGAAATAGCTTTGCCTAATGGAGATACACATTTCTTTAGATTCACAGCAGTAGATAAGGCAGGAAATGAGTCTGCACCTTCTGACCAACAGTCAGCTACTGGTCAATTAGTAGGAAGTCAACAAATATCCGATTTAGCGGTTACAGAAGCTAAGATTGCAAACCTTGGAGTTACTACTGCAAAAATTGTTGATGCTGCTATTACAGATGCAAAGATTGGAAACACTATACAGTCAACTAATTATGTAACAGGTACTTCAGGTTGGATAATTAAAAAAACTGATGCAAATTTTACTGATGGTTTAATAGAAATAAATGATGCTGTTGTTAGAGGAAATATAACTGCAACCACAGGAGATATTGGTGGTTGGACAATTGCTAGTAATAAATTATCAGCGGGTAACTTAGAATTAGATGGAGGTAATACAGAAATTACTGGTAACTACTCAGCAGGTTCACAAGGTTTTAAATTAGCTAATGATGGTACTGTAGAATTTAATAGTGGTACTTTTAGAGGAGATTTAGCAGCAGGAACGATAGATATTGGTTCAAATGCATTTCAAGTTAACAGTAGTGGTCAGTTGTTTATGGGTAATGCAGTGTTCGGCAGTGCTCCATTTAGAGTAGATAGTGATGGGTCTCTTGTAGCAAATGGTGCAGTTATATCTGGTACACTTACAATAAATGCAGGTTCAATACACATAGGATAATATGGCAAATTTTAATGTAGACTCAAGCGGTAATCTATGGATAGGAACTAATGTATCTGATACATTTACTACAGCTCTAGGACAAGCTGCTACAAAATTTTATGTAACAAGTGCAGGAAGTATATTAGCTTCAGCAGGAACAATAGGTGGTATAGATTTAGCAGCTACTCATATACAATCAAGTAACTACAGTAATACATCTGGTTCTGAAGCTGGTTTTAAAATTAATTCAAATGGCAACGCTGAATTTCACAATGTAACAATCAGAGGAGATTTATTTGGTGTAGAACTTAAAGGACAAATGAAATTCGATGGGGGAAGTATCAAAACTTCTACTACAGGAACAAGAGTAGAAATATTAGATAATACTGGTATAGAAGGTGAAATAAGATTTGAAACATCTACTGGTACTACTGCAAGATTAGTGGCTGATGCTGCTACAGAATTTGCTATAGAGCAATCAGCGTTAAGTGGTGGAAAAATAAAACTAATAACAGGTGTTACTAGTGATGGATTATTATTTACTGGTAACGAAGTTAATTTTGCTACACCACTTGGTACTAATAATCCAGTTATAAAACTAAACGGAACTAATGCAAATAGTGCCGGAACATCAACTTTAAGTAAATTACTTGGTGTAGATAGTTCTGGAAGACTTGCAGTTGGTTCTTCGACTTCTGGTGTATCTAGTATTTCTGTTACTGGAGAATTACAGTTATCTGGTAGTTCAGGAGTATTAAATATAAATCATAATGACAGCGACCATGATGACCAATACTACACAAAATCAAACGTAAATACATTACTTGCAAATAAAGATAATTATGAAAAATGGATATTAAAAGGCAACGGCAATAATTTAAATGTTTTATCTGGTTATGGAGTTGAGTTTAAAGCTGGTTCTGGAATATCTTTATCTGTCAATACTAGCCCTTACGAAATAACATTTTCTCATGGTGGTGGTACACATGTTAGTTCTTCTACTGCAGTACAAGCACTTTTCCCCGGTGGAGTGAGAGGTAGTGTTACTTTAGGTAGTGGAACAACTGGTAGATTTTTTAATGGTATAGGACAGAGTGGTCAAAATTATACTTGGCAAACTACTACATCTTTTAATGGAACTCCAACATTTGGCAGTATAAATGTAAATGGTAATATTCAGCATTCACAGAATTTAGATGGTTCTGGTTTGATTGGTTTCTCTACTAATAGATTTAATAGATTATTTGCTTCTAATGGTGTATCTACTACTTCTGATGAGAGATTAAAAGAAAACATAGAAAACATTCCATTTGGATTAGATTACCTTAAGACTTTAAGACCTGTTCAATTTGAGTGGAAACCTAAAAATCAAAATGTATGTTCTATATGTGATTGTGTAGTTTTAGAAGATAATGATAATTGTGGAAATTGTTGGGAAGATGTAACAAACGAAGAAGGTGAAATAATTGACAAGACTTATTGTGAATGTGACACAACATTAGTTGACATAACTGGAAATAAAAAACTTTGGGGTTTTATTGCTCAAGAATTAATAGATACACCTCCAGAACCAGATATTGATATAGAACTTGTAGATTATGACTCTGACGGTGATGCTTATAATATGAATTATTCACAACTAATTGCACCATTAGTAAAAGCAGTACAAGAACTAAGCACACAGATTTCAGATTTGACTGCTAGGATAGAGGTGTTGGAGGGATAATGCCAGAATTAACCACAGAAGAAAAAGAAGCAATTATATTGCTATCTATTAAAGTAGCTAGAGAAAATTTATATTCTGCTGAAATAAGTGACCAAGATGAAGATGTTATTCAAGACTTACAGACAAAAGTAGATAATTTAGAAGCAAAGTATGAGGAGCAGTTTGGAGAATGACAGAAGAAAATAAATCTAATCATTTAGATTTAGAGTATAAATTTGTTAATGACCAATATAAAAAGGACTATATATTAGCAAGAATAGCAGAAGCTGAAAGAGCTCATTTTGAGTTAATGGTTGACAGATTAGATGAACATCATAGTGATTATCCTGAGTGGGTTCAAGCTATAGAGTCAATTTTAGGTGAAATCAATAGACTTAAACATATATATAGACAGTTAGGAGGAAGTTTCGGTTCAGAGTTTATAAATAACGATGGCTGAAGTTACACATACCTCGACGACTCAAATGAGTGGCAGCCAACTGGCTGACCACATATTAGATGGTTCTTACGGATTTACTACTAGTAATGCAACTCTTAAACTTGCTTCATTAGATGATAATTTATTTCTTGACGGTCAAACAATTATATCTGATGGTACTTTTGTAATAGGAACAAATGCTTCTAAAAAAGTTATATTTGCAACGGATTCTACAGCAGTTGCACAATTTACAACCGATGGTGCTTTTGATTTATTATCAGGTAAATTTTTGCTCAATGGTCAAACTGGAAATGCTAATCAAGTATTAAAATCAGACGGATATGGTAATTTATCTTGGACAGACCTACCATCGCAGCAATTTGCTTTTGGTAGTTTTACTGTTTCAGGACAAAACAATGTAACTGCTAGTAATTTATCAGAATCTTTAAATTTAGTTGCAGGTTCAGGTATTGGTATTACTACTGATGCTAGTAACAATAGAATTACTATCACAGCAACAGGTGGAGGTGCTTCTGAAGCTTTTAAAACTATAACTGCTGGTGGAACAGATATTGTAGCTGATAGTAGTAATGACACAGTAACTTTAGTAGCAGGTTCAAATGTAACAATTAG
>MDTA01126211.1_pt1 | contig 15372 bp, 5 predicted proteins | sample 811151 | NCBI WGS metagenome assembly MDTA01 (sample SAMN05326648, study PRJNA326480) | marine metagenome | isolation source: seawater | place: Indian Ocean: South | collected 2010 | reverse complement strand
TCGACTTTACAGGACAAATATCCAAAGATCCTACAATTGGCAACTTTCATGGCGCTATACAAGACAAAGATGGCAAAGTTATTAAAAGAGCTAATTCAAGACAAGGTGGACATACCTTTGTTATGGATGATGGAACTCCACAAGAAAACATTAACAATGAAATAGTAGGAAATAAAAATAACGAATTGATAAGACTGCGTACACGCACAGGACATCAAATGGTAATGCATGACACAGAAGGCCTAATCTATATAGGTTCGGCATCCGGCAAAACTTGGCTTGAATTTACAAAAGACGGCAAGATAGACATCTTTGCAGAAGATTCCGTCAGTGTGCATACTAAAAACGATTTCAACTTTCGTGCAGATCGAGATGTTAACATTGAAGCTGGCAGAAACATCAATATGAAAGCAGTAGGCAGTATGCCTTCTGAAGCAAATGCATTTCATGATAAGCAATTAGATTCTGTGAGCACTGGTGCAATCAGAATGGAATCAAAAGCAGAAACACATGTGAAAGTTGGGGGTGAAGGCAGAATTGAAGTCAACAATGATTTCAAAATGGAATCAGTGCAAGGTAATGTAGATATAAGGGCTTCACAAGTTGCAGAAACAGTTGATGATGTAGTACGTCCAAGAAAAGATGTAAGAATACATGCAACTGGTGATGTTGACTTACTTTCAGGAAACAGTGCAAACAAAGATGATGGACTCACTTCAAACATCAATTTACAAGCAGTGACTGATGCAGATTCTGTCAAAGGCAACTTCAATTTAAAAACATCAGGCAAAGTCAATATTGATAGTGTAGAAGACACCTCATTAAAAAGTACAGCAAAATTGCAGGTTTCCAATGCAGGCACAGACATTGATGGTGGCACGATTAACTTTAATTCTGGCACTGTGTCTATTACTACTGCTGGTGCAAGTGCAACTGCCGAACAGGCAACTATTAATGCAATGATGACTCACAAAATGCAGGAAACAGACACACAATTTGTGTTTCCATATAGAACAGATGCAAGATCAGTTACCGCACAAGGCAAAACATTACAACTTGAATCCATAATGAAAAGAGTGCCTGTGCATGAAGAATGGCCTTTACATGAAGACAAAGCTAGATCATTTGTAACTCCAGATCGCACAGACAGAGAGTATCTAGAACCAATCAATGATAAAAAAGCAGGTAATGACCTGAGTACAAGGACTTAAATACAGCATGCCAGGTATAGTTAGAGTAGGAACAGATAAACATGTTGGACACGCTTCTCCAACTCCTAATCCATTTCATAAGACTCCTTATGCAACAGGAGCCGCAACAGTTTTTCTAAATGGTGCTAAAATGGTTAGAGTAGATGATACAACGGCCTGTGCAGATCCTGCCACAGCAGGTTCACCTAACGTTTTCGCAGAAGGCAAAGCCGTCCATCGTCAAGGTGATGCAACAGGTGGCCACGATTCGTGGGTAGCCAATAGAGCAGAAACTGGATCAGGAGATGTAATAGCAAATGGCTAATCCAGACTATGCAACACTGTTGGCACAGATAGCCGCTGAGAGTGATTCAACTGCCAAACAGGCATTAATCAATCAGTGCTATGTGTTTGAAACAACACCTAGCGAATCAGAACAAAATTTATTCAATTATTGCCAAACGTCATATGTTGACATCAATCCTGGAACAGCGGCAGACTCATCTTTTTCTGCGTATGTGGGTGTGTATTATAATGATGCAGGAGCAACAACATGACAATAACCCTACGAGACACTAAAGGATCAGCACTAACCTATGCAGAACTGGATGCTAATTTTACACATGCAGATTTGTACAAAAGTGTGCAAAATATTACCGGTCCAGGCGCAATCAGTACAACCACAGGAGTCACATTTATTACAACGACTGGAACAGATTCGTATTCACTGGCAAATGGTATAGAAGGACAAGTTAAAGTAATAATAATGAAGGCTCGTGTTGGCAATGCACTTATCACTCCAGATAACCTTGTGGGATATACAAGTGTGAGATTCACTGGTGTAAATAATAATGTTCACTTGCTTTATGGATCCACTGGTTGGAATATAATAGCACTGCAAAATGCAACAAGGGTTTCGTAAATATAAAAAATGGCAAAAGTAAAACTAACAAAAACTACAACGTCAGACACTTTAGGTACTGTCAATAAAATAAAAACTTATGTTGGATTTTCAACAGTCAGCAGAGATTTTGATTCTAACACATTGTATGACTATGAACTTGCAAGAACAGATTTACTCAATGCTTTCTATATCAAAAAAGGTGAAAAATTAGAAAATCCTGATTATGGCACTATCATACATGACACTCTGTTTGAACCTTTTACATCAGAAATTAGCAAAGCAATAGAAGAAGATGTGATTGAAATAGTCGGCCGCGATCCTAGATGGGCACTTGACACACTTGCAATCGACCAAGCAGAGTATGGGTTAAATCTATCACTTGATATTCTATACATTCCATACAGTATTTTAGAATCTCTAAGTTTAGATTTTAACCAAGAGACTGGACTTGCTGTCACTTCCAATCCTATACAAGCTGAACAGTCTCAAGCTGTTTCATCTGCATACTAATAAGTACGCACATAATTCTTAAAATAAATACACACATAAAATGGCCACAACAGATAGACAGAACAGTTTATTAATATCACAAGATTGGCAAAAGATCTATAGATCTTTCCAACAAAGTGATTTCTTATCATACGATTTTGATACACTTCGCAGAACAATGATTCAGTATCTGCAAAGCAATTATCCAGAAGATTTTAACGATTATATAGAATCTTCAGAATATATTGCACTTATCGATCTAATTGCATATCTTGGACAAAACTTATCATTTAGAACAGACCTAAATGCAAGGGAAAACTTTATTGACACTGCTGAACGTAGAGATTCTATTTTAAGATTAGCAAGACTTTTAAGTTATGTGCCAAAACGTAATCAAACTGCATCTGGCTTGATTAAAATTACCAGTATAAGCACAACAGAATCTGTACAAGATTCTAACGGTGTTGATTTATCCAATTCTGTTATAACATGGAACGATCCAACTAATTCTAACTTTTTAGAACAATTTGTTGCAGTAATGAATGCCGCTCTGAGTGGCACACAAAAATTTGGATCTCCTGCTATCAAAGATACCATAGGTGGAGTGACTACTCATCAATACAAATTTGCAACAACAAATGTTGATGTACCAGTGCTAAAATTTACAAGAACAATAAATTCACAACCAATGCCATTTGAATTGATTAGTGCTACTTTTAGAAATCAAGATTTCATATATGAAGAAGCACCAGTGCCTGGCAACAGATTAGGATTTTTATATAGAGCAGATGGAAAAGGCAACCAATCTGAAAACACAGGATTTTTTATGTTGTTCAAACAAGGCGAATTAGGATTTTCTGAATTTACAGTCACAGATCCATCTCCAAACACAATAGTTTCAGTTGATAAAGCAAATATTAACAATTCAGATGTTTGGCTGTATGACTTGACTGAAAATGGAACACTAGACAATTCATGGACAAAAGTTCCTGCTGTTACAGGCAACAATGTGATTTACAATTCTTTGTCACAGTCAATCAGGAAATTGTTTAGTGTAAACACGAGAGCAGGTGATGCCATTGACCTTGTATTTGCAGACGGTGTGTTTGGAGAAAATCCAAACGGAGCATTTAGGACGTATTACAGAAGTTCAATTAATAACACATATACAATTCGACCAAGAGACATGAGAGGTGTTACAGCATCTATAGATTATGTTAACAGCAAAGGACAAATTAACACACTGACACTAACAATGGATCTACAGACTACTGTGGATAATGGAACTGCTTCAGAAAGTAACAGTGATATTAAAACTAAGGCTCCACAGGCTTATTATACAAATAACAGAATGACCACTGCTGAAGATTATCAGATTGTACCTTTAACACAGTTTCAAGGCATAGCCAAAACTAAAGCAGTCAACAGAACAGCTTCTGGAATATCAAGATATTATGATTTAATAGATCCAACTGGAGCATATTCTTCAACAAACATTTTTGCAGATGAAGGTGTGGTTTACAAAGAAACAGTTGAACCAACAACAAGTTTTTCTTATTCGTCTACAAGTGAAATTACCGGCATAGTTGCAAATACAATAACTCCATTGCTCAAATCAATTGGTATTAGAGATTATTATTATGATGCTTATTCAAGACAAAGCACAGGCACAAATTTTACTTGGAATCTAAGCACTGAAGCAACAAACACATACACAGGCTATTTCCAAGAAACAGGACCGCTGGCAGTAGGAGATTTTACAACTACTAACTTGAAATATGTTAAGCCTGGAGCACTATTAAAATTTGTGCCACCTGCAGGACAACACTTTATGGCAAACGGGACACTTATGGCAGGTGCAGTTGGACATTCAGGATCACAAGCAGTAATATGGACCAAAGTTGTTGAAGTAAAACTAGATGGATCAAATTATGGAAAAGGCAATTTCACAAACGGTAATGGACCTATAACTTTAGCAGATAAGGTTCCTACGAATGCAATAATCACTGAAATAATTCCTGCATATGGCACTGTGTTGCCGACTGCGGTGCAATCAGATGTAATAGATGCAATTAAAGATTACAGCAATTTTGGATTGTCTTATAATATAGACACAGGTGCGTGGCAGTTTATTACATCAGACAATTTAAAAGTAGATGGAAATTTTGATTTAGGATTCCAAGGCAACACGTCAGAAGCAAATAGAGATTCAAGTTGGTTATTACAATTTACTGCAACATCAAAAGTTTATACAATCAAGTATAGAAACATCAACTATGTCTTTAGATCAGCAACAAAAAATAGGTTTTTCTATGATGAAGATCAAAAAATATTTGATGCCACTACTGGCAAAGTAGTGAGAGATCAAATTAAAATATTAAAATTTAACACAATGCCTGATTCAACTGTGCAACTGGCAGAAGACTATGCTTTTGGTATAGTGGGCAACAGAGTATTATCAACTGGCTTCAATGATACCAGAGAAGTTGCTGTGTCATTTAATGATTCAGACGATGATGGTGTTGTAGACAATCCTGATTTATTTGCATCAGTAGTAGATCCAGCAAAAAACACAAGCTCAAAATATGTGTATTTCAAAAAAGATACATCCAAAGCAAGTGATTATTTTGACGTGGTAGACAGCACTGACTTTGTTTTAGCCAGTGGTGGTTCTGGTGTTGATCTTTCACAATACTCAAATGGACAATTATTTCATTTCTTTAATGCTGGTACCATACAAGAATACAATTCAAGCACAGGTGCTTTGGTAGATGTTTCAGACACTTACAAAGCCTCAATAGGAAGAGACAACTTAAATTACAACTATGAACATGCGGCAAGATATGATAGAAGAATTGACCCATCAGTAAGCAACTTAATAGACTTACATGTATTAACTTCTGCTTATGACACAGAATTTAGGCAATGGATACAAAATGGACAGGTAGGGTCAGCACCAACAGAGCCATCTACAGCATCTTTACGCACATCATATAATCCAACTTTGAGTGATTTGAGAAATGTGTCAGATGAAATAGTTTATCGTCCTGTAAAATACAAACTATTGTTTGGCCCAAATGCTGATAGCACATTACAGGCCACGTTTAAAGTTATTAAAAATCAAAATCTTACAATTACAGACAACGACATAAAAACCTCTGTAATAGATGCAATCAATCAATATTTTGCATTAGAAAACTGGAACTTTGGTGATGCATTTTTCTACACAGAATTATCAACATACATTCATAATGCACTTGCACCAAAAATAAATTCTATTGTAATTGTGCCTAACAAACAGGATGCATCCTTTGGTTCGCTTTTTCAGATTGAATCCAATTCCGATGAAATTTTCATAAGTGGCGCAACTGTTGATAATGTAGAAATTATTCCAAGTATTTCGCAAGGCAACATCAAAGCAAGTGGAAACATTGTCACTTCAGCTACAACCACTGCTGACGTAGTGTCTGCAACAACCGGTGGTAGTACTTCAACAACCACAACCACTACTACTACGACATCGTCATCAAGTTCAGGTACATCAAGTTCATCAGGATCTTCAAGTTCTTCTGGCTCTTCAGGGTATTAATAAATGGCAACGGTTTCTAGAACAACCACTACGCTGTTACCTGAAGTTTTTCAAACTGAACGAAACAAAAAATTTTTAAATGCAACATTAGATCAATGGACACAGAAAGGTGAACTTGAAAAAATAAGCGGATTTGTAGGATCTAAAAAAGGACCAAGTTTTAAATCTAACGACACATATTTTACTGAATCAGATGCAGATAGGCAAAATTATCAATTAGAGCCTAGTGTGAATTATGTTAAGCCGGATGGATCTGTTGACTATTTTGGAACATACACTGATTTATTAAACCAAATAGAATTTTTGGGAGGCAACAAAGTAAACCATGATAGGCTTTTTAACCAACAGTCTCATTCATGGGCTCCACCTATTGATATTGATCCTATTGTAAATTATAGAGAATATTATTGGTTGCCAGAAGGTCCAAGTGTGGTGTCTGCTAATGTATCATTACCAGGTAGCATAAGCACAATCAAAGTTAAAAATAATGCCGCAGGTGCATATAATTTTAGTGGCTATACTGGCGATAATCCAACACTTACTTTGTATAGAGGTAACACATATAAATTTGAAGTTGAAGCCCTAGGACATCCATTCTATATTAAGACTGAAAAAATAACAGGATCAACAAAACAGTATGACTCAACACATGTTGACAACAATGGAGCAATGCAAGGCACAGTAACTTTCACAGTGCCTAAATCAGATGAAAGCAGTGAGTTGCCTGACATTCTATTTTATGCATGTGGCAATCACACTGGTATGCAAGGCACTATATTGATTGAAGACCTTGAAGATGGATTCACTACAGTTGACATTACAACTGAAATACTAGGTAAAAAAACTTATACAACATCTAATTCAGTTGTGTTTGAAAATGGATTGAAAATAAAGTTTTCTGGTTCAATACCTGCAAGTTACAAAAATAAAGAATATTATGTTGAAGGAGTAGGAGATGAAATAGTTTTAATGGATACTTCCAGAATGATTGTGCCGGAAGAATTTTCCGAAGCATCATCAACTGTTGTTTGGGACGAAGATGGCACTGAGCTGTTTGACACAAACAATTTTGATGCTGGCACAAATGTACCAACTAAAAAAGATTATTTTACAATAAACAGAAACTCAAAAGATTTCAATGCATGGTCAAGATCAAATAGATGGTTTCATTCGTCTGTCATCACAAACACTGCAACATACAACGGAAATAATGTAAACTTAGATCAGAGCAAGAGAGCAAAAAGACCAATTGTACAATTTGAAGGCAACATACAATTATTCAATTATGGAAATGTTGGATTACGTCCAATTAGAGCAATTGAGACTTCAGTATCTGATGCATTCAGTTTCGTCAATGGTCAAACAGGACATTACATTGATGCAGTTGACTTAAAACAAGGCGACAGAGTTATATTTCAAAAAGATAGTGATAGTCTAGTTAAAAGTAACATCTATACCGTAACCTTTATCAACGTTGATAGTACTAATGTTTTATACCTTGATCTTGAACTTGCTGAAGAGCCTGTTGCAGGTAACACTGTGGTGGTTGAAGCAGGAAGCAAAAACAAAGGAAAACAGTATAGGTTTGATGGCACTGATTGGGTGGAATGCCAACAAAAAACTAAAGTACAACAAGCTCCAAAGTTTAATCTATATAACAGTGATGGCATTGAACTTACCGACTCAACAACCTATCCTGCATCATCTTTTACGGGATCAACATTGTTTGAAGTTGCTCAATCTACAACAGGCACGTCTGATACTGAATACGGAATAAAAATCAAATATGAGAACTTTGGCACAGTGGCAGATATTGTGTTCAACAACACAATAAGCACAGAAGAAGTAAACTATCTTGACGAAACAAATGCACAAAAGAACACAATAAAAACATCTTCAGCATATTATCAACAAAACGTAGTTGACGTTGAAGTTGGTGTGGATAGTACTGTAAACACCACAGTGTCTACTATTTTAAGGAATGGCTGGACAAAGCAAAAACTTCTGTCTAAACAAAGAATAGTTGATATAATTTTGGTAAAAGATGAATTAAAAAGTTTTAAAATTAAAGCACTTGATAAAGTTTCTAGTGCCAGTGGCTTGGAAATAACTGTATTTGTTAACAATGTCAAAAAAACTTTGACAACAGACTATTCTATAGTGACAAAAGGCCAAGATCAATATGTTCAATTTGTAAAAAGCAGATCATTAGATGATAAGATTGTTATCGAAATATACGCACCATACAATACTAAAAATGCAAATGGATTTTATGAAGTTCCAGACAACCTAGAACGTAATGGATTGAACAGTGCAGTTGAAAGTTTAACACTAGGAGAAATAAGCAATCATGTGCTTTCTATTACAGAAGACTTAGATGAATTTAGTGGCACACAACCTGGTTCAACAAACCTCAAAGATCTAGCAGGTACTAAAGCAAATGGCAGAAGAATAATGCAACATGCAGGTTCAATACCTTTGGCAACATTTTTATTGACACATCCAAATGCAAATTTTTATACTTCTGCAAAATATGTTTCTAAAGAGTATGTGAAATTCAAAAATTCATTTATCAAAGCAATTGATTCATCACCTGATGGCACAATTAGGGACAAAGTAGATGCAATCATAAAAATAGTAAGTGCAAACAAATCAGAAGAGTTTCCTTTCTATCATTCAGATATGGTAGGATGGAGTGAAAACTTTACAAAAATAAGTTACACAGTCACAGACAACTCTAATAAGACTTATGGATTAAGTGCAGTGTTTGACAAAACTAAACTGAGCGACAAAGCAGTGTATGTTTGGGTAAATGATATTCAAGCGGTGCATGGCACTGATTATACTTTTGACTCATCAAGTTCTACTTTGACTTTTACAACAACATTTACATTTGCAATTGGCGACAAAATAGAAATACGTGAATATGCAGACACTGATGGAAGTCATATTCCACCTACACCATCTAAACTTGGTCTATATCCTGCATACAAGCCAAGCAAATATGTAGATACAACTTATAGAAGTCAGCTTAATGATTCAACTCAAGTTACAGTAATACAAGGGCATGATGGATCATTAATGAAAGCATATGGTGACATAAGAGATGATTTGATACTTGAATTAGAAAAAAGAATTTACAACAACATCAAAGTAACTTATGACAACACTGCTTTGCACAATCTATATCAACGTCCTGGAGATTTTAGATCTAGTCCATGGACCAAAACAGAATGGAGCGAAATAGAAAACAAATTATTTTTAGACTGGACTGGTGATAATCAAATAGATTATACATCACATAATTTTTTAGATGTTGAAGATTCATTTACATGGAACTATTCTCGTGTAAAAAATAGAAAGACAGACACTTTGTTGAAAGGTTATTGGCGTGGCATATACAAAGACATGTATGATACGGATCGTCCTCACACACATCCATGGGAAATGCTAGGCTTCCATGAAAAGCCAACATGGTGGGATGATAGATATGGATCAGCTCCATACACAAAAGGTAATGACATTTTATGGAATGATCTTGAGACAGGACATATACATGCTGGTGATAGAAAAGGCACTGACTTAAGATATCAAAGAACAGGACTCAGCGACTACATCCCAGTTGATGAACAAGGTAATTTATTATCTCCAAATGATTTATTAGTAGACAGAATTATAGCAAATACATCAGAGATGGGATCTGAATTCAAAGCAGGTGATGGCGCACCGGCAGAGACTGCTTGGAGACGTTCATCAGACTGGCCATTTGCTTTACAGATCATAAACGCACTTACATCACCTGCAAGGTACTTTGGCGTCATGTGGGATACTGCAAGAATATTTCAAAATCCAACAGGGCAGTATGTTTATTCAAGAACAGGTTCTGCTGTTGAACCAAAAGACTTTGTTTTTTATGCAGGATCTTACACAGACAGTTTAGGACAAACACAAGAATATCATGCAACTGGATACCATCCACTGATTGTAGAATATCTTAAAGGAAAAAATTTAGACATAAAAACAAATTTGACTGACCCTGTGCGTGGACTAAAATTAAATCTTGGATACAAACTAGGTGGCTTTAGTGATAAAGTAAACTTGAAAGTAATAGCTGATGCTGTTTCTCCAGGATCAACTTCAAATAGGGTGTTTATTCCACAAGAGAATTATAAAATTTTCTTACACAAAAGCACACCAATTCAGAGTTCTACATACTCTGGCGTAATTGTGCAAAAAACTGCACTTGGTTACAAAGTTATCGGATATGATCCTACTGTCAGATCATTTTTAATTAATGAACCAATCAAATCTCAAGTATCGTCACAAATTGCAGTTGGACAAACCACTGAAGAATTTTCAGAATGGCAGGTTGGAGGATTCTATGCCAGTGGTAGTATTATTAAAAATGGCACTGTGTTTTACAGAGTAAACACATCTTTTACTGCTGGCGATACATTTGAAGAAACAAATCTAACTGAAATAGGCTCAGCTTTACCGTTACAAGGTGGAGTGTCAGTTGCAAAGTTCAACGATTTCAGACCAAATACAACTGTTGTGCCTTATGGTACTGAATACCGAACTACACAAGAAGTTGCAAACTTTATACAAGGATATGAACATAGACTGAAGCAACAAGGATTTGTTTTTGATGGCTATTCAAGAGATTTAAACACAAACACAGATTGGAGTCTGGCTATTAAAGAATTTTTATTCTGGTCCACACAAAATTGGGCAGTTGGCACAGTAATTGCAGTATCTCCTGCATCAGAATCAATCATGTATGAAAATACAAATGGCATAGTTGATTCACTTATAAATCCATATGAAGGATATCTAGTTTCACAACAAGAAGGTATTACAATTCCACTGCCAGATGTCAATATGAATAGACAAGGCAACACGACAACACTTACTACAAATCCAACTCAAGACGGCATTTATTTTGCAAAGTTCAATGTCGTTCAAAAAGAACATGTTGTACTATTTGATAATTCAACTGTGTTCTCAGACATCATATATGATCCTGCTTTAGGATTTAGGCAGGAAAGATTAAAACTTACAGGATTTAAAACAGCTGATTGGAATGGTGATTTGTATGCACCAGGATTTGTTTTTGACGAAGCAAACATTGAAGAATGGACAGCTTACACAGATTACAATGTAGGAGATGTTGTAAAATATCAAGCTAATTTTTATGTTGCAAATAAAAGACATGCAGGAACAGAAACTTTTGAAAACACAAATTTTGTACTTAAAACAGAGGCTCCAACAAGTAAATTACTTCCAAACTTTGATTATCGTTCAGCACAGTTTGAAGATTTTTATAATTTAGACACAGATAATTTTGATGAATCACAACAAACTCTAGCAAGACATTTGATAGGCTATCAGCCAAGACAGTATTTAGAAGATCTTGGCATGGATGAAAATTCACAATATAAATTCTATCAAGGATTTATTAGAGAAAAAGGATCAATACCAGCGATTAAAAAATTGTTGAATGCACAATTTAGGGCAAGTGACACGAATCAATACAATGTGTTTGAAGAGTGGGCTTTTAGGACTGGTGCTTACGGTGGAAGAAGAACACAGCGAGATATTGAATTTGCTGTAGACAACAACCAGTTTAATGAAAATCCACAACTGCTAGAATTTTTAGATGGAACAAACACAAATACAAATCAAGGTGCAACAATATATGCAAACAAAAATAATCTAAGAATTGTTCCTGAAAATTATAATGGTCAACCTTTCCAAACATACGACCATAATAAGCACAACGGATATAAATCACATTTGAGTGTTTACAAATTTAAAAATGCTGGTCCTATTAATAGAGAATTTGTCACTACAACTAGATTGGACATGACAGATTTACTTTCTGAGACTGCACCTAGCACATTTGAGGTAGGAGATACTATTTGGATTGCTAGAGATCCAAACAATAGTTGGAATTTATACAGGGTAACAGAAACTGCATTAAAAATTTTAAGGTTTGACAAATTTGAATCTGATGGTTCTACATTGTTAGGCGAAGACCAAGTGAGAATAACCACAGACAAACCTCATGGACTGGCTAAAGATGATATTGTTATTATTAGAGATGTTGATGCGGCCATAGATGGTGTGTATCAATTATCAGATTTTGCTGATATGGACAGCACTGTTGACGCTCCTACTGAATTTTCAATCAAATTATTAAATCCACTTCCTGAATCAGATGGATCATCTATGCTCAAGTCAGGCAACCTACTAAAATTAGTTTCACAAAAATTAACAAACACAGCTGACATCAATACATCTGCTCCACCAAGAGGATGGCGTAAAGGTGACGTGGTATCTGTGACAAACAATTATGAGACAGATCACACTAAACGTTGGATAAACTATCAAAACACTTATCCATATGATGAGAAGTATGTCACTTATGACATAAACAGGTCTGCCTACAGTGAATACGGTCATGCTATTGCATCATCAAACAACGGACTTAATGTGTTTGTGTCTGCTCCAGGCGACCAAGGTGGCAAAGTGCATTTAGAGACACGCCCAGATTATGGTGCATTCACAAATACATTTACAATAAATCCAACACATGTTAGTAATGCAACAACAAATCTTACAGGCACTTATACATTTACATCAGGCAGTAGTTCAGTCACAGGTAACAACACTTTATTCACAGAAGAACTTGCAGTAGGTGACAGAATTATTACTGCGTCAAGTTTAAAATACACAGTTGTTTCAATTGATAGCAACATTGCTATGACAATAGAAGAATCAGCAAGTGCAAATGAATCAAGCAGTGCAACCAAAAAAACAGAATTTGATAGATTTGGACATGCTATTGCATTGGCACATAATTCTGAAGATAGATTAGTAGTATCTGCACCATTTGCCTCTGGCTTTGTTAAGGTGGTGACACTTGATGGTGGAGACTTTAGTTCCACATTAGATTTCAAAGTAAACAACACAGTGCAAATTTATGACACATCTAGCACATTAGTTGGATCAGGTATAGTAAAATCATGGAACAGCACAACCTTTGTTTTATCAATAGAAACTGATACCATCATCAACCAAGATTATCAAATTACTGGTACCAGCACAGACGGCTCAACAGAGATAGTTGGGTTTGTGGCATCCAATGAAAGTGTGGTGAGTGGTGAAGGTTATGCAGAAATTTACAACAAAGATTCATCAGGCGTTTGGGCGTCCATACAAACAGTAACAGGCAATCCTTCAGCAACAGATGAAAACTTTGGAACATCAGTTGCAATGTCAGGCAATGGCACTTATGCAGTATTTGGCGTTCCAGGTTCTGATTCAAACAAAGGTAGAGTTGAAGTTTATCAATACAATTCAACTACACAGCAATATGATTTTTATGGCAGTATGATTGATTCAGAGTGTGATGCTGGAGATAAATTTGGTACAAGTGTTGCAACTGATCTAACAGGAAACATTTTTGCCGTTGGTGCTCCTTTCCATACTACTGTTGGATCTGATTCAACAAATACAATGGGGGCAGTGTTTGTGTATGCAAATGACAATGGAAAATTTGTGCAGATTGCAAAACTGCTACCAACAACAAAACAAGTTGATTTAGAATTTGGTACTTCAGTTGCTATGAATACAGATGCAACATCAATCATTGTTGGTGCTCCAGGTTACAATCCAACAGGAGCTCCTGAGACTGGAAGAGTATATCAATACAAACAAAGTATTACATCATTTACAGCAGATGGATCTACTACACAATTTGATTTAGGATTTGCACCTGCTAATGAAGATCAAATTGGTGTGTTTGAAATAGCACCAGACAGCTCAACATCTTGGAGTACACAAGGTGGTTCAAATGCAGACAGCAACATTGAAACAGCAGACACAGTGGTTGCATCAGCTGATCAAGTTTCATCAGGTAGATCTTTCAGTGTAGATGGATCAACTACAAATCTAACGTTTTCTGAAGCTCCAAAAATGAACACTGTGTTACAGGTATATCGCTATACACAAAATCAAACAATAGATTCAAATGACGCAGGAATATACAATAGATTTGGACATCAAGTTACAATGAACGCAGAAAGCAACCTATTGGCAATCAGTAGTAAGAATGCATCTGCATTCAAAAGAATTAGTTTTGATAAATTTAAGTCAGATGGAAGTACTGTGCTTAATGAAACAACATTTGATTTTAACACTACTAAATTTGTTGATGAAGAACTTGAGGCAGGTACAGTCAGAGTATATGATAGATATGGCGACTTTTATTCCTTAGATCAACAAATTGAAAGTAGCGAGATTGATGCAGGTGATAGATTTGGCCAAGGTGTATCTGTATATAAACGTGGACTATTTGTAGGCGCTCCTAGAGATGACACCAAAGCTGATAACAGTGGATTAATAATTGAATACAACAAAGGACTTGAAACAACAAAAGGTTGGGCAACTATTTCAGAACAAGTTGATCTTGTCGATCCTGATTCTATTCAACAAAATTATTTGTTTGACACAAACAGTAATAAAACAGTTGGATTTGTAGACTGGATAGATCCTATCAAAGGTAAATTACCTGGTCCTGCAAGTGCTGAACTTAAATTTGTTGCTGATCATGATCCTGCAATTTATAGTGATGTAAAAATTACAGGTACAACTGCTGAACAGATTGAGAAACAAGTTGAGAATGCTCCAGTCACTGATGTTAATCAAGCATGGGGCAAAGAGCATGTAGGTGAACTTTGGTTAGATACAACTGATGTAATTTATCAATGGTATGAACAAGGCACTAACGAATATCGAAAAGAAAACTGGGGTGCATTATTTCCAGGAGCGAGAGTATTAGTGTATGAATGGGTTGAATCTGATTACACACCTGAGCGATGGAGCCAACTATCTGGCACCGAAGATGGAACAACTGAAGGCATATCAGGCACACCAAGATCCACAAGATACTTTGTTACTAAAACGTTCTTTGATAACAATCGTCAAACAACAGTAACAAAATATTATTTCTGGGTGAACGATGCTGTGTTGACGCCAAACTTGCCAACAAGAAGTATTTCAGCAAGACAAGTTCAAAATTTAATAAGTGATCCAATAGGGCAAGGATATGTGTTCAATGCGTTTGTAAGTTCAAATGCAGTGTCGTATGCTAATGTGACAGATTTATTAGATGACAATAAGATTGTGCATCATGT
>MDTA01144677.1_pt1 | contig 15373 bp, 14 predicted proteins | sample 811151 | NCBI WGS metagenome assembly MDTA01 (sample SAMN05326648, study PRJNA326480) | marine metagenome | isolation source: seawater | place: Indian Ocean: South | collected 2010 | reverse complement strand
ATTAGAACTTTATAAAGTACTCGGCTGGTCCATTTGTGCTCTTATTGGAGGTGCAGGTAGCGCAAAGCAGATAGGTGTAGGTGCTGACTTGGGAGACATAATATTGGGTTGGACTATTAGTCTTGTAATAATCTTTGTAGTTTTTAGAGTACTTAGAATTCTTAAAATAATTTAACTTATCTTATGGGAAACCCAAACTTAATTAAAAGAGCAGAAGAATTTAGCAGCATAATCAACTTAATACACATAGGTGCTCATGAAGGTCAAGAAATGTATTATTATGACCAGTACAATTTTGAGAAAATTTATTTTGTTGAACCAATTAAAGAATGTGCAGACATAATAGAAGATAAAATTAAATTTAATCCAAGATATGAAGTTTTTAATTGTGCCTTAGGGTCAGAAGATAAAATAGAAAAGTTCTATGTTGCAGACGGATATGACTCAGGAAGTTCATCCATATTGGCTCCTAGGAAGTCTGATATAACTTTTTCAAAAACAATAGATGTAGAAGTAAAGAAATTTACATCTTTGGGCATAGAAAATATTGATTCTGCAGTTATAGATACTCAGGGATATGAAATCGAAGTACTGAAAGGTTTTAACGAAAAAATATATGATTTAAATATAGCAATTGTCGAGTTTGCAAACTATGAAGGATATATTAACCAACCAAAATATAAAAAATTAAATAAATTTATGAAAGAAAAAGGGTTTGTGCCAATTGATCAAGTAAAAAGAATTAACAAACCATTTCCTACAAAACGAGGTGGTAGTTTTGGAGATGTGTTGTTTGTAAACTCAAAACTTATTGATAAAAAGGATATCTATTTATTTAGACTAAAAAATTATTTTGTTAATTTAATTATTTTTGATCTAATTGTATTTACAAAAAAAATTTTAAAAAAAAATATAAAAAGAATACTAAATGTCTAAATTTAGTAAAAAAGAAGAATATCTGATAAAAAAAGATATCAAATTAAAGAACATTATCGAGGATAATGGCCATATTCCTTTTAGACCAAATAAACAAAATCAATTTAATAGCCTTGTTGGAATTGTAATATCACAATTTATATCAACCACTGCTGCAAATTCAATATTTGAAAAAGTTAAGATAAATTTTAATACCGCATATTTAGATCCATCACATTTTAAAGATTATGCAATTAGTGATATCAAGCGTCTTGGTTTAACCAGAAACAAAGCGATGGCAATAAAGGCTTTATCTGATATGTACTTAAAAGATGATTTTATAAATTTGACCGATCTAAATAATAAAGACTTAAATAATAATCTTCTTTCTGTTTTTGGTATTGGGCCATGGTCTATAAATATGTTCGAAATTTTTTGTATTGGTAAATTAGATATTTTTACTTCAAAAGATGCAGGATTGAGGATGGCAATGAACAAATTTGGATTTGTAAAACCCGGTAGTGGTCATGATGAGTATTATAGATATTCACAAACATGGTCTCCATATAGAACAATTGCTTCTTTACATCTTTGGAAATCTGTGGATTGACTAAATTAAAATTTTTTGTTTATTTTTTTGAGAATACACCATATATAGAAATACCAACTTTTGGATTAATATATATTTTTCTTAGTAAATGTTCTATTTTTGTAACAAAATATAAAAATTCGTTCATTATTTTGCCTTTTTCTTTCAAAGTGTCAATTTTGTTAAAGTACTTTACTTGAATATACCTTATAGGTAATAAAAAATAGTTAAAACCATATTTTTTATTAATAGTGAATATTGATGTGTGTTTTAAAAATGTTTCCCAGTCGTATCTTCTAAAATGATCAAGATGTTCATCGTGAACACTCCATAAAGATTTATTTGCTGGTACACCGATTACAAGCTTCCCGTTATCAAAAAGAATATTGCCAAGATCATTTAGTAGTTGTATCGGCTCCTCAACATGTTCTAATACGTCAAGAAGTACAATTAAATCGTACTTGTTTTTTATCTGATCAATATCTGAATAAAATTCATTTATTGATTTACTATTATTAATTTTTAGGTTCTCTAAAAAATATTTATCTACCTCTAAAATATCTAAACTACCATATTTTTTTAAGATTTCTATATTGTTTCCAAGTCCTGGTCCAACTTCTAGAATAGTTAAATTTTTTTTACCTAAATCTTTGCTTAAAATGAAATCTAATAAATTTCTTTTTGCCTTATACCACCACCAGTTTTGATCTGGTTCAAGAGGAATGCTTTTGTTCATTAGATGTACTTTAATCTAGGATTCTATAAATGCTTTTTGTTCCAACTAAGAATTTTGAAAAGGCAGTAGGGTAAGATATAACTTGATTTAATATATCAATATTTTTTTTTCCGTCTAAAAGTTTAAACTCAATAATTCTTCCTCTGAATTTAGATGTACGTTGATCTAAATTTCTAAATTGACTCGATTTAAATACAATATTCTCGTCCATAGTTATTCTTAAATGCTTAGTTTTAAAGTAAGACCTCTCATATTGCGTATAGACTGATGGGTAATAAATATGGCCTTTGTAAAAAGTATTTTTTATCTCAGAAAAATCTTTGTATTTTGTTTGTTTTACAATTTTACTTTTCCCAGAATCGTTATTGATTTTGATCTCCTTAGTAAAATTATTATCTTCGTTATATCTTCTGTATCTTATAGTGAACTTATCGCCATCATTAAATACGTTGTGTTTGTAAATCTCAAAATTTAAAGTATCAAAATAAAGGTTTGTAATTTTTCTTTTTTCAAAGATAGCTTCGATTTCATTATTGTAATGACTTAAAATTTGATAACTCTCAAATTCATTACATTGAATTTTGTATTCTTTTCTTTGTTCAGTTTTCAAAATTTGACCCCTCCTGTACGTAAATATTTTCATTTTGACATTCAAGTTCATTTATCTTGACTGAGGATGGTCCAAATTCAGCCTTTTTTCTATAAAGAGCAATACATAAATTTACATTTTTAGTTGTCAGGTAATTTATAAAGCCATCAGAACTATCTTTTATAGCAATTCCTACATTTGAATTATCTATATTCAATTTATCTAAATTAAATATAGATTTTTCACCTATTGAAATTCCTTTATCATTGCAAGAACTAATTTTCATTTTTTGAATATTGTAAGTTCCACCTGAAAGATCCAAGCAATCATTTCCAGAACTAGAAATTGCAATATCAATTATCTTTATATTTGAAAAATCCATGTCTAATCCATCACTAATACTGTTTTCAATTGAAACTGAATTAATAGTACCTTTTGATTTAACGATGTTAACAGCATCTTCGCAAAACATATTTTTGGCCTCAATAGATAAATTATCAATAGTTAATCCATAAATTGTAAGACAACCAGTTAATTTTGTTTTTATATAGTTATTATTATCTTTCATGTTTTTAAGAATAATGTTCCAGTTTGTAAAATCTCCATCACCATAAATCAAATAATTTTCATCATCATTAAAATTAAAATTTATCTCTCTAGTCTCATAATCAATGTTTATGTTGGACGTATTTTTACCACTAATATAAATACTATTTTCTAAATTAATTACTTCGCTTGTATAGTTTGGCATATCTTGATATCCATAAACTACATAATTTTTATCATAATTTCTAGAATTAAGACTCAAAAGATTTTTAAAAACCGATTCGTCATTAAAAAGATCAAGATCAATGTTGTTACAAGAGTTTATTTTTAAATAATTACACTCGTATAATTTCGATAAGTCTGACTCAAAAAATAATAGATTGAAATCCAAATCAACGTAATCATCAATATTGTTGTAGTCGTCATACTCTTTTACAGACAATTTTGTTATTGAATTTAAATTTTTATAAAAGTTATTCATCATCAATTCGATATCTTCGTTTTTTATTTTGACATTTTTTGACAGTAATAATTTTCTAAGTTCTTCATTATCAATCTTTTCATCATTTAAAATATTCTTTGCACTGTCAGCAATCTCAGAAAAAAAAGGGTATGACATTTTCTTTTTTAACTCAAATTCTTCAAATATCAGATTTTCTTCAAATGGTTTATAAAAGTCGGGTAGCCCATCGTAATATATGGGGTAAAATTTTTGTTCAAATATATTAAAATAAAACTTTCGATTGTGAATAATTAATCCATGATTGGCATTTGCTGCAATAAGTAGAGCGTCATAATCAAACAATCTAGAGTACTCATTTGTAATATTTCTATAGTCAAAACCATACATTCCTTTATTATTTTTATAACCATTATTTAACAAAGTAAGGGCTTTTAGGCTATTGTCTAAATTTGATAAATTTCTCGATCCCCATTCGGTGTTTATTAATTTTGCGTATAAAAGAGAATATTCTTGAATTAATAAGGAATTACCTTTTGTTCGATTTTCAAACATGAAGTCTTCATAAACTCTAAAAATTGGTCCCTCTGGAAAATTATTATGCTCAACTAGCTCTTTTCTTATTTTTTCATGAAAAATATAAGTTTCTTCTTCCTGATTATTAATTTTAGTTTTTACATTAAATACCCGTGGAGTAACAAAACCATAGTGTTCTAAAATCGAATTCAAAATTATTTCATTAGAATCATTTTTTGTTTCTGGTATGAACAGTTTAAACTCAGTAACTCCGAGTATATTTCCACTTGTTAAAACAACATCAAGCGAACTTTTAAATGAATTTAAATCTACATGATCTGAATAATCACCGCTGATTCTTACTTTACCTTTGAACGAACACTTAAAGTCTTCAGTTACCATGTTGATAGTAGAATCAAACGCTTTTTTCGTATCTGGGTCAATAAATGGTTTGTTTATACGAGGGTTATTAACTGATTGATATAGATTCTTATACCACTCGTTAGAATCGTTTATTAGGACTTCAATATAATCTATATCTATTGGCATTGCCTTAAGGATATTTTTATCTTTTCCATCACAATAAGAGATTATTGTGTCACTACTTATTTCAATTGGAGGAAAGTTGTCTTCTTGAATTGTCAATATGTTGTAGTAGAAAAAATATCCAATTAATGAAACAACCATTATTATTAACGAGGGAAGAATTATTTTTTTATACACTTTATCTATTCAATAGTGTACGAAATTAGACTTTCTTCATCAAGACTATCAATAAAGTCAATACCATCTTGAATATTTTTTAATGAAAATATATAAAGATATGATGAATTTTCATCTCTCGAAAAATGAGAAATAGATAAATTAGTACTCTCCAAGTTTTCATTTATTTTTTCTTTATATGTAATTAATAGTTTATGATTTGAATCTGATATGATTCCTGATTCAACATTTAAATATTCTTTTTTAAACTGTCTATAAAGCTCAAGAATAATAAATAAAATTGTTATAAACAAAACTAAATTTATTGCTAAGTTTACTGATACGTTAATTACTATTCCCAAAGTTATTAATAAGAAATAAATAACAAGTTCTGTTGGATTTTTTATTGGAGTCCTGAATCGTACTATTGAAAGTGCTCCAACCATACCAAGAGACAAAGCTATATCATTTGAAATTACAGATGTTATCACATAACCGGTGACCGGTAATAAGGCAAAAACAAGTAATTTATCATTAGACCTTAAAAAATATTGTTTTTGAAGTCTTATAAAGATAAACCTTAGATAAACACCCAGTAAGGATGTGAGAATGAGTGTTAGTTGTACTTCTAGCTCGATTTCAACTTGATAATTTAAAATAGATATTATCATCCAAACTTTATTATATTAAGCATATGAGCTCAGTGTTCATCTTCTGGTTAAATTTTTATGCAAATCTTAATTTGTTATTTGTAGGAAATTTACTTTACTCAAAAGATATTTTGAAAAACCAAGAATTTTTTTCTTTTATTTTTGAAAATATTAAGCTTGGAAATCAAAATACGAATATTTTAATTGGATCGTTAATTGTAACAATTATTTACTTCGGTGCGATGTTTATTTTAACTAGTAAATCAAATATTAAACCTCATTTCATATTTGAATATTCTTTGTTAATAACACTTTTTTACATTTTAAAAATTAATTCATTATCTAGAGTTACAATCTTAATTTTTTTATTGTATGTTTTTTTAGAATCAAAAATTTCAATCAAAAATCTTAAATATTTGGTACTTTTCAAAGTAATATTGATTTTATTTTTGTTTGGAACAAATAGTTTTTCCAATCCTTCAAGCAATGAAGAATTAGAAAAGATTGAAGAATTTGATTTTAGCTCTGCCCAGTCATGTTTAAACACATTTGGAAAAGAAGAAGTCACTAGTGAAAAAGAATATTATGTTATTGGTCATGCTTACGGAAATCATACAGGATTAAACGAAGGTTTGTCTGAAAGTATTCTCGATTACTTCTCTCAAAAAAATGAAAACATAATATTGACTGGAGATATTGTTAGATCAAATAATTCCGAAAATCTAAAGATAGTTAAAAACCAATTATCTAAGAGATTTAACAATGTTTATATTTCTGTGGGTAATCATGATCTCAGCAAAGAGTTTTATGAAGAATTTGAAGAGGACTTACATCTAATTTCAGAGAAGGGCGTAGATTTTGTTATTGCAAATTTTTCTACCGAATCATGGTTACCAAATTTAGAAGATCAAGAAAAAATTAATAATTTTTTGGAAATATCAAATAATGAGATCATAATCATGTTTTCTCATCAGCTATTTTGGGTCAACCTTATTAATAATGAAATTACACCAAATGGATTCGACTTACTTAATAAAGAGCTTAAAGCAAATCCATTTGACTGGATGAATCTTCAAAATAAAAAACTTATAGTTGTATCAGGGGACTACGGAATTGAGGCAAGTTTTTTTTGTAGATACTTGGAGGATAGAAATATTGTACTGGTAGCAAATGGAATTTACGATAATGTAAATGACAAAATTTTAAAAATAGCAACAGGACAAAATAGTTATTCAATTGAAATTTTCAATCTTAATAATTGATAGAACAAAACCTATAAAAGATTTATAGGTGAAACTATTTTTAATATAATATTCATTTGTAAGTTAAAATAAAGAAAGAATTTATATAAATTCATTAAGTGAGATTATATTGAAAGTAAAAAAAGGTATTTGGGACAAGCTACTTCATTATCTAAACAAAATATCACCTAACTTAAGAAGACAATTAATTTCATTCACATACCTTGCGAAACACTACGGTCAGTACAATTCTATAAAAAAAAATGAGTCTGTTGACTCCAAAGACAATCCATTACCATGGTTGACTTACCCGTCAATTGAATACCTGAGTAACTTGGACCTGTCCAAAGAAACAGTATTTGAACTAGGCTCGGGATATTCTACTCTTTGGTTTGCAAGAAGATCAAAAAAAGTTTATTCAGTTGAAGCAGACCATACATGGTATGAAAAAATATTTAAAGAGGTATCAAGTTTTGATAATGTTGAATTAAATTTAGTCGATGATAATCATGGTCTTGAAATATATGAAGGAATTGAAAAATCAGATCTTATTCTCATTGATGGGCTGGATAGAGAAAAAGCTATAGATTTTATAATTGAAAATATTGATATAAGCAAAATAAAGTGTCTTGTTGTTGATAATTCGGACTGGGAATCAATTCTTAAAAAAATACAAGAATTTGTTGAGTTTTCACAATGGGTAGATTTTGAATTTGTTGGGTTTGGGCCAATAAATAGATATGTTTGGTCTACACATGTTTTGATAAATCCTAAAAACAAAATAAAAAGAAGAGATAAAACAATCTCTCCAATAAATAATTTATATTTATGAAAAAAGATATAGGAATTTAAATGTTTAAATATTATGTAATTCATAATCTGGAAAAATATAGAAGAGAGAGAATTACAACACAACTACAACAACACGGTGTTGATATGAGAGATGTTAAATTTATAAATTATCCAAATAAAAAAGATTTAACTTATGATATAAAAAAAAATTTTGTTCAAAAAGGTATAAAAATAAAAGATGGTTGGATTGCAGTTACCTATAAGCACTATTTAGCTTTAAAAGATATTGTTGAAAATTCTTATCCGTACGGGATAATTATTGAAGATAATGTTGGACGATTTAAAGAAAATATTCCTATAAGACTAGATAGATATCTAAAAGAGTTGGATGAGGGTTGGGACATTATTTATGATTCCGATTGGATAAGCTATCAAAATATGAATGAAGAAGAAGTAAAGCCTGAAAAAATTGTATACAAAAAATCTAATGACATTACTTATGGTAAAACGGGTGAAATAATTGCTCATGGAGGTACAAAATCTGCTCAGTTTTATATGGTAAATTTAGATTCTGCAAAAAAATTATATGAAAATTTTGTCCCATTTAATCATGCTCCTGATATGTGGATGAATGATGTTTTTAGAAAAGTAAATATAAATTCATATTGGGCGGAACCCACGTTTATTGTCTCATATCACTCTGATGAAAACTTTAAAAATATTCATGTATCAAGTGTTTCTTACGAATCTTTTTTTACAAAATTTTCAATTTATAATTTAAAATCAAAGATAATTAATTTTCTTGTTGGGATAAAAAGCATTTGACTAATATATAAACGTAATGGATATTAAGAAAAACTTAATTTTTTCTCCTCATGTAGATGATGAATTATTGGGTTCATTTAGTTTTTTAGATGAAAACACAAATGTTATTGAAACTGGGGTTGATGAATTTCATGTAGTCGATAAAGATGAGAGATTAGAAGAATTAAAAAAATTATCAAATCATTGTGGCTTTGCATATAAGGTTCTTGATAATGTTGTAAATAATTTTGATTTAAAAAAATTAATAGATGAATATGAGCTTATTTTAAATGAACTAAAACCAAATGTTGTACTGATTCCTTATCCATCTTACAATCAAGACCACAGAACAGTTTATGATGCAGCGTTAGTTGCATTAAGACATCATGATTCGAACCATTTTGTAAAGACAGTTCTTGTCTATGAACAACCTCATAGTTTTTTATGGGATTATAATCATAATATCTCAGGGACTTTTAAACCAAACTATTACAGAGAGCTTGACATAGAAAACAAAATCAATTCATACAAATTGCTTGAATCGCAAGTTAGAGGGCACAGAAGTCCAGAGATACTTACTAATCTTGCAAAACTAAGAGGAATGCAATCTGGTTATGACTACGCTGAAGCATTTCAGATTTTACGTTGGGTAGATTAACTCAGTTGAAAAATATTTTACTGTGCTCATATAGAGATTGGTCAACGAGCATTTGTGATAACTTAATTGAAAAATTTAGTTCAAAAGCAAAATTTCAATTGGTTAAATCTAAACAAGAACTTGAAAATTACTTATCTTTAGAAAAATATACTGATGCCATGCTCTTTATAGGATGGAGTGAAATAATTGCTAAAGAAATTGTAGAAAAAGAATCATGTTTCTGTTTACATCCATCATTGCTACCTAAATACAGAGGAGGAAGTCCAATACAGCATCAAATGATAAATCTTGAGGATAATAGTGGGGTAACAATTTTTAAAATGAACGAAGGTATAGATACAGGCCCAATATATTTTCAAGAAGCTTTCAAGCTTAAAGATTTAAAGCTACAGCAAGTATTTGATAATATTATTGAACTTGGTATTAAAGGATTTTCAAATTTACTAAATGATATCATAGACAACAACACACTTGATTTATATGAACAAGATCAGACTAAAGCAACTTCATATAAAAGAAGGAAACCTGAAGAGAGTGAGATATCCCAAGATGATTTTAAATCGCTATCCTCAAGAGAATTGAGTAATAAGATAAATTCACTTCAAGATCCTTATCCAAATGCATTTATTAGGTGTAAGGATGGATCTATTCTTTATTTAAAATCTTCAGACTACAAAGAATAAATATCATCTCCAGTAAATTGTTTAAATATAAAATATAAATTTTTAAATATTAAAAACAAAAAGTAATATCCACACAATCTATTTGAAATGAAATGTAAAAACTCTATGAATGAATATCCACCTGAAATACCAAAAATTAATATAAGTGGAGATGTAAAAAATAAATAGTAAATGATTGTTTTTTCACTTTTTGAAAGAGTTTTTTCTAATATTGACGCGATTAAAAAAAAGAAAATTAATTTATAGGAATAATTTGCAAATAAAGCAATGACAATTGCGGTAGGTGAACATATAATAAAAACTTTTTTGTCAAAAGTATTGGTTATATTTGGTTTTAAAACACTTTCTTTGTTAAAAACTAATATTCCTATAAATAGAAAAAACATTAAGAAAATTGCTATAACGTGATTTATTTGAAAAAATTCGTATCCAAAATATTTGTTTATTGCTAAATAGTCACTAGTAATTCCAAAAGTTCTTACAGGTGCATATGGTTTTTCGGTTAATGAAAATTCATTAAAAATATAGTTATACAAAATATAAAAACCATTACCCAAAAGAAATACGCTTGATATCAGTGATTGTTTGTAGTTTCTATTAAGAAAATTAAAAAGGGTTATTCCTACAATAAACGCAATAGGATACAGTTTTAACATTGAAAAAAAGGAAAGAATTATAAGAAATATTAAATTCCAGTTTTTGAAACAATATATAAATAAGCAAGAAATAATAAAAATAACTAAATCTAGATTCATTGTGTCAAATAAAAAAATAAATGATGGGCTTATAACAAGAAATAAAGAGAACAGATTATTTTCTAATTTAAATTTTGTCACAAAACTTAGAACAAGTAAACCTAGAACTATTGAGATAATAAGTGTAACTATCCAAATATCTGTGTTAAATATCATGACCTTAGACAAAGGACCAAACCCTATATTTATTTGGCCATCATGCCCCGGACCTCCAGTTAAACAATTATACAAATTGTTCGAGAATTGAAAATTGTAGGAGAAATCCTCAATAAGATTACATTTCAACTGTAGAAAGAACAATTGTAAATCCCAAAATATATCACTATTCAAACTATTTATATTTCTCTCATTTCTGATATCAAAAAAATAACGTTTTAAGAAACCAAAAGTAATATAAACTTTCAATATATTTTTCTGATAACTTGAAAATTTAAAAACTGAATTTAAATTAATAATCAAAATTATTAACAGATATATGCTTAAGTATTCAAATTTAGTGAATAATACAATCGGAAAAAATAAAGATATCAATAGGAGCTCTTTACTAAATGATTTAGGAATTGTGTTTGCCAAATTATTGATTTTGAGTAGGTATTTTTCTCTCAACTACACCTTCTTCGTGGTATCCGTCATCAACATTTATTCCCCATATATTATTTTTTTCATTTAAAACATAATTCCTTACAGATTTTACAGCTGTCATCATTGAATGATCTTGATTATTATATCTATGCATTCCATTTCTTCCCATGGGGTATAGATTTGGATGCTCTTCTAATAACCAATTTTTAATAATTTCTATATTTTCTTTATAATTTAAGTCGTAAACTGGATACGCTTTTGGCATTCTTACAACATATGCTTCTTGAGTACTGTTTTTTTCTATTAGTTTTAATTTCTCAAGTTCATCAATTGCTAAGCTTATCAGATCTTCATCAGAAGAATTCCAAAGACTGTCATTTTTTGTAACAAAGTATTCAAGTCCTAGACATGTTTTTCCATCTTTAACTAAATATGGAGACCAGCTTCCATAATTTTGAACACGTCCAACTTTTACATCTGGCTCATGTATATAAATCCAGTTATCTGGAAATGCAAATTTTTCATCGACCACTAAGGCAACAGTTAAAAAATCTCTAAACTTTAGATTCTCTCCTGCTTGTAAAACTGCATCATTAGGTCTAGGTTCTATAACCTTTGGAAGATGGGCTAATGGCATAGAGGAAAAAAGCACGTCACTTTTGTAAACATCTCCATTACCTGTAGTAACCTCATAGCCTTTACTATTTTGTTTTTTTATTTTTGTAACTCTTGAATTAAATATGATCTTGTGACCATTGGCTATAAGTCTTTCTGATGCAGAGTCCCACATCATTCCTGGGCCCAATTTAGGGTATTTAAATTCATCTATAAGTGTCGTAATTATTTCCGAATTCTTTTTGGGTAAAATAGCATTTACAATAGCTTTACCTAAGGATAAGTTTTTTATTCTTTGGCTAGCCCAGTCAGCACCTATCGTGTTTGCAGGAACACCCCATACTTTTTCTGTGTATGTTTTAAAAAAAATGTTATACAACCTCCAACCAAATCTTGAAGCAACCCAGGTCTCAAAGTTATCTGTATTCTTTATTGGAAAAATCTTCACATATATGTAGGAAAATACACATCTCAGAGCTTCAAGAATTCCTAAATTAAATAGAGCATTCGATGCTTTTAAAGGATAGTCGTAAAATTTACCCTTATAATAAATTCTGCTCATTCTAGGTCTTAAAATGAAATCTTCTTCATCGAGCATTTCATCCCAGATATCATAAACCTCCTGAACTTTTGTGAAGAAACGATGGCCACCAATATCAAACTTCCACCCATCCCTGTCGACAGTTCTGCTTATACCACCTGTTTCTTTATCACTTTCTAGTATCTTGCTATGTAAATTGTGTTTTGACAGTTCCCAAGCAGCTGTAAGTCCTGCTGGCCCTGCACCTATTATTAAAATTTTCATTTTATTTGATTCTAATTAGCTGATGATTAATAAAATAAATGAAGAAGTAATTTAATTTTTAATTAAATAATAATTTTCATATTAACATTCATAAGTAATGTCAAAATTTAAAGAATTTCTAAAAGATATTTTATTTATATCTAAATTGACTGGTACTAAAAATAAAAAAAAGAGAATTGCTTTATCTATATTTCTTTTATTTACAGCTTTTGGCGCTGATTTAACAATAATTGTAGTAATTGCAAATATGTTTCAACCCTCAAGCAGTGGAGAAATTATTGTAATTGATTTTTTATTAAATAATCTTTTCTTACTACCTCTTATTGTTATATTTCGTCAAGTAGTTAGTTATCTTGAGGTTTTAAATTCATACACTTTGAAACATGATGTTGAAGAGAGTTTGAGAGTATTTCTACTAAATGAAGTATTTGATAAAGGAAATTTCTCTATTGGAGATGCGTATCACTTTATGAATTCTTTTGCCTTATCCATAGGAACATTCTATTTCAGCCTTACAGCTTTAATAGCTAGTTTAATTCAGCTAACCTTATATTCTTCGTACCTAATTTATACAGATATTCAAACCCTTGGAGTTTTAATTATTGGAATAGGTATTTTATACTTACCTACTAAATTTTTCGCAAAAAAAGGTAGAACCTATGCTCATTTGAATTGGGAAGCAGATAATAAATACAACGCTCATCTTCAAAAAATACTAGAAAATATATTTCTAATTAAGCTTCTACAAAAAGTTGATGAAGAGATAAAATCATTTCGTGAAATTTTAAAAAAACTATATGGAGCTGCATTAAATAATCATAAGGTTGGAACTTTAACTACAAGTTTTCCAACTTTTGCGACGTATTTTTTATTATCTGTACTTTTAGCTTTTTTTAATTACGCTAAAATTTTAACTCTTGATTTCATAGGAATTCTAGTCCGACTATTTCAAGAATTTAGCAAAGTTAACAAAAATATTATTGTCGTGAGCAACAATCATGTTGTACTGCAAAATCTTTATGAGTTGACAAAAAATAAATCAAATAAATATATGATAAATTATAAAATTGATTCAAAAATTGATAGTGCAATTAAATTTTCAGATGTTTCGTTTGAATATTTCAACTCTGATTTAAAAATATTTAAGGATATCAATTTAGATATTCCAAAAAATAAGCACACAGTGATTACTGGTCCAAATGGATCTGGAAAAAGTACTCTTCTTGGATTATCAGCTGGTCTTTTGTATCCACAATCTGGTTCAGTAAAAAGCCACTCAGATAAGTTTGGATATGTTGGAGTTACTCCATTAATAATATCTGGAACATTGAGAGAAAATTTATTATATGGCAATAAAAAAGTAATAGAAGATAAAGTATTGCTGGAAAATCTTGATAATTTTCGAGTATTTAATGAAGATATAAGTAGCTCCTTAGATAAAAATGTCAGCAATAAGACTTTATCATCAGGTCAACTCCAAAAAATTTCATTTATAAGAGTTTTATTATCTGAATTAGATATATTATTGCTGGATGAATCAACTTCTAATCTTGATGAATCATCAAGAAAATTGATCTTTACAATTTTACAAGATTCAAATTTAACAATCATAAATTGCACACATAATCATCAAGACTTTTCTTACGATGAACATTTTAAAGTATTAGTTGAAGATGAGAAGAGATTAATTGTTCGGAACTAACAAAGAATACAATTCAAACTCTTTATCAATAATTATATCTAGAGAGTTGTTCTCTCGAATACGTTGGATTGCTTTATTGTAAAAGTTGTCTAATTCATTTGTGTTGTTTATGAATTCTTTGACGAGCTCCAACAAGTTTGAAAAATTGTGAATTAAACCATCTCTTTTATTATTTATTATTTCAATGTTGTTTTCAATATCAGAGACAATGACCAGACAGCCTGAACCCATAGCTTCGAGTGTCGCTTTAGGATTTCCTTCATAAAGGGAAGTTGAAACAAATATCCTATAATCTTCGTACATTTTTGATAAATTTTCATGACTTATATTTCCAAAAATATTTAATTTTGTTTTGTATTTTTTCGCAAGTTCCTGTAATTCATTTTGTTTGTTCCCACTTCCAATAACATCAATTTCAATATCTGAATTAGAAAATATTTTCACCAATTTATCAAGATTTTTTTGTTCTTCTAGTCTTCCAACAGTTAATATTTTTTTGTCATAACGTGACTTCATATCTTTTATCTTTTTACTAAAGTCTTTGCTTACCCAATTAGGTAAAACAACAACTTTTTCTCTTAAAAAATAATACCTTTTAATTAAAAAGTCTTTATCTGACTGACTGGTAACTATGTACATGTTTGAACAAGATAGGGCTAATTGAGTTAACAAAAAATAAAACACTCTCTTTAATATGTTTTTTTTCTCATAAACAGAGAATTTATATATATCGTATCCAGTCCTAATAATTAGAGGCTTTTTGATAAGAATTTTTACAATAATGGCCATCCAAGATCCAAATAATTGATTCGTTTTTATTAAATCAATTGATGAAGTTAACTTAGCTAACTTAAATGAAAAAAATATAGATTGAACAAAAGTCAAAATTCTACTTTTAAAGTATTTATTATATTTATAAAAGGGGATGACATTAAAATCATTCACAAGATTGACATCCTCGATGTCACCGTAGCTAACAAAAATAAAATTTACATTGTAATTTGTATTTAATTTTTTATAAATTTCAAGTTCT
>MDTA01124051.1_pt1 | contig 15373 bp, 12 predicted proteins | sample 811151 | NCBI WGS metagenome assembly MDTA01 (sample SAMN05326648, study PRJNA326480) | marine metagenome | isolation source: seawater | place: Indian Ocean: South | collected 2010 | reverse complement strand
CCTCAGAACCTCAATGCGATCGAGCCACACGTCCTCCACTTCCGCCATCCTCCCTTGAATGTCGTTTAGAAAATGAATCCAATTCGAGCGGGCATCTGCAACCACATGGGTTTCCTCAATCAGCGCTTTGATCTTCTCGATCTCTTCTGTCCTTTGGATAATCTCGCTATTCAGATTCCTTAGAGGAATCAGCTTTGTATCTAAATTTTGGATTTCCTGTTCGTATCGTTGGATGGCGATTTTAGAGTTAATCAGGGGCAGGGCAACGGCCGCGCAAGCCACAAGGCCCGCTATTAAGTAGTAGGGCTGCTGCCGCTTAAAACGTCGCTGCCAAAGAATGCTTCTCGGCAGTAAATCGATCTGCGAGGAATCCGGTAGAAACCTTCCAATACCAACTCCAATGGCCTCTGCTAGGAAAACCTTATCCATTGGCAAGGCTTTCGCAGAACAATTCTCCGAAACTCGAACTTCCTTTAGTGGATCGAGTCGCTTGACTTCCACTCCGAGACGACTGGAAAGATCTCGCTCGATGTCCGGTAACACCGAACCGCCACCGGTTATTAAACAACGAACCGGCTCGTTCTCGTATCCGTGATTCTTATAAATAGCCAATGTCCGGCTAATTTCCGTATTTAGCCGTTTCAGGAAGGCATTTCTCGCTTCCACGAAGGCCGCATGCTCTCCAGTCGGGATAGGATCCCCCGAAAGCGATAAACGCTTGATCTTTTCCGCTTCTTCGAAAGGCAAACCCAAACTGTTTGCCAATTCTTGAGTGACTGAATTCCCTCCTAGGGATACGTTTCTCGAATAAAATTTCGCCCCATCAATAAATACTACGTCCGTCGATTTGGCTCCAATTGAAAGGAGCAAATCGCATCCCTGAACTTGCGGCTCGTTAAACCGATAGGCGTTTATCAAACCAATAAAACTTGGCGAGATAACATCCGGATCCATCTTCGCCTGCTTCCCGTAAAGCGATAGCGACTCCACGAGCTCGGTCTTAGATGCGGCAATCAGCGTTTCAAAGTCCAGGTCGTCCTCATCGATCAACTGATCGTCCCAAGCGACTTCCCCAATCGAGTAAGGGATATTCTGTCTTGCCTCGAACGCGATTATCTTGTCGCGCTTGTTTTTGGGCGACTGGGGAATCTTTAGGTACTTCGTGAGAACGAGATTGCCCGGAAGCGAGTAGCCGACCGGCATGTCCCCTTTGAATCTCGAACGGATTTCGCCAAATGATTGCGAAGCCGCTTTAAGCCACAGAAGGGGATCACTCAACGCATGATCCATCTCCTTCTTCCAGTAATTCAATAGCTCGCACCGACCGCTTGAGTTCATCGATAAATGAACCGCGGACAATTGGCTGGAACCACAGCTTACTACTAGGTATTGAGGAGATCCCATTTTTGTTTACTATTTTTTGAAATCCTCCCGCTATGCACAAGAAAAATCGCTGAATAACAGGGAGTTAATACTTAGTATATATCAAGGAAAACCCTATGAAAAATTCTTGATTAAACCTAGGCGGCTGTAGGCCATGATTTTAGAAATGGATCATCGGCTTCCCGATAGAGTCTAGCGCTCATAAGCCAACTCTCTAAATCAATGGGCCTATCAATCCTTCGGGCTACCTGGTGCGCCGGAACGAAGGAGTATCATTCGGGTAGGCGAGCACGAAAGGAGTATTCGGCTGAGCGAGCAGTATGCCGTCATTCTTGGGAGCATCCGAATCTACTCGAGTAAGAAAACTCTCACGGACATTTGACCTCTCCAATTCTCGCGAAACTACTTCATGTAGAGTGCGATCTTCTCGAGATAGTCGTATGAGATAGGAATGTGCCTCCTGGCCAATCCGATCTCTTTCAACAATTTCGGGAGGCAGATAGAATCGAACGGCATGCCTTCCCTCCGGGAGGGAAACCAACGCGGCTTCCGCTTCGTAGAAATCGAATCGATCTTGATTGCCTGATCGACCTTCCACTTCGATTCCAATCATCAGATTCACTACCAGTCCATCGATAAAATCAGGATTCCTGCGATTCCGATCGCTCGAGTCTCTTCTAACTTCCAATTGCAGCGAGCATTCTAGCCACTCCCCATCGCTAGCGAACTCATCGATCTTCCGGAACTCTATCTCGCGCACGGTAACCGACGCCAGAAGAGCCTCACTGCCCGTAAGGGACAGGATGACGATAGCCAAGCATGCTCGGATTGACGCAATCATTCGCAAAATCTAATTTTTCACTGAGTAACAACGCAAGACATTGCTTTTGCGCCATCACATGAATTTTCCGATTTGACCTTGACCAACGACCATCTTTCGGACCCCTAAACCGAGCCAAGGTCAATGCAATACAAGATAAGCGTCCTCGTATTCGTACAAAACTCCGCTGGAGAGTTTCTAATGCTTCAAAGGACAAAAGCGCCAAACGAAGGCCTTTGGAGTCCGATCGGCGGCAAACTGAATATGGATATTGGGGAATCGCCCTACGATTGCGCGGTTCGCGAAACCAAGGAGGAGATTGGCCTAAGTGTTGATCGCTCGCAATTGCGCCTATTTTGCCTGATTTCTGAAAAGGCTTACGAAGGGGCCGGGCATTGGCTCATGTTTCTCTTCAAGTGCATGAAACCGCTCGATCAACTGCCCGAGCCAATCAATGAAGGCGCATTTTCATTCTTTGCTCGCGATGCAATAGATTCCCTGGAAATTCCGGAGACCGATCGACAATGCCTATGGGACATCTACGACAAACACAATGACGGCTTCGTTTCTATTCGGGCCGATTGTTCGCCTACCAGGCCATTAGAAGTCGTCTATGAGCAAATCATCCGACCCGATCCTGCTTAGTAGAACGCCAACCAACGAGAATCCAAGAGCGCCGCTTACGTATGGCCTTGATCAATCCTGAAATTTCCGAACAGTCTCCCCGCATTTCAAACATTAGAAAGCCCACAACGTGACGAAAACGACAGCTCAACCAAAACGCGCGCGTCAGAAACCGGAAAAGGCGGATCTCTCGAGCGAAGCCAAATCTCCAGTAAACGCGGATCTGACCAAAGATCAGCACACAAAGTTTTATACGGACATGGTGAGAATTCGCCGATTCGAGGAGCGTTCGCTTCGCGCTTACCAGCAAGGGAAAATCGCCGGGTTTTTACATCTCTACATTGGCCAGGAATCCATAGCCGTTGGTTGCGTTTCCCTCATGGATGAGAATGATCACATAATTACTGCGTATCGTGATCATGGGCACGCGCTCGCGGTCGGCATGGGCATGGACGAGTGTATGGCCGAGCTTTATGGAAAGGCAACCGGCTGCTCTAAAGGCAAAGGGGGATCGATGCACTACTTCGACCCTTCCAAACGCTACTGGGGTGGGCACGGAATTGTTGGGGGGCAAACTCCACTGGGCGCTGGCCTGGCGTATGCCTTGAAATACAAAGAAATCGAAGGATGCGCGCTTTGCTTCTTAGGAGACGGAGCGATCAATCAGGGCGCATTCCATGAGTCGCTAAATCTGGCGGCTCTTTGGGATCTGCCGGTCGTCTACATTGTTGAGAACAACGGTTACTCTATGGGTACATCTCAAGAGAGATCCAGTGCCCATCCAGACGCGGGGATTGCCGCCAGGGCGGAGGGCTACAAAATGAACTGGGCCCATATCAACGGCGAATCGATATTCGACGTCAGAGAAGGAGTTAGCGCCGCGATGAAGCTAGCGAAGTCGGATTCTAAACCCTCCCTGCTAGAAATACATACCTATCGGTATCAGGGGCATTCTATCGCGGATGCCAACCACAAGAAATACCGCACTAAAGAGGAAATTGAGGACTACAGGAAAAACCATGATCCGGTATCTCTGTATAGGGATTACCTGATCGACGCGAAGCTTCTGGACGAAGAGGGGGTGAAAGAAATCGATCAAGCTGCCAAAGCGGAAGCGGAAGCCTCAGCCCAATTCGCAGAAGAAAGTCCATTTCCTCCCGAGGAAGACATCCTAAAAGACGTTTACTGGGAAGAGGATAACCCCGACCAAAAGACGTCGGGCGGCCGAATTTTCTTCAACGATTGAATACCCAGATCCCGTCATCGTAAAAACATACCGATCAATTCCTGACTCCGGAAATTTCCCATGCCAGAAATCACTTACCGCCAAGCACTCAAAGACGCGATGATCGACGAGCTCGAGAGAGACGAGAATGTGGTCATAATCGGAGAGGAGGTCGCCCAATACAATGGAGCCTATAAAGTCACTGAAGGTCTCTTAAAAAGATTCGGCCCAAAAAGAATTGTCGATGCTCCCATCAGTGAAGCTGGGTTCATCGGAATGGGAATCGGGGCTTCTATGCTAGGTATCCGGCCTGTGATGGAACTGATGTTCTGGAGCTTTGCCTACGTGGCTTGGGACCAGATAATCAACAACGCCGCGAGCGTACGATATATGTCCGGTGGTCTCATCAACGTGCCCATCGTTATCCGCGGACCCGCCAATGGAGGGACTGGAGTCGGAGCCACGCACTCGCATACACCCGAAAATTTCATAGCCAACACTCCTGGGCTTAAGGTCGTATGCCCAGCTTCCCCTTACGACGCCAAAGGGTTGATGAAATCTGCTATCCGAGACAACGATCCAGTCTACGTCATGGAGAGCACTATCATGTACAACGACAAGGGAGAGGTTCCAGATGACGACTATGTAGTCCCTATTGGGCAAGCTGACGTCAAACGTGAGGGTTCAGACCTGTCTCTAATCGCCCATGGCCCTTCGGTTCTCGTTTGTTTGGAAGCGGCAAATGTCCTGAGTTCCGAGCATGGAATCGAAGCAGAAGTCGTCGATTTAAGATCTATTCGACCCTTAGATGAGGAAACGATAATCAATTCAGTAAAAAAGACAAACCGCGCCGTTCTCGTCGAGGAAAACAAACCTTTCTGCGGAGTCGGCTCTCAAATTTCCCATACCATTCAAAGCCAGGCATTCGATTATCTCGATGCGCCCATTCAGAGAGCATCCGCTCTAGACGCTCCCGCTATTTATAGTCCGCCGTTGGAAAAGAAGCAGCTTCCTAAGGCCGACGTAGTGATAAAAAAAGCTTTGGAGATTTGCTAAACTCCTTAACGCATCCCATCCGCTAACCAACGAATATTCCAGAGACTATGGCCACTATAATCGACATGCCTAAGTTGAGCGACACTATGACCGAAGGGACCGTCGCCAACTGGTTGAAAAACGAAGGGGACCGAATCGAATCAGGCGATGTGATCGCAGAAATCGAAACGGACAAAGCGACCATGGAGCTCGAGACGTTTGAAGATGGAATCTTGATCAAGCAAATTGCCGCCACCGGATCGCAAATACCGGTTGGATCACCGATTGCCGCAATTGGCGAAGAAGGAGAAACATTCGACGTGGCAGAAGTAAACGCACCTGCATCCCAAGCTCAGCCAGACTCTAGCCCTGAACATTCAGAGAATTCCTCATCGCAAGATGAGAACCAGAATTTCGAATCTGATCCCAATATTGGAACGACGAGTGAGAATTTTGATTCATCTCGAATCAAAGCTTCTCCGCTCGCCCGAAAACTGGCGCAGCAAAAAGGCATCGATCTCTCGTCTATAATTGGAACAGGCCCTAATGGCCGTATTCTCAAAAAAGATGTCTTAGGAGCTGAGTCCAACCAATCCGGAGAAATCGCCCAATCCCAAATTGGCTCAGCCGGTACTGGCATTGCCAAAGCTGAAGACATTCCCGTTTCTCAAATGAGATCTGTAATCGCCAAACGATTACAGGAAAGCAAAACCAATGCTCCACATTTCTATCTTGAGTCCGAAATCGAAGTCGGTCCGCTTCTTGAATTGAGAAAAGAGTTGAACACTGAACTTGCCGAATCATCCACTGGCCAGCCAGAACTCAAAATTTCGGTCAATGATTTCGTCCTCAAGGCAGCTACGGAAGCGCTCCGCCGCGTTCCAGCCATGAATCGTTCCTGGGGAGGCAAGACTATTCGCCAACATGCCACGGTCGACATCGCCTTTGGAGTTGCGATCGAAGATGGTCTACTAACTCCTGTAATTAGAAATGCTGAGGCCAAGCCAATAACTACCATAGCGGCCGAAGCCAAAGAACTGATCGGCAAGGCCCGGTCGAAAAAGCTATCTCCTGATGAAATGGCTAACAGTACATTCACCGTCACCAATCTAGGGATGTTTGGAGTTAAGGGATTTTACGGGATTATTAATACTCCCAATGCCGGTATTCTTTCAGTGGGTACAACCGTTGCTAGACCTGTAGTTCGAGACAATGGCAGCATCGAAGCCGCTCAGATCATGAATATCGGCCTCAGCTGCGATCACCGTGTAGTTGATGGCGTAGTTGGGGCTCAGTACCTGCAGGCCATCAAGAAAATCATCGAGCAGCCAGCTCTGATGTTCATTTAGTCTTTCCTGGAATCGCCTAGCTAAAGCGGGTCAGGTTATCCGTTTCTTTAAAGAAGCGGTCCAAAACACGCTTAACTTCGTCCAAGCCGAATGGCTTGAGGAGAAAGTCGCAGTTTTCTTTTTCACCATCCTCAAAGGGTAGTGCCTGTAGGTCGTCATTGCCACTTATCATTATTATGGGAATACAGTTTCCATCCGAACGTATTCGTTCGAAAACCTTACTTCCATCGACTCTCGGCATATTCACATCGAGAATCACTACCTCAATGCTATCGGCGTTTCTTTCGTACTCCAGAATTCCTTCAGCTCCGTCTTCGGCCAGCACAGTCTCGTAGCCATAGGAACTAAGGATTGTCTGCAACGCCTTCCGCAACACCTCTTCGTCATCGACGATCAAAGCAACTTTTCTTGAGCTCTTCGACTGAGACTTTTCAGCCTTTGAGCTCTCCGCAGTGGTTTCTTCAGAGGCAATTGAGATAATCGAATCTAGAAAAGCTTCCCGTTTTTCATCCACCCTGAATATCGCTCCCACAAAATGCCCAGATTCACCAACCCCCAGTTCCGTTCCTCCTCGAATCACTACCTTTACAAACAGGTCGTCAGCACAACGTATTCTGAATATAACTTCCTTCTCGGCTCGCGGGCCTCCCTCTAATCGCCCGAAAAAAGATTCCGCTATCTCTTTGTCCTCAGGGTGAACTAGCGACTCGAGTGGCTTTGAAGCCTGTACAGAATCCTCTACTGAGAATCCCAAGCTTCCTGTGATAGATTCAGAAAGGAACAAGCTCTTAGACAATGAGTTCCAAATCCAGTATCCTGCGCCGGCTTGGATTAAATCCAGCTTTCTCTGCGAAATCAAATAAGCATCTTCGGCTCGCTTCTGTTTAGAAATCTCCCTCATCGATATCAGACAGGCATCGATCTCCTCCCACTCGATGCTTTCCGATCTCAAAGTCAGCCTCGGTACGGAGGGATAGCGAGTTGTGATCTCCATCTCCACCTCGTTCGATTCTAGCAAACCATACTCAAGTACGTCTTCCAGAGCTTCCCCGATATTAGCTCCAAACCACTCCTTCGCTTTGCAGTTGGAATACAGCAAGGCCCCTTCCGATCGACCAACAATAAAGAGCACATCCTGGACTCTATCGAGTATCTTTTGATAATCTGTATTTGTTCTATCAATTCGACCTTCCCTCAATTGCTGAAGCATAGTTTGTCGCTCCAAAGCGTAGATGACTGAGTGCTGGACGGACTCCTTATCCAAATCGCACCAATAGAGACAGTCGTCCGACAAACTTCTGACCGCATCCAGCACAATATCTGGTTCCGATCCCTCAACAATTGCGACAACCGGGATCTCGTTCCGAGTCGGACTCATAGCTACTAGTGAATCCAAACCTCTGGCATCGATCATTTCCAAGCCGGTTAAGGCAATATCAATAGGCTTCTCAGAAATTCGTTTCCGGGCAATCGCTAGAGAATGAACAGTATAGCATTGAAAAGAGAATCCATCCGCACCCTCCAACAGACTAGAGAGATGCCTAGCCCGAGTCGAATCCGACTCGACAATCAAGGCTTGTATTTTATCTGATTCCATCGAATAGATACCGGCTAACCGCTCGGAGATATAAGGGATATGATCCTGCGCAGTTTAGTTTCGCCCGCAATCTGATTGTTGCAAGAAGCTAAGTAATCAATTGCGTTAATCAGGAATAAAAAGACGGTCTAACCAGATAGTTTATACGGAGCGAAAATTCAAAACTACCCACTGATTATGGGGCTACAATACCTCAAGCAATGTACACGTCCTGAGAAAAATCCACTGATGGCATTTTCGATTTCCAAGCCTCGCTAAAACTATCTTGATCGTATCCAAACAACGGGGATATTTCAATCGCTCTAACTGGAACACCCTCGTCGTCGACTTCCAAGTTTACTCCTTCTTGAGCAAGCCAACTTGCAAAAAGTTTCTGCTGATCCTTGCGGCAACTATCAGCAGAATCCACTCCTGTCGCGTTTTTTACCGGACTAAAATCTCCCAGTCTCGTCGTTTCTACGATTACGGAGTTTTTCGCAAATGGCAATGCATCAAAAACAAACATTTCGAATTTTACTCCATTCGGTGTATCAACCTGCTGGGGAACACCATCTGCATCAATGCATGCGATCTTCTTCACCGCCTTATGAAACGGGAGCGAAATCGGACTACCATGGGCGACTATTTTTTCGATAAACGGCACTGACACTACGTGTATGGCCACGCTTCCTGCTAGAAATAGTAAACTGCCATCCTTGTCCCGCAATGATATTAATTCGTCTGGCATGTCGCTGTATTCAATGACTTCAAGACGATTGCCATTTAAACAGAAATGGCCTAGCTTTTCTTTCTCGTAGGCCTTCGGAAGCATCTTGCTCGACATTTCTGAATCCGACTGGATATGGAATCCTAGAAAATTCGGATCCGCGACCTGCACATGAGGATTGTCTACCTGGAAATAGCTGAGCAAATCGATCCCGTTCGATTTCATTTCCGCCAGAGCTCCACTACGATCCAATGCTCTCAAAGCTCCTCCATGACCATCCGGGCTCGTAGCGATGCTACCCTTCGAGTCCATTAGGATGCGGCCATCAAAATCAATAGCCGGCATGCGGCCCTGCCGGAAAAACTTTACCGTGCCTTCGCCTAATCCAAAATATTCGTGTTGATCAAAAAATGAGACCGTTGCCTCATGATTTGCGTGGCTCGTCATGATATACCATGGCAATTGGCAGTCAAAACGCTTACGCGACGCCTTGATCTTCTCCGCTAATACCTGGAAAAGCGTTTTCTTATTTAAGGGGGTTACTGGGAACGTTCCTTTCGGTCCATCGTACCCAAGACGAGTCCCTTGCCCACCTGCGACTGTAAATGCGGCAACTCTACCGCTGCGGAGAGCCTTCTCGCCCTCTTCTTTGGCCTTTTTCCACTTCGTGTCTTCGGTCAAACCATCGGGCAGGGGCACGTAAGGAGCCGGCTCCAATTTGCCGTAATCGATCCCCGCATCTTCAGCTCCGCCTTTGACCAGCTTATCGACAAGCGAAGCCAATTCGGCCAGATCGATTTCCCCCGCTTGCTCAAGCAGTGACGATTTTTCCCTTTCGTCCAACTGATCCCAAAAAGCGAACACATGCCCTTGTCCGCTTTTTTCGAATGCTTCCCTCGTATCCATAAATTTCCTAATAATGGCGATCACAGAAAAACAAGGGATCAGCTCCCCTGCTGACTTGCCTACGGCACGTCGTATTCGAACTTGAAAACAGTTTCTCCAGCTTTCGCGAAATTCAGTTTCTGGCGGATTATGCGCTCCACGTATTCAGGATCGTGGTTCAGCCTAGCGAGCGATTCGCGCTTGCTACTAGTTGCCACCTGCATTTCCGCTAATCGCGCCGCAGCTTTGGCCTCGGAATTCCTCATTACTTCGAGCTTTCGGTACCTTTCGAGCGCAAACGAACCCGAAAAACCGGCAATTACCAGGAAAACGAGAAGAAACACGGCGTTTAATATTCGAGTCGACCTCATTCGAAGAGGAACGCTAAATACGCTTAAAGATTCCACGGTTGCAAAAATATAATTGCAGCCCTCTTCTAATTTAGAAAAAAATTTACCCACATGTATCAGAGTTTCTACGGCCTAAAGGAGATGCCGTTCAACATCACTCCGGATCCAAACTTCCTCTATTTAAGTCCAACTCACCAGGAAGCCCTCCAGCACCTGAAATACGGCATTGCGGAAAAGAAAGGATTCATCGTGTTGACCGGCGAAGTCGGTTGCGGAAAAACCACGTTGTGCCGCCACTTTATCAATGAGATAGACGAGGAGAAGTACGAAAGCGCTCTGATTCTCAATCCCCGCATTACGGAGACCCAGCTTCTGAAGACGATCTTGTCCGAGCTCGGAGAGGAAGGTAAAAGCCGGAGTCGGAGCGGGCTTGTCAAGCAAGTCAATGACGTTCTCCTCGACCGTATTCAGCAAGGGAAGGACATTCTTCTTATAATCGACGAGGCTCAAAACCTCACGTTCGATCTCCTGGAGCAGTTGCGCCTCCTCTCAAACCTTGAGACCGACAAGCAGAAGCTCCTGCAAATCATTTTGATGGGTCAGCCCGAATTTAAGAAGATACTGGGTGAGAACCGGCTGCGTCAACTCCGTCAACGCATCCTAGTTCACACCGAGCTCATCCCTCTAAACCGGTACCAGGTAGAGCAATATATCCATCACCGGATAGCTATGGCTGGCGGTCAAGGCATACCTTTTTTTACTAGCTGGTCGATTCGCTGGATTCACTGGAAATCCAAAGGCGTCCCCAGAATTATCAACAATATCTGCGACAAAGCCCTGCTTTCCGCCTACATTCGAAGTTCCGAAGTAGTAAAGGTTAAGGACGTGCGAACCGCTCTAAAGGAGATAAAGTCGCTCGATTTCGGCTAATTTTAAGCCCAGACTCCAACCGAGCCAGTCCTGCAAAAGTGAATTTCGGCAGGAAGTGTTTCTAAATATGGGGGCCAAAGCGTCGTTGTAAACATGGGGAGAGCATTCCTCCCTAGCGACGACAACGTATTTTAGCCATGAGCTTGATAAATCAGGCCCTAAAAAAGGAGCAACAACGACGTAGCCTAAACCTCAGAGAGGCCGCTACGGATATTCCTGTTTACGATTCTAATTCTGCGGGCAATGGCTTGTCTCCAAGCCGCCAGAGGAAGAACGCAAGCCTTTCCATACTTCTCGGTTTGACTGGAGCGGGAGTAGTGTTGCTCGGGCTCGGAGGCGCCTTCATGTACTTCGGAAAAGCCTATCTATCGGGCCTCACGGCAACCTCGCCCACAGAAGGGTCTACTGAAGCCCGCTCAATGGCTTCCAATCCGTTGACCAGCAATCCGGTAAACGAGATTCTCGAGGAGATCGACTCCACCGAACCCGCCGAATTGAACGATTCAAACGCCCGCTCTGAGGAAGAAAAAACGGTCCCGGGAAACGAGGTAGCACCCGAGAACGCGGAATTGACCGCCAACTCTGACTCCGCTACGATTACTGGCGACTCAGAGACCAGCGACCCGAGTGTTGCTGTTGATGAAAATGGCGAGCTGGAGCCAGGAGAGGAGATTGCTGATTCCGCCGAAGCGACCCCTGAAGAACCTCAGTTCGAATTTAAAATTCAGGATTTCGTGGACGAGTTCCAAGTCTTTGGCTTCCGATCTGCCGGAGAGAGTTCTCGATTGTTGCTAGGTGGACGCGTCTTTAAATTGAACGACGTAGTGGACAACGAAAGAGGCCTTATTTTTCGAGGATCCGATGGCGAGAGCCTAATTTTTGAAGCGCCTTCCGGATATTTCTATAAGAAACCTCTCTAAATCCGTCTCCTGGAGACTAATCTCTTTCGAGCATCCTGCATGGATTAGATATCGGTGAGCCCCGGTACAAAAATAAGCCATTGAAAGGCCCAGGCCACCGCTCCATCATGCGCCTGGAATGGATGAATACCCGAAGGCATACCAAGTCGCCCGTTTTGGGGCGATTAAGGATCAGGTTGGATGCTATAAACGCAATCAGGTCGCCAATACCAAGATTCCAAGAAATCTCCCGCCAGGTGTACGATTGATGCTCGTTTTCAGGTAAACGGGTTCAGAACAGACCAATGGAAAGCGTCGGAAGGTTTCTCGAGTTAATTGGGCCCTATCTCGGGCCAACGCTCGGATTCGGACTCGCATTTCTAATCATTGCCAGGCTGATGAGGGAAAAACGTCGGCCCAGCGCCACAGTAGCTTGGTTGCTACTAATGCTATGGGTGCCACTGTTGGGCGTCCCTCTTTATTGGATCTTTGGCGGGAGAAAAATTAGTCGCCTAACCAAACGAAAAGATCGCCTCGATATAGCGGAAACCGAAACCGAAGGCGCGATTCGATCATCTCCATTTGGTGTTTTGACCCGGGGCAATCAGACCCGAATCCAAGCAACTGGAGAACAGGCTTACCGAGAACTGATTCAGGAGATACGCAATGCGACTTCCAACATCGAGATCACAACGTTTATTCTCAGCCATGATTCAATCGGGAGGCGTGTAGTAAGAGAGCTTTCGAAAAAAGCAAAGTCAGGCGTGGAGGTACGTCTTCTCCTCGATGCGGTCGGTTCATTCGGCAAAAAGACCCTGTACATGCGAGAGCTGGAAAAGTCAGGCGGACGAATCGAACGTTTCATGCCAGTATTCCCTTTTTTGTCTTTCGGGCGAGCCAATCTCAGGAATCACCGAAAGCTAGCTATTTTCGACCATTCGAGAGCAATCATTGGCGGGCGCAACATAGGCAAGGAATACATGGGACCGACAAGATCGCGTAAGCGATGGCAGGACCTCAGCTTGCTCATCGAAGGGCCAGCGGTAACCCAGCTTTCCGCGATATTCGAAGCCGATTGGCGCTTCGCCTGCAAGAAGGCGGAAGATAAGCGAAAACCGATTCCAACGATGCAAGTCTTCGACGGACCTGAATCGAGCGAAATCGAGATCATGGCTAGCGGGCCCGACACGCGAGGAGATCCGCTCTACGAAAAGATCCTCTCAATTATTCAAGAGGCCGACCACTTCGTTACGATTGTCACCCCATACTATATACCGGACGAAGTCCTCCAGCGATCCTTAATGGTTAAAGCCCGATCCGGGAAGCAGGTGAAACTCATTATCCCGAAACGATCCAACCATCCTGTAACCGATCTTGCTAGAAAGCGTTTTTTGAGGGAACTGACCGAAGCGGGCGTGGAAGTGCTTCTCTACGGCCCCGGAATGCTCCATGGAAAAGCCATACTGGTTGACAGTTCGATAGCTATGACCGGATCGGCGAATATAGACTTACGCAGTCTCTTCGTTAACTACGAACTCGGCGCTTTCCTATATGGAGACTATGATGTTCGGGCAATCCAAGACTGGATCGATGAGCTCTTGTTGAATTCGGAATCCTTCAAAGAGTCTAACAAAGAGGATCCGCCCTTTCTGAAGGCCATGGCGGAAGACATTTGCCGACTACTGGCTCCCCTCCTTTAGGAATCTAGTTTCAAGCAAATTGAGCTATCAGTCCTCGTTTCCGTCGTCATCTCTCAGCAACTTGTACTCAACCGAGTCTCTGATAGCCTGCCAGCTTGCTTCTATAATATTATCGCTTGCCCCGACCGTCCCCCAAATTTCTTCGCCATCCGCGGATTCGATCAGTACACGAGTTTTGGCATTAGCTCCAGACTGAGATGCGAGAATTCGGACTTTGTAATCCTTTAGCTCGAGGTTATTGAGATTCGGATACGTTTTAGCCAACGCTAAACGAAGGGCGCTGTCTAGAGCGCCTACCGGACCGCTAGACTCGGCAACTGTGTAATGAGGCTCCCCTTCGACATTTACCTTGATCGTCGCTTCGGAGGTGGTGGGTTCGTCCGGCGAACGCTTTTCAATGATGACGCGGTAGCCTTCAAACTCGAAATGCGGCTTGTGCTTGCCAGTAAATTTGTCCAGAAGCAGTCGAAGCGATGCGTCGGCTGATTCGTATTCATAACCATTATACTCAAGCTCCTTTAATTTATCAATAATGGCTTTCGTTTCAGGAGAGCTTCTATCGATATTCACCCCCAATTCCTGAGCTTTCATCAACAAACTACTCCGTCCTGCCATGTCGGATACAAGAACGCGTTGCTTATTTCCCACTTTTTCCGGCTCGATATGCTCGTAGCTGTAGCCCACTTTTTTGGTCGCGTCCGCGTGAGCTCCTCCCTTGTGAGTAAACGCGGAAAGTCCTACATAGGGCGCTTTCTTGTCGTGTGACTGATTGGCTAGATCAGAGAGGAACAGGGCTATGTCACGGAGGTTGCCCAAATTTGGGCTGCAGTTCATGCTATAACGAAGCTTAAGGGCCAAGTTCGGGATGATCGTCGTCAAATTCGCGTTACCGACGCGCTCGCCATATCCATTGAAAGTTCCTTGAACATGTGTCGCTCCCGCCTCAATTCCCGCGATCGATACGGCAACGCCAACTCCTGCATCATTGTGGCAATGAACCCCAATACGCGTATCAGCAAATTTTTCGACGACCTCCTGCGTTATTCGGGACAACTCCCCGACCATCTTGCCTCCATTGGTATCGCACAACGCCAAGCAGTCAGCTCCGCCATTCACCGCAGCCTCCAGAGTCTTCAAGGCGTACTCCGAATTGTCAGCATATCCATCGTAAAAATGCTCAGCATCGTAAATCACTTCCCTCCCGTTCTCTTTGAGGAATCTAACTGAATCCTCAATCATTGCTAGATTCTCCTCCGGCTTCACTCTCAAGACCTCTTCAACGTGAAGCAGCCAAGTCTTACCGAAAATCGTCACGACTGGTGTTTCCGCTTCCAGCAAAGTTTGCAATTGCGGGTCCTCTTCAGCTTGGAGATTGCCACGGCGAGTGGAACCAAATGCCGCGATCTTCGAGTGTTTTAGATCGAGCTTTTTGGCCTCATCGAAAAAAGCCATATCGCGAGGGTTTGATCCCGGCCAACCACCTTCGATATAGTCGATACCGAACTGATCGAACTTCTTGGCAATCCGCAATTTATCCGTGACGGAAAACGAAATGCCCTCCCCCTGAGTGCCATCTCTCAAAGTTGTGTCGTAAACTAGAATCTTCGGTTTGCTCATTTCTAAAATCGTTTTTACGGGGTGGTTTGCTTTGATTCTATAAATGCTTTGATCGTATTCGCGTCTGCATGCAATGGGTATTTGACGATTTCCCGGCTTTTCAATTTTTCTAAGCTACGATGGGTTGCCGTTTGGCCAGTCGCTTCTAGGACCGTTTCGGGAAACTTGGCAGGATGAGCAGTAGCCAGGATGACACTATGCTCGAATGCTTTTAAGTCCTTGAACGCGCAGGCGGTGTGCGGATCGGCGACGT
>MDTA01178381.1_pt1 | contig 15375 bp, 20 predicted proteins | sample 811151 | NCBI WGS metagenome assembly MDTA01 (sample SAMN05326648, study PRJNA326480) | marine metagenome | isolation source: seawater | place: Indian Ocean: South | collected 2010 | reverse complement strand
CCAAATAGATAACCAATATGACACAATAAAGAATTTAAGGAATGGTGTATTTGCAAGTAGAACTATTACACACGATTTAATGAATAAGACATATAATATAAGTGATTATGATTATAATATGGAGTTTGAGAATAATTACCATACAGAGCATGATGGTAATGGTGGTAAAACAGATGATAAATCAATGGCGCCAATGATAAATTATCATGGTAAACAATTTAGTGATTATTCAGAGGCCGCTGTATATTTAAAATCAACAACAAGTCATATACATAATGATTTTGAATCATCTTCAGGTAATAATATGGCCAAGAGATTGTCACAAAGATTGGCTTTCGCCTCAATGCAGGTATCACTCACAGCAAGAGGTTTCACAGGATTATCCGCTGGCGATGTAGTTGCACTAGAGATTCCGTCATATGAACCAGTTGGTGCTGATAACCCTTTAGATAATGATCCGTACATGTCAGGAAGATACCTGGTTAAGAAGATTAGGCACCGAGTAGATACTACGAAGGATAGTCACACAATGGCGATCCAATGCGTTAAGGACGCCGTTAGGACACCATATCCAGTAGAGACCATAGATACCTTTACAAATAGGGAAAACACCGATGCCACAAACGTATTGCAATATGATTTAGATGACGCAATAGTAAATGAAGCAAGTAAAGGAGATAAACCTGACTTTCTCTCATAAGCTTAGAGAATCTCCGAGTTTTCCGACCGCTCCGCTCGCTTTGACGATAGATATATTAATGGAGGCCATATAAAGAGGCCATGACGAGAGAATAAACCATAATATATTAAAGACAAGATTAAGAAACAATGAATATGACAGTATATAATAAAGAAAACAACCCTTATAGACGTACAGATACTATGCTCAAGGCGGCCTTTGTTAAATCCTTTCAGGTAATGCAGAGAACAAACACCACCGTGGTAAGCAGAGTTAAAGTCATGCTAGCGCATGCCTATTCCATTGGAAATGGCCTTATCAGTACAATAAATAGGGATACGCAGAGATTAACAGACATATATTGTAAATGTAGTCTATGCCAGCGTTATAATGGCCTCTTGCGTACAAAGGAGAGAAATAGGTAGAAATAATGGATTGTGTTGTAATTAAAAATAAACATATATCGGAAAATATTTAAGACTATGGCCAAATTTATCGGAAAGAATACAGACTTTACATGGTTTTCAGGTGTTGTTGAAGACAGGCAAGACCCTATTAAGGCAGGCCGTCTCAAAGTTAGGTGTTTAGGTTTTCACACTGACAACAAGGCCGAATTACCTACGGCCGATTTACCGTGGGCAATGTGTGTACTGTCAACGGCCTCACCAGGTATTTCTGGTCTCGGGACTTCTCCTAGTTTTCTAGTTGAAGGCAGTTGGGTATGGGGATATTTTCGTGACAGTGGCCACCAGGAGCCAATCATTGTTGGGTCTTTGCCAGGTAAGCCGGTGTTATATGGAAATCCTGACGTAGGTTTTAATGACCCAATTCGGAGAAATAAAATAGATATTGAAGATAAGGCCATTGAGGATTATTCTACAGATAATGAAGAAGATGATAATTACCACAAATCGGTATATCCACGGAATATTAACGAAGTGGACACTAACCGATTGGCCGTTCACGATACGACAAAGGAGCATGGCAGTTTAACGGCCAGAGTCCTTGACAGAAAAGAAAATACACTCAATATACCTACGGCCGATTTTGATGAAACGCAGGCCGCCGATGGTTCGGATATAATCGCAAGTGACCACACAACTTGGCACGAACCTAAAATACAATACGATGGCCTAGGGATTTTATCCGAAGAAGGAGAAGAAATAACTCCACACACTTACAATGCCGTTTACCCATATAACCACGTATTTGAATCTGAATCAGGCCACATTAAGGAGTATGATGATTCATATACAATTGAAATAGTTGACGGCGAAGAGGTAAGAACAAATTATTATAGAATACACGAAAGGCATCCAAGTGGTACATCTTACGAAATGACCAATAACGGTGACCTAATCACCAAAGTTACCAACGATAATTACCAAATAACGGCCGGCAATAACCAGGCCAACATAAGAGGAAACTCCGATATTACTATTAATGGCCGCCATAAAATATTCATTAACAAAGACGGCATTGAAAATAACCACTATGACATACACGTAGGCGCAAAGGCCAATATTAATATACAAGTAGACACTGGCGATATCAATATGGTTACAAAAGGTGGCCGTATTAATGTAAATGCAGGTGGTGATTACAATGTTAAAGTAGGTGGTAATTATACAATAAGTGTAGATGGTAATAAAACAGAAAGTGTTTCAGGCAGTAAGATAAGTAATACAACAGGCGCAGTGGTTCATAGAGGGGCTACTATTGATTTGAATCCATAAAAACTTTGAGGAGGCCTTGGTAACTTTTCGCTATTGGCCATATGGTACCAGAATTTAATCTATAAATGCAATAACAATCATTAGCATTATCTTTATCTATATTTTTTCCTTGGAGGATTTTTTACAACCTGGAAAGCAGGCCTATATCGGAGGTTGAATTATCTTAAGCTTGACTTTATCCTTTGTTTCTGATAAAGTATACATAATGAATACAATGTACACAATCGCAGGCGTACTCGCAGTATGTCTCGCTATTAGTTCTTTATTACTATTTCTATTATGATTTTACTAAGCATACTTTTATCAAGTCTTCCTTTATTATTAGTGGTATTACTATTGCTTATGTGGAATAAAGAACAACCGAAATAAGTATTATTTTATACGTAAGACTTTATGTACAAACCATTTCAGAAATCTTTTGATATGGCCATTAACCCACCTATTCATAAAATATCTAAAAAATCTCACGACTATTAATATTGGACTTGATAATACATCAAACGCAATTAATCCAATATCTACAAATAAATCAATCCAATGGTCAACGGTAGACCATTTTCTAAATCTTTGCCATTTGTTTTTTATCCATGAGAACATGGACTTATTTAGACAAAAGGCCTTCCATAAAAGAATACTGGTAAACTATGTCTTTCACCTGTCAATACTGGAAATACACTATGAGATTGCCAAGCAGGAAATACTAATACACTTCCTTTATATAACTTTATCTCAAAATCTTTTATGTTATGGTCTTTCATTTTAAACTCACCACCTGTAAACTCTGAAGGATCATTTAACAATATTGTCATTGATAATTTACGTGTAAGGTTATGTAATGGACTTGCAAGGTCTTTGACTACACTGTTATGGCCTACAATACCGTCTCTATGCCATCTATATTGGTTACCTATTCTATAATTGTGTAATTGTATTTGTTCGCCATCTATACTGTAATGCCAACCGGCCTCCTCATTGGCCTTGTTCATATAATAATATAATCTTTCTAACAACCAAGGGTCGTCTTTCTCACATTTTATTATACGTTTTATTTCTTCGTCATTAAACGCATTATCAATTTTCCAATAAAGATTATCTGTTTCTTTTTGATACTTAAAAGAGTTTGTGGTATCAGGACAGTCGTTGTTATTACTTGTCATCCATTTCATACAACTATTTATGTCGCACCTAGGTCAAGGTGTTCGGTCTTATATATAACGGTGTAGTTCCGTCAGGAAAGCTCCTAGATCCTAGAGGCCACGCAACACTGACTTTCGCAAATAACAATCGCAAAAAATCTCTTTATTGGATAAATATTAGTAGGGTTTTTAATATTACCCGACTTTATTCTACATTAAATTTTCTGAAATGATTTAGTCAAGTTAAACTAACGTTAAAGGAAGATTAATGGCAAAAATGCAAAGATATGCCTTAGCGGCATTAAAGAAGAAGGCGCCAAAGGTACCAGATTATACGTGTACTGATATTGATAATATTATAACCACTCTTGGCCAATTACATGACGGTAGCAAGAAACTCACTAATTTACGTTTGAAAGCTCTTGAACGAAAGTTAGAAAGGTTACGAAACTCCAATGAAGCATTAAGAGACTCTGGAATATACTGGTATGGTATATGTAAGAAGATAATAAAAAGTGTTAAAAACGTTAAGAAGGCCACTTTGAGTAAACAAGAAAAAAAAAATCGGAAAAAGCGGACTTATACTCGTAGATTTTCTGATAATTAAGAAGGGACGAAAAATGGGAGACTTTTTTTTAGTTATAGTAATGTGTATCGGAGGTGCTTGTCAAACAATGCACGATGAACACCCACATAAAAGTTATGATGATTGTTACCAGAAATCGGTTGTTGTAGCACAGGAGTTTAAACAAATATACCCTAATACATCGGGTCAATGCTACTGTTTGACGGAAGAACAATATAAAGTATATCTAAATAGTACTGAAGAACAAGATAGAAGTATTTTTGACGGAGAAGAAATGAAAATTAAACCGAAAGGTACAGGAATATAGTAATGATAAAATTAACAGATAATGCTAAAAAACACTTGACGAATTTAAAAGCCAAGCACAACGTAGACTACGTTAGACTAGAAGTCAAAGGTGGTGGTTGTGCTGGCTTTGAATATGATTGGTCATTTATCCCTAATGAGTTTGATAAGGCACCAACAAAAGATGATGTAATTGTTGATGAGTTATTAGTAGTAGATAATTTATATGAAATATATGTTGCAGGTATGACACTAGATTATAAAGACGAAATATTTGGAAGTCAGTTCGTTTTTGAAAATCCAAATAGTAAATCATCATGTGGTTGCGGAACGTCTTTTAGTATCTAACATAAATAGTTTTATATTATGGCTGAAACGAATAGACAAAAAATTGAAGGAACCGAGGAACAACACGGTATCAAAATAAAAGAAAACTCTTTTTTTGATAGAAGACACAAACGTTTAAATATTGATTTATCACATAGGTGTCCGTTAGAGTGTTTACGTTGTGGTCGCCAAAGAAGTTTCACAAATAAAGGTCTTAAAGTACCAGGCCGAGATTTAACAATAGAAGAATATAATAAAATATTAGATTGGTTTCCAAGAATATCTTTTTGTGGCCAATATTCAGACCCTATACACCACCCAAAAATAAACGAATTATTAGAGATTGCTTATAAACGTAATACTAAAGTTGAAGTACATTTAGCTTCATCTTTAAAACCTATGAGGCATTATTACAGTGCCTTTAAAGCAAACCCTAACGCAAACTGGATATTTGGTATAGATGGTATACCTGAAGAAAGTCATAAGTACAGAGTTAATCAAGATGGTAGAAAACTATTTAAGATTATGTTAGAAAGTAAGAAGTATTTAAAGACAAGACCATTATGGCAATTTATTATATTCAGTTTTAATGAAAAGTCTATTGATAAATGTATTGCAATGGCCAAAGAAAACGATGTAGATTTTATATTGGTTAATAGTGCAAGATGGACAGATGATGACGATTGGTTAATGCCAAAATCTAAAAGGAATTTAAATGACTAAAGACTTTCTTGAAAATGTAATAGAAGAGCAAAAATTATTAGATTTATCTATGAAAGAATCAATACGGCAAAAGGAAGAAAGACTTAATAGAGTCACTGATAACTCTTTAGGTAAAGAACCGTTAAGAGCCGAAGGAGATATAGAGTTAGACCCATTATGTTTTAAAGACGCAATTGCTTTAGCAGTTACCAATCAAGGTGTATTAATACCTTGTTGTAGAATGGACGACCCTAAAACAATGAACGATCCTTTAATGCAAGACTTTTTAAAAGTATCTGTTATAAATGATAACAATAGTATTGAAGATATATTAAAAACAAAACAGTGGAAACAATTTGCAGATGACTTATCAAGGAATATAGGACCTAATGCTTGTCGTACTACTTGTGCGAAAAAGAAAAAGTATACACAAGTTGTTGAATGGATGGATACAGAAAAAGGCGAAACAAAACACGTAGAAAAAAAATAATGAAAAAGAAATTGGTTATTGGTGGTTGCAGTTGGTCAGATGTTAATTATTTGGATATGGTTAATACATCTATTGGTGTTGTGCCACATAGAATGAAAACTAGACAACAAGTAGTAAAAGAAGAACCATGGTTTCCAACATGGGGAGAAATACTAGCAAAAGAATTAGATATGGAATTAGTTTGTTTAGCGAAGTGTGGTTTTGGTCAACAAGGAATATTCTCAACGATACAAGATTACGTGGCAAAAACAGATCCAAAAGAAATTGGTTTATGTATTGCAGCCTGGTCAAAATCACAAAGAGTAAATTGGCAAAAGAAACGTTTAGATTGGGCAGATACAAAACCTAACATGTATGGTGGACCTGAATTTTGGATTATGGAAAGTTTAAGATACATGTATGCCTTTCAAACATTAATGGAACATAATAGAATACCTTATAGACACTTTCAAATGATTTCATTATTTGTAGATCACATATATGAAGTTGAATATAAGGACAACGGTATACCTTTTGATAAACTTTATGATAGATGTTGTAATGTAATTAAAGAATCACCGTATTATGATAAGATGAAAAACTTTATTGGTTGGCCTATTATTAATCCTGGTTTTGTAGTTGGTGATGTACAGATACATAAAAATTGGGGCGCTGAAAATAGATTAGCAAACAATTTAGAAAGTTCTACATTTAATCCATTTAATAGAGATTATGAGGATAGAGTTAATAGTACAAACAATAAAAATTTAGAAAAGAGATATGGAAGACCTGTAGGTATTGCTCCACAAAATATAATGAATTATGATTATGTTATTAGTGAGGCAAATCCACACCCAAATAAAAAAGGCCATGAATGGCTTGCAAATTATATTAAGTTGCATGGTTTTAATAGTCAAAGAGTAGAGGAGAAAAAATGAAAGTAGGATTTACTTGTAGTACTTTTGATTTACTACATGCTGGTCATATTCAAATGTTAAAAGACGCAAAAGAAGAATGCGATTACTTAATTGTAGGATTACAAACTGATCCAACACTTGATAGACCAGATACAAAGAAACGACCTATACAAACATTGGTTGAACGTAGTATACAATTGAAAGCAGTAAAATATGTTGATGAAGTTATACCTTATGAAACTGAAAAAGATTTAGAAGACATATTACAAATGTATAATATTTCAGTTAGAATAATTGGCGAAGAATATCAAGGTAAGAATTTTACTGGTAAAGATATATGCGTTAAGAAACATATAAAGATAGTTTATAATAAACGTGAACATAGATTTAGTTCAACGGATTTAAGAGAACGTATTAAGAATAGTTAGTTTAACTATATCTAAAATAGTTGTTATTAGTATTTCTGTAATAGATAGCAAAAGTATCAGCGCCATCCATATGACAGAAAGATTGAGGTCTTTGATAATAACTTGTATTACCAGTTGTTAAGTTTTTCTTAACACCAGACTTTCCTCTATATCTATATCTAATCTTCTTGGCGTTTTTACCTCTAGATACTAATTTGAAATATTTTAAATACTTAATCGGTATCCCAGCGGCTATACAAGACCCTTTGTACTTAAAAGGGTCAAGCATATATTTTAACAACAAGGGATTAACGATTTTTCTAAAAACTTTATCTTTATTCATATTAACCTCTTAATCTTGATTGACTATCCATATATAACGGACCAGTCCAGTTGATGTAATAATTACCGTCAAGAACGTTTCCTCTAGCAGAGTTCTTAGCAGGCGCATTAAAACCAGCAGGTTTCAATATATCACCTTTTCTAAACTTACCATCATCTTCTTTAACGATGAAAGCAAATACTCCGTTTTCTTGTACGATTTTAATAAATTTCTTACCAGAAGAAACTCTAGTTAAAGTGTCCCATTTCTCGTATTGTTCTTTTGAATAGCCAGTAAGTTCTTTGTTAAAGTTAGAAGTAGACCATTTTTTGTAGTCTTCTTTGGCACCAGCCATCATATTTTTAACTCCTTCATCAAGAGTTTTTGCAGTAGCAATAACTTTAGTCATTATTTTCCCTCCTTGTAAAGTTCTTGTGAATAAAGCGATAGTATAAACATTGCAATTCCTAATAGACTTGCAACACCAGCGCCTAACCATTTGTCAGCTTCTACATGACCAACAGCGCTAATCATTGATAAAGTACCAACAACAGCACAAAATATTGTCATATATTCTGTTATCTTTTTTTTCATAGTGTATCCTTTGTTAATCATTGTTTTTACTCGTCCAATATACCATAAATACAACCAAAAAGCAAGAAAAAAATGCTCAATTACCAAAAAAAAATTACGATATTACTAGTATGTTCTCTTTTTGTTCTAGCAAATTGTTCAAAAAGCGTGAAAAACTGTAGAATTTCGCCAGATTACGAAAAAATTGGCGAATCGGCTACTGAAAATTTAGAGAATTTAATGGAAACTGAGCTAAAATCTGCTCAAATACAGTGTCAGTATTGACATATAAATATAATTATGAAAAATTGCGAAAATTGTGGACATCCGGAACATGACGGCGTTTTAAAACGTTGGGAAAAAGATGAAAACGGCAGAAAATACGAAATTATTGTCTGTTATCAAAATCGCAGTGAAAAAAATAACGTGAATCTTGAATTTAATGAAGATTTATTTAATGGAGCATAAAAATTATGAGTAAAATGAGAATATTTAAGTTTTGGAATGAAGCAGGCGATGAAAAAGAGAAAGAATCGATGAGTTTGAAAAAAGCAATAATGTCGGTTCAAGGAGATTTTAAGGATCAGTTCATAGGAGTTGAATTTATCAGTAAAAAAGGTAAAAAAATGGAAACTACAATAAAATTACCTATAGGTAGAAAAATAAGACATAGTTTAATAGTAGAAAAACGAAGAGCAGCGGCTAAAGCAAAAAGAGAGGCAAGAGGATAATGCCAGCAGTCAGTAGAAAAGGCGATAGTTTAAGTACAGGACATCTTTGCGTTGGAACAACAGTGTTAGATACACCTGGACAATCTACAGTTAGAGCAAATAGTATTCTAATTGCAAGAGTAGGTGATCCTACAGTAAGTCACCCTTTTCCACCGATACCTCCTTGTGCTCCACATGTTGCAAATGTTAATGTTGGTAGTTCAACGGTTTCGGTATGTGGTAGTCCAATTGCAAGAATTGGAGATAGTACAGACAGTGGAGCTATGACTTCAGGAAGTGGTAATGTTTTTAGTGGTTAATTACCAATTGGCAGTATAAATATAAGCATGCCAAACTTTGACAGTAGCAACACAAACGACAGTAAAAGAGCAAATAGAATCTATAAAGACTTGGATTTGAATTTTGGTCGTAATCCTGTTAATAATGATGTTAACAAATTGAGTGATGTAGAGGCCGTTAAAAGAAGTGTTAGAAATTTAATACAAACTTCTCACTTTGAGAGACCTTTTCATCCAGAGATTGGTAGTGATGTTAGAAGAATGTTATTTGAACCGATGACACCTCTTACAGCACTTAACTTACAAAGAAAGGTTAACGAAGTTCTTGATAATTGGGAACCTAGAATTAAATTAGTACAAATTTTAGCTAGACCAGATATTGATAGAAATAGTTATCACTTAACAATCATGTTTTACGTTATAGGTTCAATGGAGCCGGTAACAGTAGAAACATTTTTAGAAAGATTAAGATAAAATGGCAAGTAATAAACTCGTAGTATCAGATTTTGACTTTGACAATATCAAAGCAAACTTAAAAACATTTTTACAAAATCAACCAGAATTTTCAGACTACAATTTTGAAGGATCAGGCTTTGCCGTTCTTTTAGATACATTAGCATACAATACACACTATCTTGGTTTTAATGCCAACATGTTTGTAAATGAATCTTATTTAGATTCTGCTGATATAAGAAAAAATGTAGTCGCATTAGCTAAAGCAATTGGTTATACACCATCAAGTGTTAAAGCGCCAATGGCTGAAGTAGATATTTTAATTAACAACGCAAGTGGTTCAAGTGTGTTAATGAATAAAGGTACAACGTTTACAACTACAGTAGATGGAACAGGATATAACTTTCTTACTAACGAAGATATTACAATTACACCATCAAGTGGTGTTTACAAGTTTTCAGGAGTTAAATTATACGAAGGTACTTTAGTCACTTTCAAATATACAGTTGATAGTGCAGACGTTGACCAAAAGTTTTTAATAAAAAACATAAATGCTGATACATCTACATTAAAAGTCACTGTACAAAACTCTGTATCAGATTCAACATTAAATACATACACACTAGCTACAGGTTTAAGAAATTTAGATAACACATCTAAAGTTTATTTCTTACAAGAAACAGATAATGGTAAATTTGAAGTTTATTTTGGCGATGGTGTTATTGGTAACAAATTAGAAGATGGCAATATTGTTATATTAGAATATATTGTCACAAATAAACTTGAAGCTAACGGTGCAAGTACTTTTGAATTAGGTTCTAACATCGGTGGTTTTTCTAATGTGACTATAACAACAAAATCAGACGCTCAAGGTGGTTCAGAGGCAGAAACAAAAGAGTCTATTAGATTTAATGCGCCTTTACAATATACATCACAAGATAGAGCAGTCACAGCAACAGATTATGAATCAATTGTTAAGACTTTATATCCTAATGCATTATCAGTTAGTGCTTGGGGTGGGGAAGATGATGAAACGCCAGTTTATGGTGTAGTAAAAGTTTCTATTAAAGCGGCTAGTGGTTCAACATTAACAGAGGCAACAAAAGCTTCTATCGTAAAAGGATTAATACCTTACAACGTTGCTTCAGTGCGACCACAAATTGTTGATCCTGAAACAACAAGTGTTTTACTAACATCAAACGTTAAGTACGATAAAAAAGGTACAAGTAAAACAGGAGATACTTTAAAAACAGATATAATCACTGCTATAACAAATTACAACGCAACTACTTTACAAAAATTTGATGGCGTATTCAGATTTTCTAAATTAACAGGTTTAATTGATGATGTTGATACAAGTATTTTATCAAACATAACTACTATCAATATGAGAAAGAGTTTTACACCAACTATTGCTTCATCTACGAAGTATGACATATATTTTAGAAATGCTATTTACAATCCACATTCAGGACACGTATCAGTTCTATCATCTACAGGATTTAAAGTATCAGGTAGTAATGAAGAAATGTTTTTAGATGATGACAGCGATGGTAATGTTAGAAGATACTATCTAGTAAGTGGTGTTAAAACTTATGCTAACAACACACAAGGTACTATCAACTATGCAACAGGACAAGTCACATTAAACTCTTTAAACGTTGCGTCTATTTCTAATATAAGAGGTAGCGCTTCAAATGATATAGAGATTACAGTACAACCTAGTTCAAACGATATTGTACCTGTTAGAAATCAAATTGTGGAAATAGATGTTTCCAATTCAAGCATAACTGTAGAGGAAGACACTTTTGTTGGCGGCTCGTCTGAAGCTGGCGTAGGTTATACTACAACAACAAGTCGTTAATAAACGATGGCGAAATTTGACAATAAAATATCAAATCTAGTAAACACTCAACTACCGGATTTTGTAGTTGACGATCACCCGAAATTTGTAGAGTTCTTAAAAACATATTTTCAATTTATGGAAGCTGCCGAGTTATCGGTAACTTCTATTGAATCTACAGATGGTATAACTTTAGAAAATCAAACAGGTGTTGCAAACAATTTAGTATTAGATGGTGGCTCACTTGGTGCTGAACATACACAATTAGATTTAGGCGATAAAATAATTTTAGAAGATAGTTCCTTTGGTAAATTTACTTATCAAGAAACGGTTACAGGTGCAACATCAAAAGCAACTGCTACTGTATTAGCTGAAGATTTAGATAGTAATAGATTATTCATATCAGCACAAGATAAATTTATAATTGGCGAAACAATTACTGGTAATACTTCAGGTGCTCAAGCAGTAGTTAATAAGTATAGACCAAATCCAGTTCAAACAATTCAACAGTTAACAAACTTTAGGGATCCAGATAAAGTTATTTCTGATTTCTTAAATAATTTTAGGGACGAGTTTTTTAAAACTATACCAGAAAATTTATCTTCAGGAATAGATAAAAGAAATCTAATTAAAAATATTAAATCATTATATAAACTAAAAGGTACTCAAAAAGGTCACGAATTATTTTTTAGAATATTATTCAACGACCAATCAGAAACATTTTATCCAAGAACGCAAATGATGAAAGTATCAGATGGTACTTGGAATACACAAACAGTTATTAGAGTATTAAGTTCACAAGGAGAAACTTTAAGTTTAGTAGGTAGACAAATTAAAGGTAGAACATCTTTAGCAACGGCAATAGTAGAGAACGTTGAAAAATTTTATGTTGGTGCAAGCGAAGTATCTGAAATAACTTTAAACAAAGATACTATTGTTGGTACTTTTGCAGTAGATGAAATAATTGAAGGAACAGAATCAGATCAATCTGATTATTATATTCTAGCAACTATTACAGGTATACCAGGAGTAAAAACAATTACTAACGATGGTGGTCTTTACACTACCGAAGATATTATAAAAATTACAGGTGGTGGTGAACAAGCTGCTATGCAAATTAGTGATGTTGGTTCAGGTAAGATAACAGATATATTTGTAGACGTTGGTGGATCAGGTTATGAAATCGGAGATACATTAACTTTTACAAACACAGGCACATCAGGAAATAATGCCGCTGGTGTTGTCACTGTTGTTAATGGTGCAGTAGCACATGAAGATGGAGATCATATAGTTTTAGAAGACGAAACATCTGCTGGCGATCATTTAACAGGAAACAAAATTGTTTTTGAATCAGATACAGGTACTAAAGATATTACAGACATATACTTAACAAATGTTGGTGACGGATATAAATCTTTACCAACTGTTTCAGTATCAAGTTCAACAGGTTCAAATGCAAGTGTATTAGCATATGGTCCTGAAATAGGAAAAGTTTTAGGTATTTCAACATCAAATTTAGGTATTGATTATCATAAAACACCTACACCTCCAACATTATCTTTTGTTAATTGTTTATTTGTAATGGGTGTCACAGGATCATTTACAAATGGCGAAATGGTAACTGGTGCTACTTCAGGTGCAACAGGTTTAGTTTCAAATTGGGATTCAACAACAAAAGTTTTAAAATTAAAAGAAACTTCAGGTACTTTTCAAGTAGATGAAACAGTATCATCAAGTGGTGGTAGTGCAAGTATTAAAAAATTAGATGTCACTACGGCAACTGTAGCTGTTCAAGCAGTTGTAGATACAGATGGCAGATTTATTAATGAAAAAGGTCATGTAGGTGAAACTACAATGAAAGTACAAGATAGTTTATACTATCAAGATTTTTCTTATGTATTAAAAGTAGGTAACTCAATTAATTTATGGAGAGACGCATTTAAAAAAACAATGCATACTTCAGGTTTCTATTTTACAGGTCAAGTTGATTTAAGAAGTAGAATTAACATGAGAGTTAAAGTTGCTGAGGCAGTTAACACTGGTGTAATCGGCGAACCATTAATTGCAATGATGAAACTAATATTTTCTACACAATTTGGTAGAAGATTAGGAACAGTTGACGATGGTACAAGTTTAAGAAATAATGCAGAGATAGCTTCTACTGAAACAGCACATCCATATTTTACATCTACTACAAGAGACGTGACGTTATCAAGAGCGCCTATTAATATTACAGTTAATACAAGAATTAGAAGAAACGTAGCAACAAGTGTAAGAGTTAATCAAGGATTTGCTTATTGTGGACCTAGTTTCAAATCAATTAATAAATTTGCAAATACTTCATATGGTGTCACTGCTAATAGAGTAGGTGGTACTAACGGAACATCGGGTGTCACTTTTGATAGACTAAATGAATTAAAGGTCACTGGTACTAGATCAAGTTTAGATGGTACAACGGCGCTACTAAATATGATAAGTGGAACCAACGCAAATGAAGACGATTATGGTTTCATGTTAAAGACAAATTTCGCTTTTCCAACGGATATCACATTCCCAGGAGAAGAATCGTTTAGTGGTAACTCTATAACTTTTGACCAAGACAATAAGAAATTTGATCAAACAAACGTATAAATATAGGATATAAATATAAAGAATTATGGCAAAACAAACAATATCAATCGGGTCAACACCAAATGACGGTACAGGTTCTACTATTAGAGCTGGTGGTGATTTAATCAACGATAACTTTAACGAAATTTATACTGCTTTCGGAGATGGTACAAATTTAAACGCTGGCGTTATCACTGGTAAACAAGAGGGTGCTAATTTTGCAAACTCTATAATGATTGGTCACTCAACGACAGGTACTTTATCTGCCGCTGAGGAAAACGTTGCAGTAGGTAAAACATCATTAAGAGCAATAACTTCAGGTGATGATAATACTGCCGTGGGTTTTGCAGCTTTACAAAGTGTGACTACAACAAGTAAATCTGTTGCAGTAGGACACTCAGCGGCTAAAACATCTTCAGGAGAAAAAACTGTAGCTGTTGGTGCAAATGCTGGTATTGGTCTAACAACAGGAAATCATAACACTTTCGTAGGTTATAATGCAGGTCAAACTGTAGAAACTGGTTCAGGAAATGTCATTATAGGAAACGCTGCTGGTAATACAGCAAACGAAACTAGAACAATGATAATTGCAGGATCAGATGGTTCTACTTTGACGACTTGGTTGGAAGGAGATTCAACTGGTGAGGTTGTAGTATTTGGTAATCCAACAAAAAATTTAGGTATCGCTACAAAACAATATGTAGACAGTGAAATTACAAGTGCTGTAGCCGCTGAAAACGAAATATCAGAAATGAACGATGTCACTTTGACTAGTATTCAAACTGGTGATATTTTACAGTGGAACGGTAGTGCTTTTGTTAATTTTGCTTTAGGTACAATAGGTACTATGGCTGCTCAAAATGCCAATGCAGTTAATATTTCTGGTGGTTCTATCACTATGGGATCGCTATCAAATGCGTCAACTGTATTGATTAAAGACAGTTCAGGAAGTACATTAAAAACAATTATTGGAACAACATCATAGGGAAGTATTATAAATAGGAATAACAATTATGCCAGCGATAATAACAACAAAATTTAGAATAAACAATAGTGAGCAGTTTCACGAATCTTTTACTGAAGCGTCTCCAAACGTTTATTACATCGGTCTTGCAAGACCACAAGCTTTCGCTACACCTACAAGAGGTGATGGCCGAACAGATTACGAAGGAACAGACTCAAATCCAATAACTCCAGGTGATACGGTTGTTGCAGAGTTTAATACCTTTGATGATCTTTTAGCAGCTAAAAAGATTACAAGTTCAGATATATCTTTCTGTATACCTAGAAGAAATTGGGCAACAGGAACAACATACGATAT
>MDTA01015340.1_pt1 | contig 15376 bp, 12 predicted proteins | sample 811151 | NCBI WGS metagenome assembly MDTA01 (sample SAMN05326648, study PRJNA326480) | marine metagenome | isolation source: seawater | place: Indian Ocean: South | collected 2010 | reverse complement strand
TATTTCTGGAACTTATTATGTAGTGAGAGTTTCAGAATTAAGAAAAACTAAATCTTTCACGGGGGTTAATCCAGTAGCACTCCCTGAAGATCCAACTAGATTTTGCAATATTGATAATCCTTTTGATTTTGAATTGGCTAAATATTTAATCGATATATAGTAATTAAATTTTTAATAATTATAGCTTTCATATATTGATAATTACTTCATCAAAATATCACGTGTTACATTTTATTCATGGAAGATTTTAAAATGGATATCAGCAAAATATTATTATTATATATTTTTATTTAAATAGTCTCTTTATTTTTTAAATCTAAGTGTAAATCAATTTCAAATGTTAATTATTAGAAGAATATTTAAAAATATTAGTAAAGAAAGAAAAATAAATTTATTTTTTCTTGTGATATTAAATTTTTTAAATAGTTTTTGTGAGATATTTACTCTATCTTTAATATTTCCTTATCTAAGCTTATTAGTTGATTCCAATTTAGAAAATAAATTTTTAAATAATTTCTTAAATTTCTTCCCTCAGCAAAATATTGAAGAGAAAATAACATTATTATTTATAAGTTCTATAGTTATATCATTAATATTTCGTCTGTTTTATCTTTGGATTAGTGGCATTTTAGCTGCCAAGATTGGCTCAGAGTTAAGTATCAAAGCCTATAATAATTATCTTTATCAACCATATAGATTCCATATTGAACAAAAATCAGGGGAGATTGTAGCATCTATAAATTTGTATGCTGGTCAAACTATTATTGTTATTAACTCATTTTTACAGATAATAAATTCCTTAATTATAACAGGATTAACTTTTATATCAATTCTTATTATTAATCCATTTATAACCTTAATGGGCGTATTCTCTATCATTTCTTTATATCTAATTATCTTCTTATTAATGAATAAAAAATTATTTGTTGTAAGTCAAAAATCAGTATCTTATAGTGATCAAATGTTTAATTCTCTTCAAGAAGGGATTGGAAGTATAAGAGAAATTAAAATTAATAATGCTTATGAATATTTTGTATATAAATATTCCAAAATAGTTAAAAAGCTAAGAGTGCTCCAAGCAAATGCAAGATTCTTAACAATTTCTCCTAAATTTTTAATTGAGTCAATTGCAATTATTGTGATTGTTTTAATAGGATTTATCCTTTTCAAAAAGTCTTCCGGTAACTATTCTTTTATTCCAACTATTGGATTAATTGTCTTTGCTATTCAAAGAATCCTCCCTTATTTGCAACAAATTTTAAATTCATGGGCAAGCCTTAAAACTAATTATAAGGCTTTAGAAAAGGTTATTAATATGATTGAGCTCCCAGTAATTAAATTTGATAAAAAAAATATTAATCTTAAATACCAATTTAAAAAAGATATAGTTTTCAAAAATGTTTCTTACAGATTTAATAATGAATCAAAAGATATTTTGAGAAATATAAACCTTGTAATCGAAAAGGGCGATAAAATAGGAATAGTCGGTGAAACAGGGAGTGGGAAAAGCACATTATTAGATTTATTAATGGGTCTCATTAAACCAACTTCAGGGCAGATCTTAATAGATGGGATTGATATAAATAAAGAGAATAATAATGATTTTATAATTACCTGGAGAAATTCTATTTCTGCAGTTTCTCAGACAATTTTCTTAAAAAACACAACTATTGGTCAAAACATTGCGTTTGTTCGTAATCAGTATGAAACTATCAGTAAAAACAAACTTATAAAAGTAACAAAAGCAGCATGTATTTATGATTTTATCAAAAATTCAGTTGATGGCTTTAGAACTTTGGTTGGAGAAAGAGGTAATAAGTTAAGCGGCGGACAACTTCAAAGAATTGGCATAGCTCGAGCTTTATATAAAGATTCAGAAATTATTTTATTAGATGAGTCAACAAGTGCTCTTGATTATAAAACTGAAGATAAGGTTATAAAATCAATATATGATTACAAAAAAGATATAACTCTTGTGATAATAGCTCATAGGGTTTCAACTCTAAATAAATGTAGCAAAATTATTCAAATTAATAATGGTGAAATTAAAAAAGTTACTTCATCAAAAGACTTTTTTAAAAATTAATTTATTTTTCTATTAATTAATTCAAAGATTTTATGTTGAATCACTAAATAATTTCCTCAATTAGAAAAGTTATATTGGCGAAATTTTTAAGAAATATTATTGAATATATTTAGAAGCTTAAAGATAGTATTGTTTTAGAAATTGATTTTAATTTAAATGGTCTATTTTACTTTTAATATTTTATTAAATTAGTTTCTCTAGATTGATTTATGATGATTTTGCTCTTTAGATTAGTTTCATATTTATTTCTAAGATTAATATTATAAAAAGATCATTCTAATAATTTATCAGATAGATTTTCCGCTAAGGAATAATTTTTAATTATAGTTTTAAGATTTTTATTTAAAGGTGGATATTTACTTTCAGAAATTTGCAAACCTTTTTTTTCCATCTTTATTTTTATATTAAACAAATTTTCAGATTTATACTCCTGATAATCACTTCTTTGATGTGAACCCCTACTCTCTTTTCTGAGAAGCGCACTTTGGAGAGTTGCCTCTGCTGATAAAAGAGAAGCCTCTAAATTATATGCATTTACAAGATCTTGATAGTTATCCAATTCAACCCTTATGTCAATATCCTCTGCAAGTTTTTTTATTTCTGATATCTTTTTTATTCCTTTAATCAATTTTTCATGATTCTTTACAACTCCGCAATATTCCCACATGATTTCAGATAATTCATTTTGAAGTGAGATTGCATAATATTTACCCTTTCTTATCTTTCGCTTAATTTTAGCTTTGCATTTTTCAATTACTTCCTTTGATCTAATTTGCGATTCTAAATTTAAAGAATATTTTGTAGCTTCCTGACCTGTAATTTTTCCAAAAATTAATATTTCAGCTAAAGAGTTGCCTCCTAATCTATTGGCACCATGTAGCCCGCCTACTACTTCACCAGCAGCAAAAAGGCCTTTAATATTTGTCTCATGAGTAGTTGGATTAACAACTATACCTCCCATTGAATAGTGAGCAGTTGGAGCAACCTCCATAGCTTCTTTGGATATATCAATCATTTGACTTTCAATAAATTGCCTATAAATTTTAGGTAATTTTTGCATTATAAATTCTTTATCTTTATGACTAATATCTAGCAATACCCCACCATTTTTTGTCCCTCTGCCTTCTGCAATCTCTGTATAATTTGCAAATGCTATACGATCTCTTGTTGATAATTCCATTCTAAGTGGATCATATCTCTCCATAAATCTTTGACCCTCAATATTAAATAATTGTCCGCCCTCCCCTCTTACTGCTTCAGTCACAAGCGTTCCAGCCATTTCTTCAGGTAGAACCATCCCTGTGGGATGAAACTGTACCAATTCCATATCAATTAATTCACATCCTGCATTTAAGCCTAATAAAATTCCATCACCAGTATTTTCTTGTTTCCTAGATGAGCTTTTTTTCCATATTTTAGTGTGACCGCCTGTACATAAAATCACAGCATCAGCTAAGTTTATATTTACTTTCCCAGAGTTTATATCAAAAGACAATGCACCAAAACAAGTAGAGTTCTTAACAAATAGATCTGTGACGTATTGATCATCATGAATTTCTATATTCAAATCTCTTGCTTTCTTTAAAAGAGTTCTAAGAATTGATTTACCTGTATAGTCTCCTGAGAAACATGTCCTTCTATAACTGTGAGCACCAAAGTAGCGTTGGTTTAATTTACCATTATTTAATTTATCAAAATTAGCTCCCCATTTATCTATTTCTAAAACAAGCTCTGGAGATTTTTTTACCATAATTTCGATACATTTTGGATCTCCTAATTTATATCCTTCTAGATAGGTATCAGCAAAATGACTTTGCCATGAATCTTCATGATCAATATTAGCTAAAGCTGCATTTATACCGCCGGCAGCCAAGGTTGTATGAGCGTCATCTTGTTTTCTCTTTCCAAGAACTTTGACTGATAAATTTTTCCTTTTCACCTCTATAGCAGCTCTTAAACCTGCGCCTCCACAACCTATGATTAATACATTATTAATATCAGTATTATAATTATCCATTAAAAATAATAGTAACTATTAGTAAATAATATGATTAAATTTTCTCTATCACAATAATTTCTTTAATTTCTTATTCATGTTGTTATTTTAAGATTAAATAAATAATTTCGTAAAATCTCTTTTTTAAGAATTTGCTAATCTTTGCATTATTTATTTGGATAATTTGATTTACAGGAACTAAATTTTAGTTCCAATATACTTTAGCCATGAGGTTGTAATTAAATATAAATCTCAAAATATAAATGATTAAGTAAAATAAATTTTTATTTGATTTTTTAATTATTTGTGCAAATCTTTCTTTATAACAGTTATCTAAGTGGTAAGTTAAAAAAAATTTTTCTTCACAATTTATTTTATACATTGCTTTCTAATAAATAAATATTTATTCGGTGGTTAATCGATTTGGAAATTACCAAAATAATATATAATAATTAAATTAGAAAGAAACTCTACATGTTTCCAAGTAATTGTCGAGAGATATTAATAACAGGTGGTACCGGTACTTTCGGGAGAGCTTTATTAAAAAAAATAGTATTTAGCAAAAATTCTTTCGAGAGAATTGTAATTTTCAGTAGAGATGAATTAAAACAATGGGAACTTAAACAACTTTATCCTAAAGATAAATTCCCCAATTTAAGATTTCTTTTGGGTGATATTAGAGATAAAGATAGGCTATATAGAGCTTTAGAAGGAATAGATATTGTTGTACATGCAGCTGCCCTTAAACAAGTGCCAAGCGCAGAATATGATCCATTTGAATTCATAAAAACTAATATAATAGGATCTCAGAATTTAATAGAAGCCTGTTTTGATAAAGGTGTAAAACATTTAGTCGCATTAAGCACAGATAAGGCAGCAGCTCCAATTAATTTATACGGTGCTACAAAGCTTTGTTCTGATAAATTATTTATTGCAGCGAATAATATTATTGGAAAAAGAGACTTGAGGTTTTCAGTTGTAAGGTATGGAAATGTAATGGGATCTCGTGGTTCTGTAATACCTTTTTTCCTTAAAGAGGCTAAAAATAAAGTTTTACGTGTTACGAATTCAAAAATGACAAGATTTAATATCATTTTAGATGAGGCCGTAGATATGGTTATTTGGGCTTTAAATAATGCTATTGGAGGTGAAATTTTTGTACCGAAAATACCAAGCTATAGAATTATGGATGTAGTCAATGCAATTGGACCAAACTGTGAGGTTGAAATAATAGGAATAAGACCAGGTGAAAAGCTTCACGAAGAAATGATTACGATATCAGATGGAAACTCTACAATAGATTTAGGAAAATATTATGCTATTTTGCCAAGTGATGGTGATTTAATGAAAAAATACGAATCTGCGGGAATAAATTATAAAAAAGTGGTAAATGGTTTTTCTTATAATTCTGGTCAAAACAAAGATTTTTTAAATGTATCAGAATTGAGAACTTTGATTAAATCAAATATTTCAGCTGATTTTGAACCCTCATGAATTTAGATAATAAAGACTTAGTATTTCTGCCTTATAGTAAGCAGTCTATAACCGAAGAAGATACCCAAAGTGTTTTAGAGGTATTGAGATCATCTTTCCTAACTCAGGGTCCAAAGGTTCCAGAATTTGAGTTAAAAGTTTCAACATATGTTGGCTCCAAATTTGCGGTAGCTGTTAATAGTGCCACTAGCGCCTTGCATTTGTCATGTATGGTACTCGGTTTAAAACAAGGTGATTATTTGTGGACTACTCCTATAAGCTTTGTAGCATCAGCCAATTGTGCGTTGTATTGTGGAGCAAAAGTTGACTTTGTAGATATTAATTTGGAAACAGGTTTGATGAGTCTTGAGAAATTAAAAATAAAGTTAGCAAATGCAGAGAAAAAAGGTACTTTACCTCAAATATTGGTTCCAGTGCACTTAGCGGGAACCTCTTGTCAAATGGATGAAATAAAGAATCTTTCTATCAAATATGGTTTTAAAATCATTGAAGATGCTAGTCATGCTATAGGTGGTAAATATAAAAATACATTTGTGGGTAGTTGTAAATATAGTGATCTTACAGTATTCAGTTTCCATCCTGTAAAAATAATAACATCTGGAGAAGGAGGTATGATTTTAACTAATAATGAGGATTATGCTGAAAAATTAAAATGTTTAAGATCTCATGGGATCACTAAAGATGTTAATAAATATATTTCTAAAGATGTAGGATCTTGGTACTATGAGCAACAATTTCTAGGTTTTAATTATAGATTGAGTGATGTACATGCAGCTTTAGGAATATCTCAATTAAATAGATTAAATAAAGTTGTCGAAAAAAGAAATATCTTATTCAGAAACTATTTAAATTTTTTAAAAGATTTACCCTTGAATATCCTTAAAATACCTCCAAATGTAGAATCTTCGCTTCATCTTTGTGTGATTATAATTAATAAGGAATATAAGAAACACTATAAGAAAATTTTTGAAAAATTAAGAAGCCAGAAAATAGGAGTTCAATTGCACTATATACCAATTCATTTACAACCATATTATAAAAATTTAGGATTTAAGAAAGGAAGTTTTTTATCATCTGAGGAATACTCTCAAAGGGCATTTTCGATACCTCTTTTTCCTGATATGAGCCAATTTGATCAAATGAGAGTTTATGAAATTCTCAAGAGAAATTTTGAGGATCTTGTGGTTTAGTAATTATAAATTGTTTATTTAATCAATAGATCTTAAGATTTTTGCACTGAATAATTTTTCATTATCATTAAATAATCTACCTCCAGGCTTAAACCCTGAAAATTCTGCTGGTGACAAATCATTAAAATTAAATATTTTTTCCAATCTTAAAATTCCATCAAATAAAGCAACATGAATAGATGAATTTGTCACTGCTAAAATTAGTCCGCTTGCATAAGGATGTATATTTTTTTTCTTAAAGATATAAGCTTCTTTGACGTAATATTTTGAATCTTTATAATTAAATATTGCCCCTTTAAAAGGATATGAAAAAGCCCGAACGAATTTGCAAACATTTTTAATATTCCAAGAGAAATTTATAAAACCATTCAAGTTAGTAGATAATTTTGGGAAATAGGTACTTATCTCTTGTTGTTGAAAAAAAAGTATTAAAGAACTTGAATGAATTATTTTTTTTGAAAGTTTTTTAATTAATTTTTCAGCTAATTCAGAAGAAAGTTTTTTAAAATGCTTTGGATAGATTATTTTTCTATAAATTTTGCCTTTAACACTTAATAAAATTCCTCCTCCATCTACTACATTTGTAATTTGATGAATGTATGCTCCAAGTTTTTTTTGTCCATTTAAAACCTGCCAGCTAAAACTTCCTCCTCCTCTATATTCGGGTAAGTCACCAAAGTGAAGATTGAAAATTAGACCATCAAAATGATTTATTAATTCTTTCCTTAGAATTGAATACCATCCAAAGACCATACAAATATTTGCATTATATTTTCTGGCGGTATTTATCATTTCTAAGTGATCATCTTTATCTATATATTTTGTTTCATAATCTAATAATCTAATTTTTAAATCATTATCTATTCGTTGAGATTCAGATAAAATAAAGATATTATTTTTGGAAATTCCTTTTTTTTCTAATTCATATAAAAATTTAAAAATAATAGGATTAACTCCTATTATCAAGAAAGTCTTTTTAACAGGTAATTTAATTTTTTTATTTCTGGATTTTAAAATCATCTTTTTAATAAATTTTAGAATTTTATTTACATCTAGATTTCAAAAGGTTAATATAATATACTATAACTTGTCTTTATCAATTTGATTGATTCTCAATTAAACACACTTTATTATGATGATAAATGTCCCTTATGCATTAGCTCTGTAAACTTTATTAAAAAGTTTATAAAACCAAAAAGTATAAAAATAGAAAGTTTAAAAAATGCAAAATTAAATCAAGCATTAATAAAAAGAGCTTTAAAAGAAATGTTGTTTATACAAAAAGATGGCAGTTTTGTTTGGGGGTTTGAAACTTATAGAAAACTTTTTCATTTATCAAACAGTAAATTTAAGATAATTTTTAAATTAATTTTTTTTATAACTTCTTTTTATATATTTAATAAAATTGGAAAAAAAATTTATTCCTTAATTGCCAATTCTAGAAAAAGATGCGACGACAATAGTTGCCAAATTTGATATAGAAATGATTTCTATTCATGATTTTTTATTCTTAATTGGAAGTACTATTTTCCTAATTAAATTAAGAGATGAAAAAAGGTTATTTTCTATTATTTATCAAATAAATAACAGAAAAATTGATATTTATAAATCTATAAAATATTGTATTTTATTAATTATTTTTTCGATAATTTTTTGTGTTTTTAATGTCTTTTTAAATATAGGTTTATTATTAATTATTTCTAGAGTCTCAATTTTAATTTCAATTATTATATTTTTTATAATTAGAACATTTAAACTTTATAATTCAATTGAAGAGATTTACTTCAACTATATATTATTAGCAATTATTTTTATTTATGTCTTCCCAAATTACTTATTTGCATGGGTCTCTTCTTTATCAGTTTTGATTTCTTCTGTAAGTGCAGGAATTTCAAAAATTAATTGTAATTTATGGAATCCATTTGGCTCAAAACTAGGTTTTGCAAAGTTTTCTACACTCCCTACTGCTTCTAGATTAGTTATTTCAAATTTTTTTAATAGATTAATTAAAAGAAATAAATCTTTTAAGATTCTTTTTCAATTAATCACTTTATTAGTACCATTAATTCAATTATTTTCACCTTTAGTTATTTTAGGATCATTAATAATTGGAAATAATATATCATTATTAATTGGTTATTTATTTCAAATTTCTTTTATTATTTCGCTTTTTGTATTGGTAGATTTCACAATTATAACTTTATGCTACTCATGGCTCCTTCTTTCATCTTATCTTCTAATTCCTGATCAGATATTTATATTAAGCTTTTCGAGCTTTTTATCAATTATTTATCTAGTTACAATTTGTATATCAATGTTTTTAAATGTTCAGAAAGAAAGTAATAGCTTTGTTTATAAAATTGAAAAATTTATTAGAATGATTAATTTTAATTCGACCCCTTTTAAAGTTTTTACAAAGGCACATATTGAGAATATGTGTACATTTTATGTTTCACCTTTATATGAAGAAAATAAAACTGAAAAATTTTTAAATATTAATGGTTATCAAAATAATGGAATGCGTAGTAAAAGACAAAATTTTCATTCCATTCATTTACATGCATTGACTTATCCCATAACTGATTTTATTTGGAGATATTTTAAAACTAAAAAGATAAGTACTTCCTTCAAAAACCACTTTCATGAAAAGCAAATTATGCAATTATTTGATTACATCAAAAGAGGTGAAATTACTATTTGGCAACATTGCTGGGATAATAAAAATAATATTTTTTTAAAAGAAAAAGTTGGTAAAATAATAATTGATAAGACTTTAAATGATTATATAAAAGTTGAAATATTAAAAAGAATTAGGATGCCAAGAGAGATAAATGTCTAGTTTATGAGTTTTTCTTTTTTCAATAAAATTGATTTTTCATATATTACCCAAAAAGGCTTATTTAATTTTTCAGATATATCTAATATTGAATTATTCCCATCGCAAAAACTAAGAATATTTAGTAACGTCCTTGATTCCTGGTCTACTGATCTGCGAGTTATGTTCGGATATAAATTTCTTTTCCCAAGTTGAGGTTCACATAAATTTTGATTTAGTGGTTTATAGTTATTTTCAATTACTTGTAAAGCCTTCTTAATTGCTAAAAATCCCCCTTTAAGACCTTCGGGATTCACAACTTTAACAAGATCATCCTCTGAAGAATGATATTCAGGATAACATCCATATTTAGTTCGCATTATTGATGCTATTGGTAAATCTATTCCAGGCGAACAATATTGTCTTTCATCGCTACCTCTTTCCAGCCAGCTATATACTTTGTAATTTTTATCTATCCATTTAAGAACATGTTTAGCTACATAATCACTAAGTGTATTACCATCTCTGCTTGGCAAATATGAATAAGCTCTATTATCACCAACACAAGTTATATTAAAACCAGCTTTAGTAAGCTTTTTTAGCTTCTTATAATTGCGACTCAAATAAGCAATTGATCCAATTGTTTCTGGAATGAAAAGAATTCTATAAGTATATTTTCTATCTTTTAATTTTAATAACCATTTTGCTAAAAAAGTTGTAACTGTTGGTCCAGATAGTTCGTTATTGGCCATAGATGGGTGACATATATATGTTGATAACAAAATCTCCTCTTTTTTTATCCCAGGTAAAATTAATTCACCATAATTTAATTTACCTTTATTAAGAGAACTATCAATTTTAATTTTATATTTACCCTCCTTTAATTTTCTTAATAAATTATGTTCAATACAAAAGCCCCATCTTCTTTTATAGTATGAAGTTACATATGGAATTGCATCAGGTCTTTCCGGTATTGAATAAAGATTTTTTTTAAGTTCTTTTAAAGATATTTCACATTCGACAGACGTACTATAATTAACTACATACAAATTATTTTTCTTGAAGTCGCATATTTTTTTTCCATCTGGAGTAATTATAAAAGCTTCGTTTATATTCCATTCATCAGGAATTTCCCAATCAAATACCTTGGTCCCTGAATTAAAACTTTTTATTTCGATATCAGGAATTATTTTTTTTAATTCACAAAGAGTTTTTAATGTACCTTTTCCTGTGATACTTCTATTATGCGGCCATAGCTTTTTGCATAATTTGAATATTTCTATACCTATATCTTCTTGATCTTTCATGAAAATAATTTTAATCTATTTAAAAATTCATTAGTAAATTTTAGAAATTATATTATTTATATTCAAGTCAATATCATCTGATAGGAATTTTTTTAATTTAGGATCAAAACTAATATTATCTTTTTTGGAAAATTCATATAGATCCTTCAATAATTTATCCCAAATGAATTTTATCAGAAGTGAAGATATTAATGATGGCTCTTCAAATTCATAATGCATATCGTTTTTTGGTTTTATCATTAATTCTTTTATAGTATTTGTAAGCATTACAATCATTGATAAGAATAATTCATAGAATTCTTTTTCACTTGATATTTCATTAATATCATGGAGAGATCCCATATCGGCGATCCCACCTGAAAGGGTAACATTTTGCGGGGCAATACATTGTCCAATTCCATAATCTTGATTTGAAAAAGGCATGAATCCAACCGCAAGCATTTTTGCAGTTATTTTAATTAATTTCCTTGAGGCATTATAAGGATCGAATGACATCAATTCTCCATTTTGGGCTATATTTAAATTCCTTATCTGATAACTATCATTTTTTGTGGGAAGACAGAATCTAATTCTATAAGGTAATTCAGGATAATAATAAATTGAAGCTCCTAATCCATAATTATCTATAAAAGGTTTACATATATTTAAAGCTCTATTACTGTAAAATGAACTTATTAGTTTATAGTAATCGTATTTAATTTTTTTAGAAAATTTATATACAAATAGAGGAGTAGGTGCCAATTCTAAAGAACCAAATCTATCTAAAATTTTTGATTGGAAATTTGCAGCTAGAATATTTTCCTCTAATGCTTCATTATATAGGATTGCTAAGGGAACTTTTTGTTCTCTATATATGAAATTTTCAAATTTTGTCCAAGGTCTATGAACTAATTTCTTCTTAGCATCTAAGACTAACTCATTTTTAAGATTGGGATGAAATATTTCTGTCCCTTTTATAGCTAAAACTCCTTTTGGCTTTAATCTTATATAAAAAGCTCTTCTCGAACCAGAAGGCCTCAAACTATCTTTATCGGTATAATTGTTTAGTTCATCTGATATTGGTAGAGTACTTTCTAATGAATTTTCAGTTATGAAATTTTCAATAGATGGATTTTCTTTAATCAAATATTCCCATAAGATTTCATATTTATTCCTTAAATCCCATGCTGAATTTATTTTTTCAAAATGAAAATTTGCCAATTCAATTCCTTAACTATCATATTTATTCTACTCTAAATAGAGCCATAATTTAAATCAAAATATTGTCTAGTGCATGCTCCATAAGAATGTTTATCATCTGCCCTGTTAGGACTATTTGCTCCATTAAAATCAAATATATTTGAACCACAATTTTTAGCATAAATTATACTTTTATAGACGAGTAAAACGAGTAAATTTTTTCTCTGATAATTAGTATTTATTACTTGCGCAACTGCATTTGTTGAATAAAAATCTTTAAGCATTAGTTGACTTGCTACTAATCGATTTGTTTCATCTGTTAGACATAAGATTTTTCCGGTTTTATCTGAAACATATTTAATAATCTTTTCCAAATAATATATTTCATTTTCGCTAATAATCCCTTTCGCTCTATCTATAGTAATCTGATAGAGATCTATGAATTGGCTCAAGAAACTTATATTGAAGTCAACTTCTTTAATATTAGATTCATTATCTAAAAGTTTTTTTATTTTTTTTCTCTTATCATCTATTCTAAAATTTTGTATGATCTCAGTTGAATTTTTAGATTGTAGATTATTTATTAAAGCTGTATATTTTACATTTGGAGAAAATCTACATGATTTTTCTTTACCATAATTCCACCATAGAAATGCTCTAATATCATCTTCTTCTCTTGACAATGAAAAATTGAAATTTGAATAATTTAGAGTAATTTGTTCAAATAGCTTTTTGTAAATTTTTTGACTGGTTGCATACCATTTGTATGGAGCTTGCTTTTTGAATGAGTTATCCCAATGCGGCCCAACATATGATGTAAAAGGAATCTTAATATATTCATTGTGAGTATTTAGAGTAATTGGCCAAAGACATAATAATTTTTCCCCTTTAAATCCACCATACCAAATCACTTTTTTACAAATAATTTCTAAGAAGTCAGGATCCATAAATGCGTTATGTTTTGTGAATGAACAAATATTATTTTTATAAATACTTGTATCCAGTTCCTTTATTGAGATATTATCCATATTTATTAAAAAATTCTAAATTGTAATTATTTCTTCAAAAATTTCTTTTAGCCATTTAAGTTTATATTTTTTGGGAACATCTCCTTCCCAATGATAAAAACCTGGGATAGATTTTGAATCATTGATTTTTATATATTCTTTTATTAAAGTTTCTTTCTTTTCATCTTTTAAGGAATTAATAAAATTTATTCTTTCTATAAGCTGAGATGAATTTTTAATATCTTTTAAATTAATTGATAAAGGATTATCTGAATAGTAAGAATTACCTCCATAAATTGATGGTTTTCCTAATAAATTTGCCTCAAAGTTAGCTGTTCCAGCTACTGAAGCAACTGCCATGGAATTTTTAATAAGTTTTTTGGTAGGAAAATTTTCATCAAATATGAAGACATTTTTCATATTAAAAATTGCTTCCCAGAACTCTTTTAGTTTTATGAATGATTTAGGTGTTCTGCAAAGTGGATTCAATTTTATTAATAACTTAAATTTTTCTGGAACTAAATCTCTTATACTTTTTATAAAAAGTAATTGATCAATAAAAATACCACCGAACAATTCTGTGCTTGCTTCTGGTTGAAAATGTAAAGGAATATATATATAAAATTCATTAGAATGAAAATTAAATTTTCTCAAGCAATTTTTTGGAGCTGGCAATTTATTACCTCTATTAATAATAGAAATCCTTTTCAATATTTTATGAATCGAATAATGTCCACTACTAAATTTTAGATTTTTGCTTGAATTAATATTTTTTAATTTTACATATATCAATTTTTTTATATCAATTATTAATTGCTTATATATTTTTAACATAAAAAAATATGTAAATTTTATTGAGGGATTTTTATATGGATGAGATTTCATATATTTTGGAGTATTAATTTTCTTGTATTCATATACATCTTTAAATTTTTTTATATTAAGGTTCTCAGAAATAAAAAAATTATTTTTTAATTGTATTTTTTGTATTTCTTTCTTTTCGTCTAATGAATCTATGATATTTTTTACTAAAAATGATCTTTGACAATTATGAATTTCAGTAAATGAATAGCAATTAATATTAAGAAATCTTAAAACATAGTAAATTGCCCAATCAACTATTGTATGTGGATGATATGAGCAAAACATATTAATTAAATTTACGTTTAATTTGAAATTATAAATTTTATAGGTTACGAATAGTAATACAGTATTTGATATTTCAATAATTGATTGACTATCAAAATTATTATCATTTACCCTTCCTCTAGTTGAAGAATATAAACAGCGAATGAGATATCTATTGTAATTATCTGATGTAAGGAAGTCTAGATGTAAATCAGTAACTTTTGATTGATTCAAAAGAGAATATGCATCTTTATATAAGTCTTGTCTAAATGGTTGGTCTAAAAGAGCACGATTAATATCAGCCTTTTCATTATAGAAAATCCTAAAAAGAGATATTTCTTTGGTATATAAATCTTTTAACTCTCTTTGGGTAAATGAATCAAAACCTAAAAGGATGATCCCTTCACTTTTTCTTTTCATAGATAATTTACTCTATACTATAAAATAACACGATATGTTTGCCAGTGAATATTGCTGTCATCCCAGCTAGAGGAGGAAGTAAAAGAATTCCTCGTAAAAATATTAAACTTTTTAATAATAAGCCTATTATTAGTTTTGCTATTGAAGCAGCTGAGAAATCTGAATTATTTGATCGAATCATTGTTTCTACTAATGATAATGAAATTAAGAAAATATCAGAAATATATGGAGCTGAAGTTCCTTTTATGAGGCCGGAAAAACTTGCAAATGATTATACAGATACTCATTCAGTTATTCTTCATGCTATCGAAATGTTTAATAAACTAAATTATGAATTTAACAATATTTGTACTATTTATCCATGCGTACCTTTAATTCAAATAAATGATATAAAAAAGGTTTTTGAATTACTAAAAATTAATTTAGATAACTATTGCTTTCCTGTTACGGAATTTGAATCTCCTATTGAAAGGGCTCTCACTTTAGACAAAAAAAGTAAAATTAAGCCTATTGAAAATATTAATCAGTCAATAAGGACTCAAGACTTTAATAAAATTTATCATGATTGCGGAATGTTTTATTGGGCATCCAAAGAAACTTGGTTATTAAAAAAAGAAATAGCTAAAAACGGTGTAGGATACCCAATACCTTCTTGGAGAAGTATTGATATTGATAATAATGATGATTGGATGAAGGCTGAAATATTATTCCATGGATTGAAAAATAAGTGTTTTATTAGTTAAATTTAAAGAAT
>MDTA01172892.1_pt1 | contig 15382 bp, 14 predicted proteins | sample 811151 | NCBI WGS metagenome assembly MDTA01 (sample SAMN05326648, study PRJNA326480) | marine metagenome | isolation source: seawater | place: Indian Ocean: South | collected 2010 | reverse complement strand
GGGTGAGTCGATTACAGAGGCAACTGTTGCTAAATGGCTAAAAACTAAAGGCGATAAGGTATCCTCTGATGAGCCAATCGTGGAATTAGAGACCGATAAAGTAAACGTTGAAGTTCCATCACCATCGAATGGTATATTAGAACGTATATCAGTCAAAGAAGGAGAAACAGTTAACGTAGGTGCTTTACTTGGTATGATAAATGGATCTGCTAAAGAAATTCCAGAAACTGTTAAAGAAATAAAAAATTATTCTCCTCCGAAGAAAAAAAATAAAATTTTAAAACAATCAAAAGAAGAGTCTAGATATATCGAAAAAGAAACTGTACCGCTAATACTTGAGGAAGAAACAGAGCCTCTAAAACTTGAGGAAGAAGAAGCATTAGTATTAGAAAATTTACACGAAGAAAAAAAAATAAAAGAAATTCAGAAAGTAAAAATTGCAAAACCGTCCGTTTCTCCTGCTGCAAGAAAAATGGCAACTGAAGCCAAATTAGATTTGGATAGCATTAAAGGTTCAGGAAAACATGGTGTCATTTTGAAAGAAGATATTATGAGTTTAATGGGATCTAAACCTTCTCCTTCAGAAAGAAAGATTAAGCATGGTCCGGAAGAAAGAATTAAAATGACAAGATTGCGACTAACAATTGCTAAAAGATTAAAAGAAGCTCAAGAGAATGCTGCTATGTTAACTACTTTTAACGAAGTTGATATGAGTGAAGTAATTTCTATGAGAAATCAATATAAAGAGGAGTTTCAAAATAAATATTCTGTAAAACTTGGCTTTATGTCATTCTTCGTTAAAGCTTGTGTTATAGGACTAAAAAATTTTCCATCTATAAATGCTGAAATACAAGGAGAAGAAATAGTTTATAAAAACTATTACAATATAAGTATAGCTGTTGGTACCGATAGAGGTTTAGTAGTCCCCGTATTAAGAGAGACAGATGAAATGTCATTTGCAGACATTGAAAAAAATATTGGTAAATTGGGAGAGAAGGCTCGTGAAGGAAAAATTGCTATTGATGATTTACAAGGGGGAACTTTTACGATTACTAACGGAGGAATATATGGATCAATGCTATCTACGCCAATATTAAATCCTCCACAATCAGCTGTTTTGGGAATGCACAATATAGTTCAAAGACCAATTGTTGTAGATGGAAATGTTGAAGTCAGACCTATAATGTATTTAGCATTATCATATGATCACAGAATAATAGATGGTAAAGAAGCAGTTTCATTTTTAAAAATAGTAAAAGAATCCCTAGAACAACCAAAGAGACTTTTCCTCAACATCTAACAATGGAAAACAAATTTGATGTAATCATAATTGGCGGTGGTCCAGGCGGGTATGTTTGCGCTATAAGAGCAGCTCAGTTAGGACTTAAAACTGCATGTGTAGAGTCAAGAGGCTCATTAGGCGGCACTTGCCTTAATATTGGATGCATACCATCAAAAAGTTTATTAAATTTGTCTGACAATTTTCATAAGGCAAAAAAAGATTTTAATCAACAAGGTATAGAAATTAGCGATATAAAATTAAATATAGATAAGATGATGTCTAACAAAAATAAATCAATTCAGATTTTGACTAAAGGAGTAGAGTTTTTATTTAAAAAAAATAAAGTTACTTATTTAAAAGGAAAAGGTGTTCTTTTTTCCAAAGAGGAAGTAATTGTTTATAACAATAATAAAAAAGAAAATTACAAAGCAAAAAATATTGTAATTGCAACTGGCTCAGACGTGGCTTCTCTACCAGGTATGACAATTGATGAAAAAAACATAATTTCCTCTACAGGAGCTCTGTCATTAAAAAAAGTTCCAAAAAAATTAGTAGTAATCGGAGGCGGTTATATTGGTCTAGAGATGGGCTCGGTCTGGTCAAGACTCGGTTCAGAGGTTACTGTTATAGAATATTTAGACTGCATTACTCCTGGTATGGATCGAGAGATTTCAAAGGAATTTCAAAAAATTTTAAGCAAACAAGGAATTAAGTTTAGGTTAAATTCAAAAGTAAGCTCAGTAAATAGTCAAAATAATTCTGTTGTCATTAAATTTACTGATAATAAAACTTTAAAAAATGAAACAATCGAAGCAGATAAAGTTTTAGTTTCTGTTGGAAGAAAACCTTATACAGAAGGATTAAATCTATCTAAAATTGGAGTTAAAAAAGATGAAAAAGGCAGAATTAAAGTTAATGAAAAGTTGCAAACGTCAGTAAATAATATTTATGCAATAGGAGATGTTATTAAAGGTCCTATGCTAGCTCATAAAGCAGAAGACGAGGGTATAGCGGTTGCAGAAATTTTAGCTGGTCAAGCTGGTCATGTTAATTATGATGTAATTCCTGGTGTAGTTTATACATCCCCAGAAGTAGCAACAGTTGGAAAAACAGAAGAACAACTTAAATCTGAAAAAAAAACTTATAAAGTAGGTAAATTTCCCTTTCTTGCAAACTCAAGAGCAAAGGTAAATAATGAAACTGAAGGATTTGTAAAAATATTAGCTGATAGTAAAACAGATAAAGTTTTAGGGGTACATATTATTGGACCTCATTGTGGAGATATGATTGCTGAGATGGCCTTAGCTATGGAATTTGGTGCCAGTGCAGAGGATATTGCTCGAACATGCCATGCTCATCCAACTCATACAGAGGCTATTAAAGAAGCTGCTTTGGCTGTTGATAAAAGACCAATTCATTTTTAAATAAAAATATTTCAATTACTATTGTTTTATGAAAGCACAAGTTTTGTTGCCTAAAGTTTTTAATTTTCCTTTTACCTACAATTCAAAAAAGGTTCGCACTAAAATAGGAGATTTAGTTGAAGTCCCTTTTGGTTCAAAAAAAGAACTCGGAGTTATTTGGAAAAGCACTTACTCGGAACCGAAAAATATAAACATTAGAGATATTATTTATAAGACTAACTATTCGATTGATAAAAAACTAATCGAATTTGTTAAATGGTTTGCCGATTATAATATGGTTTCAGTAGGCCTTGTATTGAAGATGGTAATAGGAACTGCTGATAAATTTATTAAAAAAGAGGAAGTATTATTTAAAAATAAAGAAATTAAATTAGAAAAATATCTTTTAAATAAAGAACAGTTGTCTGCTCTTAAATTTTTAGAGATTATAAATAATAAGTTTGAAGTATCGGTTTTACAAGGTGCAACTGGCTCGGGTAAAACACTGGTTTATTTTGAGAGAATTAAAAAAATCATACAAGAAAATAAACAAGCTTTGGTTTTACTACCAGAGATATTTTTAACAAATGAATTTAAATTACGATTTGAAAAGTTTTTTGGCTTTGAGCCAGCAATTTGGCATTCGAAAATAACACCTAAGCAAAAAAGAATAATTTGGAAGAGTATTATTAAAAATAAAATAAGAATAGTTGTTGGAGCAAGATCTGCATTGTTATTACCTTTTAAAAAACTCGGAATTATAATTGTAGACGAAGAACATGATACTTCTTACAAACAAGATGAAGGGGTAATTTACAATGCAAGAGATATGGCAATCTCTAGAGCTAAATTTGAAAAAATTCCTATTCATCTAGTTACTTCAGTTCCATCAATTGAAACTTATAATAATATTCAAAATAAAAAATACAGACACATTAAAATTATAAAAAGATTTAAAAATAGTCCTCTACCAAAAACTAAAATTGTTAATATGAATATAAATAAAATAAAAAATAAATTTATAGCAGCAGAAACTATTGAATTAGTAAATAAATATTTAAAGAAAAAAGAACAGGTTCTTTTTTTTATAAATAGAAGAGGTTTTGCACCATATCTCATTTGTAAAAAATGTGGATATAAACATATTTGTCCTAGTTGTTCTATGTATCTAACATTTCATAAATTAAAAAATAAAGCAATTTGTCACCATTGTTCTCACGAAAGACCAATTAAATCTAAATGTAAAAAAGAAAATTTTTGTGAATTTATAATGTATGGACCTGGCGTAGAAAAAATATTTGAGGAAGTTAGAGAAATATTTCCTAATAAAAAAATTAATATTTTTTCGAGTGATTATATGAAAAAAAAAGATGAAATTAAAAATCTGTTTAAAAAGATAGTTGAAAATAAAATTGACATCTTAATAGGAACACAAATGATTTCAAAAGGTTTTAACTTTCCCAAATTAAATTGTATAGTTGTCATAGATGCTGATTTTTCTGGAAGAGGTTTTGATTTACGCTCGACAGAAAAAAACATTCATTTGTATCACCAGTTAAGCGGTCGTGCCGGAAGATTTAGTTCAGAGTCATTAATTATTTATCAGACTTTATCCCCACAAGATGCAACACTTAATGAGTTGATTAAAGATAAATCAGAGGATCTTTTAAGAAACGAATTGAATTTAAGAAAAGAAAATAAATTACCACCATTTATAAGATTAATTGCAATAATTGTTTCTTCAAAAAAACATGATTTAAGTTTGAAAGGCGCAAGGGAAATAAAAATGAAATTAAGTAAAATAAATGACATAGAAATTTTGGGCCCAATAGACTCACCTTTATTAAAGATTAGGAAACATTATCGATCAAGACTTTTAATCAGATTTAGCATGAAAAAACTTATGCAAAAAAAGATTACAAATTTACTCAATAAACTTAAAATATCATCAAAAATTAAACTTACGGTTGATGTGGATCCAGTTAATTTTGCTTAAATTCAAAATTGGTAACTTGATCAACTTATACTCTTATGGTACCAAACCTCCATATTTCACTATAAAAATTCAATAGCTAAAAATGAGTACAAATAAATCTTTTTCAACTGAAACTTCAGAGAGGTACTCGCGAGCTCTATTTGAGGTAGCAAATGAAATTAATGAATTAGATAAGATTGAGGCTGATGTAAAGAATTTTCAACTACTTTTTAATTTTAGTACTGAGATAAAAAACTTTATACAAAATCCTACCCAAAGCATTTACACCCAAAGCAGTTTTGTTAATGTATTGGCAGAAAAATTAGGATTTTCAAAAAATTTAAAAAACTTTTTTTTATTATTAATTCAAAAAAGAAGAATCTTTTTTGTTAAAAAAATTTTTGAGAGTTTTTTAAGATTTTGTTCTAAAAAAAGAGGAGAGGTCAAAGCTTCTTTGATTTCATCAAAAGAATTATCTCAAAAAGAACTTGATGAAATCAATAAAGATTTATCAAAATCAATGGGATCAATCATTAAATTTGACTACAAAGTAGACAAAGAATTAATCGGAGGATTAAAATTACAATTAGGTAGTTTTATGATTGATACTTCAATCAGGAATAAGCTAAAAAAATACGAGCAAGCAATGTTAGAGAACTAAAATGACAATTAATCCATCAGAAGTTACAAAATTATTAAAAGATCAAATTAAAAATTTTGGAGAAAAAGCTGAAGTTTCTGAAATAGGAAAAGTTTTATCTGTAGGAGATGGAATTGCTCGAGTTTATGGATTAGATAATGTTCAAGCAGGTGAAATGGTTGAGTTTGATGATGGATCTAAAGGAATGGCTTTAAATTTAGAGAAAGATAATGTTGGTGTTGTTATCTTTGGTGACGACAGAAATATAAAAGAGGGTGATACAGTAAAAAGAACGAACGCAATTGTTGATGTTCCGGTTGGTAAAGAACTTTTAGGTAGAGTAGTTGATGGATTAGGAAATCCAATAGATGGAAAAGGAGCTTTGTCAGCTAAAAATAGAAAACGAGTTGAAGTAAAAGCGCCCGGTATTATTCCAAGACAATCCGTAAATGAGCCAATGCAAACAGGATTAAAATCTATAGACTCTCTTATACCTATTGGAAGAGGACAAAGAGAATTAATTATTGGTGATAGACAAACTGGGAAAACAGCAGTAGCAATTGATGCCATTATAAATCAAAAAAAAATAAATGAATCTTCTGATGAAAAAAAGAAATTATATTGTGTTTATGTAGCAATTGGTCAAAAGCGTTCTACAGTAGCTCAAATATCAAAAACTTTAGAAGAAGCGGGTGCTCTAAAATATACAACTATAGTTGCTGCCACAGCTTCTGACTCTGCTCCATTACAATTTTTAGCTCCATATACAGGATGTACAATTGGTGAGTATTTTAGAGACAATGGTATGCATGCATTAATTGTCTATGATGATCTATCTAAACAAGCCGTTGCTTATAGACAGATGTCTCTGTTATTAAGAAGACCCCCGGGACGAGAAGCATATCCTGGAGATGTATTTTACTTGCATAGCAGATTATTGGAACGTGCAGCAAAACTGAATGATAAAAGTGGTGGAGGTTCTTTAACAGCTTTACCTATTATTGAGACTCAAGCCGGAGACGTTTCTGCTTATATTCCAACCAATGTTATTTCAATAACAGATGGACAGATATTTTTAGAAACAGAATTATTTAATCAAGGAATACGACCAGCTGTTAATGTTGGGCTTTCAGTTTCTCGTGTTGGTTCAGCAGCACAAACAAAAGCAATGAAGAAAGTTGCAGGTTCTATCAAGTTAGAATTAGCTCAATATAGAGAAATGGCAGCTTTTGCTCAATTTGGATCAGATTTAGATGCTTCTACCCAACAATTATTAAATCGAGGAGCTAAACTAACTGAACTTTTAAAACAAGACCAATATTCCCCAATGACAGTTGCTGAACAAGTAATATCGGTGTTTACCGGAGTGAAAGGTTATTTTGATGATGTAGATTTAAATCAAATCAAAAAATTTGAAAAAGATATTATTGAAAAAACTAAATCAGAAAAACCTGAAATAATTGATGCTATTCAATCGTCTGGAAAACTTGAAGAAAATACAGAAAAACTTCTTTCGGAAGTAATCGAGGAGTATAAAAAAGGAAATAAATAATGCCAAGTTTAGATGATTTAAAAAAAAGAATTAAAAGTGTTAAATCCACACAAAAAATTACTAAGGCTATGAAAATGGTGGCTGCAGCTAAGTTAAGAAAAGCTCAAGAGAGCGCAGAGAAAGGTCGACCTTACAGTCAAAAAATGCAAAATATAATCCTTAATTTAACTAAGTCAATTAATGATCCTGAAAATGCACCAAAACTTCTTGTGGGCACTGGAAAGGATAAAACTTATTTATGTTTAGTATTAACAGCAGATAGAGGATTGTGTGGTGGTTTTAACTCCAATATTTGCAAACTTGCAAAAATACATTTCAAAAAGATTTTAAGCGAAGGAAAAGAATTAAAAATAATTACAGTAGGAACAAAAGGATTAGATCAAATAAGAAGAGAGTATGGAAAATATGTAATTAAAAAATTTAGTTTTAAAGATAAAAAAAAAATTTCATTTAATGAAGCTGAAATAATTGGAAAGGAGATTATAAATTTATTCACACAAAATGAATTTGATAAATGTATTTTATTTTATAATAATTTTAAAAATGTAATAACTCAGATTCCACAAGCTCAACAAATTATACCTGCAGAAAATAATTCATCTGAAAAGAAAGAAGAAAATTTACATTTATATGAATTTGAACCTGATGAGGATGAAATTTTAGAGGATTTGCTACCTAAAAATATATCTACTCAAGTGTTTAAAGCCTTTTTAGAAAATGCTGCAAGCGAACAAGGTTCAAGGATGACTGCTATGGATAATGCCACAAGAAATGCTGGAGATCTAGTTGATAAACTTACAATTAACTATAATAGAAGCAGACAGGCTTCTATCACAAAAGAATTAATAGAAATTATTTCTGGAGCAGAAAGTTTATAAATATGAATAAAAAGGGAAAAATAACACAAATTATTGGTGCGGTTGTAGATGTAAATTTTGATAGTGATTTACCAGAAATTTATACGTCACTTGAGGCTAATAATTCGGGAAATAAATTAGTTTTGGAAGTTGCTCAGCATCTAGGAGAAAATGATGTAAGAACAATAGCAATGGATGCCACAGAGGGATTAAAAAGAGGAGATGAGGTAATTAACACTGGCTCTCCAATAAGCGTGCCTGTTGGACCTGAAACTTTAGGAAGAATTATAAATGTTGTAGGGGAGTCAATTGACGAAAAAGGAGAAGTCAAAACTAAGGAAAAATGGCCTATACATAGACCAGCTCCAAAATTTACAGATCAGGCAACTGAGACTGAGCAATTAGTAACTGGAATTAAAGTAATCGACTTATTAGCTCCATATGCAAAAGGGGGAAAAATTGGATTATTTGGAGGTGCAGGAGTTGGAAAAACTGTAACAATTATGGAATTAATTAATAATATCGCAAAAGCACATGGTGGTTTCTCGGTTTTCGCTGGCGTGGGAGAAAGAACTAGAGAAGGAAACGATCTGTATCATGAGATGATCGAGTCCGGAGTAATTAAAACTGATGGCAAAGGATCTAAAGCTGCTTTAGTGTATGGACAAATGAATGAGCCACCGGGAGCAAGAGCTCGAGTTGCTTTAACGGGATTAACTGTTGCAGAATATTTTAGAGATAAAGAAGGACAAGACGTGCTTTTCTTTGTTGATAATATTTTTAGATTTACTCAAGCAGGATCAGAGGTATCTGCCTTATTAGGTAGAATACCTTCAGCAGTAGGTTATCAGCCGACTTTGGCCACTGACATGGGTAATCTTCAAGAAAGAATTACTTCAACGGATAAGGGATCTATTACTTCCGTACAAGCAATATATGTACCTGCAGATGATTTAACAGATCCTGCACCAGCCACATCATTTTCACACTTAGATGCAACGACAGTTTTGTCAAGACAAATTGCTGAGATCGGTATTTATCCTGCAGTAGATCCATTAGACTCAACTTCAAGAATTTTAGATCCAAGAATAGTAGGAGAAGAACATTATAGAGTTGCAAGAGATGTACAAAGAATATTACAAGCTTATAAGTCATTACAAGATATTATAGCTATACTTGGAATGGATGAACTTTCTGAAGAGGACAAACTTACTGTAGCTAGAGCTAGAAAAATACAAAGATTTTTATCACAACCTTTTTTTGTTGCTGAAGTATTTACTGGATCTCCTGGTAAATTAGTAGACCTAGATTCAACAATCAAAGGATTTGATGCAATTTGTAAAGGTGAGTATGATCATTTACCAGAAGCAGCTTTTTATATGGTAGGTGGAATTGAAGAAGTAGTAGAAAAAGCTGAAAAGTTATCTAAAGACAGCAAATAATGTCTGAAAAATTTATTGTTGAAATAATTACTCCAGATAGTTCAATTTTAAAATCTGATGCTTCTGAAGTCATTATACCTTCTTATGAAGGTGAAATGGGAATTTTGAAAGATCATATACCTCTAATAACTTTTTTAAGACCAGGATTAATTAAAATTAATAATGAATCAGAAAAAAAATATTTTGTTGAAGAGGGAACTGTAGAATTTTCAAATAACAATCTTTTAATTTTAACCTCAACAGCTAAAAGTTTAGACAGTCTTGATAAAGGCTTAATTGAAGAAATTATAAAAAATTCTCAAGAAAAAATGAGTAAAAATGATATTACTGATAAAGAGAAATATCTATTATCTTATAAAATAGATACCCTTAAAGAAATTAATAAATAAATTTTTTTAATTCTATAAGTAATTTTTCATAAACATTTTTTTTAAAATCTACAATTACATCTGGTAAATCTTCTTTACTTATCCATTTCCATTCAATGAATTCAGGATGTTTAGTTTTTAAATCGATTTCACTTTCCTTTCCAGTAAACCTAACTACGAACCATTTTTGTTTTTGCCCTCTGAATTTACCTCTCCAAATAATACCTAAAAGGTTTTTAGGTAGTTCATATTCAAACCATCCATCTAATTCTTTTAAGATTTTTATATTTTTGATGCTTGTTTCTTCATTTAGCTCTCTTTTCATTGCAGATAAAAAACTTTCATTTTTATCTACTCCTCCCTGCGGCATTTGCCATTTATTGACGGGATTATCTTTACGTTTTCCAACAAAAATTTTATTTTCATTATTTAATACAATTACTCCTACACCAATTCTTAAGGGGAGTTTTTTTTCAGCCATGATTTAAGAATTAAATAATTTTAAAGCGTAATTTAATTGATTGTCATCTTTTGTATTAATTTTAAAATTATCTCCGATTTCTTTAACAAGAATATCTGGAGTAACTCCTACTTCAGATATAGAATTACCCGATGGTAAGTAATATTTTGAAATTGTAAGTCTTATTCCTCCTCCGTTACGCAAAGGAATAACTGACTGAACAGAGCCTTTACCGTAAGAATTTTCTCCTAAAATAATTGCTCTTTTATGATCTTTAAGAGCACCAGCAAATATTTCGGAAGCTGATGCTGAGCCGTTGTTAATTAATACTACTATAGGTTTACCATTGATTCTGTCACCTTTTTTTGCAAAAAACTTTCTAGTTTCAGATGCTTTACGTCCCTTAGTAGAAACTATTTCACCATCGTCTAAAAAAAAATCGGTAATATTTATCGCTTGTGTTAATAATCCTCCAGGGTTATTTCTTAAGTCTAAAATGTAACCATTTACTTTTGAGTCTTTTTCAAACTGTTTTACAATTTTAAGAAATTGTTCATCACTGTTTTCATTAAATGATTTAAGTCTTATGTATCCTAAATTTTTATTTTGGCCTAAAGTTTTAGAACTGACTGACTTTATTTCTATTATTTTTCTAGTAATCTTAAATTCTAAAGGTTTTTTTACATTTTTTCTTCTCACTGTAAGTTTAATAGAAGTTCCTACTGGCCCCCTCATTAATTTTACTGCTTCCATCAAAGACTTACCTTGAACTTGTTCGTCACCTATTTTTACAATGTAATCTCCAGCTTTTATACCAGCTTTTGCGGCAGGGGTATCATCTATTGGTGATATTACTTTTACTACTCCGGACTCCATGCCTATTTCGATTCCCAAACCTCCAAATTCACCACGAGTATCAGTTTGCATCTCTTTAAATAGTTCTGGACTCATATAAGCCGAGTAAGGATCTAGCGACTGAAGCACCCCGTTAATTGCAGAGTCCATCATTTTAGATTGGTTAACATCATCAACATAATCTTTTTTAATTTTTTCTAGGACTTCTCCAAAAAGATCAATCTTTTCATAAAGTTCATTATTTGGATAAGAATGAGTAAATTTTAAATTTAAAAATACTATGATTAAAAAAATAATTTTTTTCATATTATTGCCTTTTCTTTTGGAATTTCTTCTGACCACATTTTTTCCAAGTTATAAAATTTTCTTTTTTCAGGATGAAAAATATGTATTATAATGTCATTAGTATCAACTAATTTCCAGTCATTACTTTCTCTTCCTTCGATACGACATTTTTCTAAACCTATTTTTTTTAGTTCAGTTACAAGAATTTCTGAAAGTGCTTGTAAATGTCTAGATGAAATACCTGAAGCAATAATCATATAATCTGCAATATAAGATTTATTTTTTAAATTGATAGAAGTAATATTTGTAGCCTTGTTATTATCTAAAATTTTTTCAATTTTTTTTTTTATATCTATTATTTTCATTAAAGATTTTTTAAATAATTCTTTTTAATATATGATGAAGAAACATTGATTAATTTGTTATTGATATAGATAATATTTTTTTTCTTAAGATAATTCACCACTACAGATTTTTTACCCTTTTTATCATATCCTTTTCTAGAAAAAACTACTAACTTTGTCAATTTAACTATTTTTTTCCAACTTGTCCACTTATGAAAACTTAATAAGTTATCAGAACCTATTATTAAGCATAAGTTCTTTTGTTTTTTTATTTTCCTAAAGTAATTAATCACTTTTATAGTTTGAGAAGATTTAATTTTATGATCTAGATACAGAACTTCAATCTTTTTATATTTTTTTACAGCATCTTTAGATTTTGATATTCTCTCTTTTAACGAAAATAAAGGCTTTTTCTTTAGTGGATTTTTTTTTGTTATAACCCAGTATATTTTTTTGAGTTTAATTTTTTTTAAACCAATTTTAGAAATTTCCACATGTCCTTTATGCGGTGGATCAAAGCTTCCACCAAAAATACCTACTGTTTTTCTATTAAGGGGTAACATTAATTATGATCTAACAATTCCTTTTCCAGTAACAACGTATTTATATGAAGTTAGTTGATTAATTCCAACAGGCCCTCTAGGAGGAAGTTTGTTAGTAGAGATTCCAATTTCCCCACCAAATCCAAATTCACCACCATCTGCAAATTGTGTTGAAACATTATGCATTGCTATTGAGCTATTAACTCCCTCTAAGAATATTTTTGCATTTTTAGAGTTATTTGTAATAATACTATCTGTATGCATTGTTCCATATTTTAAAATATGATTCACTGCATCTTTAACATTTTTAACAGTTTTAATTGATATCTTTTTATCTAAATATTCTGTTTTCCAATCAATCTCTTTTGCTTTTCTTAGTTTGTTTTTAAAAAGTTTATTAATTTTGTTATCAACACGAACTTCACAACCTTGGGAAATCAATGAATTTATTATTCTCTTTCCGTGAGAATTTAAGGCTTTTTCATCAATTAACAAAGTTTCTACCGCACCACAAATGCTTGTTCTTCGCATTTTTGCATTAATAATAATTTTTTTTGCCATATTTATATTTGAGCTTTTATCTACATAAATGTGACACAAACCTTCAAGATGACCAATAACATGAATATTTGAAAATTTTTGAACTTTCGCCACTAATCCTTTACCTCCTCTTGGAACAATTACGTCAATATAGTTACCCATTTTTGAAAGAAGTGAATCAACAATTTTTCTTTCCTTTTTTTCTATAAATTGAAGACAGTTTTTATCCATATTGTTTTTAGTTAAAGACTCACGAAATAAATTTGCGAGTAACTTATTGGAATTATAAGCTTCCGATCCTCCTCTTAAAATAGAACAATTCCCAGATTTTAAACACAAAGCTGCTACATCCGCTGTAACATTCGGTCTACTTTCATATATTATACCTATAACTCCTATAGGAGTAGAAACTTTTTTAATCATAAGTTTATTTGGTCTTTGCCATTTTTCTAATATACGACCAACTGGATTTTTAAACTTAGCTATTTCATTTATTGAATGTCTAATTTCATCGATTTTTCTATCGTTTAAAATTAATCTATCTACTAAATATGTTCTTTTTGTATTTTTAATATCTTTTAGATTCTCATATATTATCTTTTTCTTATTTTTTAAAATAACTGTATTATAATTTTTTAAAACTAATTTGATTTTATTATGTTTTACGACTTTCAATTTTTCAAAAGCTTTTCTCGCATTTAAACCTATCTTTTTTAAATATTTCATTTTATAATTTCACCATATCATCTTTGTGTATTATTTCAGATTTGCTCAAATATCCTAAAATATTTTCTATTTCTTTGCTTTGTTTTCCTTTGATTTTATTAATTTCAGATGATGTAAATGAAGATAATCCTCTAGCAAGACTCTTATCATTTTCATCTACAATGAGTACATTTTCTCCTTTTTCAAAATTTCCTTCAATCTTAATAATGCCTGCAGGAAGTAAACTTTTACCTTCATTTAATGCTCTAGCGGCTCCTTGATCAATAAATATTTTACCTGAAGAATTTAGAGAACTAATGATCCATTTTTTTCTAGCATCCAAACTAGAAATTTTTGGAATAAAGTGTGTAAAGACTTTGCTTTTGATCATATTTTTAATTGGATTATCTTTTTTACCATTTCCAATAAACATATGGCATCCTGCATTAATACAAATTTTAGCAGCGTCTAATTTTGTAGTAATTCCTCCTGAGCCATAAAGATTTTTTTTATTATCAATCAAAGCATTTATATTTGAGTCAATTTTATAAACAGTTTTAATGATTTTTCTTTTTTTGGATTTATCATAAAGTCCATCAACATCTGATAAAATAATTAGAGTATCTGCGCCAATTATTTGAGCTACTCTTGCAGCCAATCTATCATTATCTCCATACTTAATTTCTGCTGTTGCAGTAGTATCATTTTCATTTACAATTGGAACTGCTTTCAATTTAAATAAGTTATCAAAAGTTCTTCTTACGTTTAATGCTCTTCTTCGTTGTTCAGTGTCATCTGGGCTTATTAGTATTTGACCAGTTTTAATTTTATGTTTATTGAATAATTTTTGAAATTCTCCAGTTAAATGAATCTGACCAATCGCTGCAATAGCTTGACTCATTTCTAGTTTAATTCTTTTTTTTTTAATTTTTAGGTAATTTTGACCTAATGCTATTGCTCCTGAAGAGACAATAACCAAATCACTTTTTCCTCTAAATTTTTTTATATCTTTAATTAAACTAGTTACCCATTTTTTTTTAAATTTACCTTGGCTATCTACAACTGTGGAAGAGCCAAGTTTTATAACGATTTTTTCTGAGTTTTTAATTAACATTATTTATCAATAGTTTTTTAACTTTTTGGACATCTTTATTTGAAAATACAGAAATCACTTCAAATTTTGTTTTGATTTTATTTTTAAAATTTTTAAGTTTTTTATCAATATCATATTTTTCTAACAAATCAGATTTATTAAAAAATACTATTTCTTTTTTTTTACCTAAACTTTTATCATATGCAGCAAGCTCATATTTAATATTTTTATAGCTATTTACTAAATCTTTTTCAGATAAGTCGATTAAATGTAATAGTATTTTACATCTTTCAATATGACGTAAGAATTTATCTCCCAATCCTATACCTTTATGTGCACCTTCAACTAATCCAGGTATATCTGCTAAAGTTATTTCTTTTCCGCTATAATATGCAACTCCTAAGTTGGGATTAATAGTAGTAAAAGGATAATTAGCAATTTTTGGTTTCGCTCTAGTTAAAGCAGCTAGTAAGCTTGATTTTCCGGCGTTAGGTTGACCTATTATTCCTATATCAGCAATTACTTTTAATTGTAACCAAATCCAAAACTCTTCACCAATTTTACCATTTGTTTTTTTTCTGGGAGATCTATTAGTAGAACTTTTAAACCTTACATTACCTAAGCCTCCTTTACCTCCTGAAGCTACTAAATATTTTTCTTTATTTTTTGTAAAATCATAAATTAAAGTATTGTTATCCTCTTCATAAATTTGTGTACCAGTTGGTACTTTTAAAATTAAATCTTTACCATTCCCTCCGGTCTTATTTCTTTTGCTTCCAGGTTTTCCATGTTGAGCTTTAAAATGTTGAGCATATCTAAAGTCTATTAAAGTATTTAAATTACGATCAGACTCAATAATTATAGATCCACCATCTCCACCGTCCCCACCATCAGGACCGCCATATTCAATAAACTTTTCCCTTCGGAAGCTAGCTGAGCCAGAGCCACCGTTACCTGCTTTAATATATATTTTTGCTTGATCTAAAAATTTCATTATGGCTATATTATAAATAACTAAAGTTATTTATAGATTTAATTG
>MDTA01117135.1_pt1 | contig 15384 bp, 13 predicted proteins | sample 811151 | NCBI WGS metagenome assembly MDTA01 (sample SAMN05326648, study PRJNA326480) | marine metagenome | isolation source: seawater | place: Indian Ocean: South | collected 2010 | reverse complement strand
CCTTTGTTTACAATAAATCTGTATTTCAGTTTGGTGCATTTGGTTTAGATCCTGTTGAATCTGATTTTTCAACAAGATTTCCCTTGTATGTTGGTGTCTTTATGATACTCGGATGTTCAATTGCTGCTATAAGTTTTTTTAAAAATAGAAAAAGACAATTGCTACTTGGAAAATTAAATTATTTGTTGATACTAATTACGTTGGTTTTCATTTTTCTAGATGTAGATAACATTTCTAATCAGATGCTAAGTAATGATCAGCCAATTTATGGAATTGGAACTTATCTAGTAGTTTGTACACTTCCTTTGGTTTTTATGGCAAATAGAGCAATCAAAAAAGATGAGGCATTAATTAAATCATTAGATAGATTAAGGTGATTTTCCTCTTTTCCCTAGCTCAATTACTTCAAGATTCTTAAGTTCTTTTTTATCAATGGTAAATCGAATAAGGGTTCTTATTTTATGAAATCCCTTTATTCCTGCTGCTCCAGGATTTATGTATAATATATTTAATTTTTTATCCATCTGAACTTTACAAATATGAGAATGCCCACAAATGAAAACAGTGGGTTTAAGCAAAGCTAGTTTTTCGCTAATCCGTTTTGGATAGCTGTAGGGTTTGCCTCCAATATGAGTCATGAAAATACTAACTTCTTCAATTTTGAAGTACAGATCCATTTCATATTCGGCACGAATAACATGATTGTCAATATTGCCATATACCACTTTTGTAGATGCAATTTTATTGAGCTGATCAATAACTTGGATATCTCCTATATCTCCAGCATGCCATATCTCATCACAATTGGAAAAGTACTTGGCATATCTTATGTCATAATGACCATGAGTGTCTGAAATTAATCCAATTCGTTTCATAACTAGTAGTGTTAATGGTAAGAAATGGTATATTTAGAAGTAAAAATTAAGTAAATGCAACTAATTTCGTTTTCAAATTTATTTTTTTCCATTTTTCTTTTCATTTCTTTGTCATGTTTTTCTTTTAAACAAAAATCAATGGTTGAAAATAATTCAAATCTCGATACTGCTGTTCTTGGAGCAGGTTGTTTTTGGTGTATAGAAGCAGTTTTTTTGTCTTTAAAGGGTGTTGAATCTGTAGAATCTGGATATTGTGGTGGTCAGCTTGAAAATCCTACTTATAAGGATATATGTACTGGATTAACAGGTCATGCTGAAGTAGCTCGAATTGTATTTGATAGAAACATTATCACATTTAAAGAAATACTAGAAGTTTTTTGGAAAACGCATGATCCTACCACTTTAAATAGACAAGGGAATGATGTGGGTTCACAATATCGTTCAGTAGTTTTTTATTTAAATGATAATCAACAAGAAATAGCTAACTTCTACAAAGGTCAATTGGATCAATCGGGGGCATGGAAAAATCCTATTGTTACTGAAATAGTCCCCATTGATAAATTTTATATTGCTGAGAACTATCATCAAAATTATTATCAGCAAAATAAAAATCAGTCTTATTGCAAATATGTAATTCAACCAAAAATTGATAAATTTAAACAAGCATTTGCAGAAAAAATTAAATAATTAACTATGAAATTAAAACTATCAATACTTATTCTCTGCCTCATTAGTAATGGCTTTTATGCCCAAACAGTTAAAGATCATAAAGTGTCGTTTAAGTATGTTCAACTTCCACTTGAACCTTTTGATAAATCAGTGTCAACCTATGATGTTGTTTTTGTGAGCAACTTTGATAAAACTAATGAAGACACTCTTGCTGCTTATGAAGAAAGATTGAGTCAGGCTCAGAAAGAGCAAGAAAATTTACTACAACTTTGGAATGCTGATAAACTTCGCATAGACCGATTGTATTATTCAGAAATGGCAGTTTGGGAAAAAGCTGTAAATGCAGGTAGTACAACTGCTGTACAACCAATAAAGCAACCCTACCCAGATTATCCTATATTAAAAGAGGTGTCTGATCCAATATATACTGAAGAAGTCGATGTTGATTTTTGTAAACAGAAAATTAATCTTGCTGGATATCAAAAAGGTGAGGCTGGTGTAATTGTTACCATAAATCACAAGGGTTTGCAATCGGCAAGAATTTCAAAAACAATTACCGGTTCTGGAGCTAATAGGAGCTATAGGTATACAGCTCATTTTAAAATGCCCATTGATGTTACTATTGAAGTGCCTAATCAGGGTGTGATATACAATAAATCTTACTATTCTAATGAATCTATTAGTCCAATAAGTAGTGAGAAAAGTCAATACGACTTCCAACTTTGGTGGCTCGATAATAAAGATGTTTTTTGGACTAATTTCCAGAAGAAAAAGTTGACAAGTTTACTTAATGAGTTAAATAGCCACATGAATACTACCTATGGTTTCCCCAATAAGTCTAGTGAAAGTGAAATTTATGTTATCAAAAAATACAAAGACTTTGATTACGCAAAATTTGTAGATGCCTTGACCTTTGCAAAAATTGGATATCAAAAGCTTTCTCAAGGTGTTGATAAGGAATCTGCAAAGGAAAATCTTTCTAAAGCAATAGCTATTTGGAATAATGAACTTTCACAGAGTACACCATCAGAAAATAAATCTAGGATAAATAAAAAAGCAACTGCATTGCTTTATGCTAATCTAGCTGAGGCACACATGTGGATAGATGAATTTGATAAAGCAGATCTATTCATTAAAAAAGCAATTACTTTGGGTGTTTTGAAATATAAAAACCATTGCAAAAGATTACAGGACAGAATGGTTAATTTGAAATTAAGATACAATTCAAATAACTAGATTAAGCTGAATCAATTAATCCTCTATCTATTTATTGGTGAAATCATTGATTTTTCTTAAACTCGCACTTCTTTAAGTCTGTCTTCAATGCGTGATCAAAAAAGCAAGATAAAAATAATAGAGAATAAATCTGAGATTGGTGCAGGAACAAGAGGTTCAAGTTTGGGTATTGATGCTCTTAAGGTGGCCTCTTTAAATAGTAACTCCTCTTATTTTTTTCGTTATAAATCAATTGTCTTAGAGGACTACAATCATCTTTTGTTTGAGCAGGTGAAATTTCCTAAAGCTAAGAGAATAGAAAAAGTTATAGATGTTTTTAATATTGTTGCTAACGAAGTAAGTAGTCAGCTGCTTAAAAATAATTTTCCTATTATTTTATCTGGAGATCACTCTAGTGCTGGTGGTACTATCGCAGGGATAAAAAAGGCATACCCTGGAAAACGTTTAGGTGTTGTTTGGATTGATGCTCATGCTGATTTGCATTCTCCCTATACTTCTCCAACAGGAAATCTTCATGGCATGTCATTGGCAACTGCGTTAAATTCAAATAATGAGAAACATAGAGTTCAAGAAATTGATTCTGCTACTAATGAGCTTTGGGATAAATTAAAATCTGTAGGAAATATATCACCAAAAATAAACGCTCGTGATTTAGTCTATGTTGGATTGCGATCTACTGAAGAACCTGAAGATTATTTCATTTCAAATAATGAAATAAAGAATATTAATGTAGAATCAATTCGAAGAAATGGTGCTGAATCTGCGGCAAATGATATTCTTGATTATTTATCAAAATGTGATATAATATATATTTCTTTTGACGTAGATAGTATGGATTGTGATTTAATTTCCTACGGAACTGGAACACCAGTTCAAAATGGTCTTACTGATCAAGAAGCCAGTAGTTTAATAAATCATTTACTCATTGATAAAAGAACCAATTGTTTAGAAATTGTCGAAATAAATCCTTGTTTAGACAATAAACAAAATAAAATGGCCGAAACATCATTTAGAATATTAGAAAGTGCTACTTCAATAATTGAAAAAAGAGGTTAATTAATGAATGTATCTAAGGTTGTATCTAATGAAGTGGCGAAAGCCGTTTCTGCTATATTTAATGAAGAAATAAGTCCTGATTTTTTTCAAATTGAAAATACTAAAGCTGATTTTGTTGGCGATCAAACACTTGTTGTTTTTCCTTTGTTAAGGATTACCAAGAAGTCTCCTGAGCAATCGGCAGAATTAATTGGTGAGTGGTTGGTTTCTAATGGTGAGATTTTTTCTCAATATAATGTGGTCAAGGGATTTTTAAATTTAAGTTTAAAGACCTCTTTTTGGATAAATCAGTTCAATTCTTTTGTAAGAGAAGAAAATTTAGGAGTAGTTGCAAATCCATCTGGAAAAACCTTTATAGTAGAATATTCATCTCCTAATACCAACAAACCTTTACACCTAGGACATTTGAGAAATAATTTTCTTGGATTTTCTGTTGCTGAAATATTAAAAGCCAATGGGCATAAGGTAATTAAAACCCAGATAATTAACGACCGAGGAATTCACATATGTAAATCCATGCTAGCCTGGTTGAAATTTGGTAATGGAGAAACACCTGAGTCATCAAATTTAAAGGGTGACCACTTAATAGGAAAATACTACGTTGCATTCGATAAAGAATACAAATCTCAAGTAGTAGATTTGATTAAAAGAGGGGTTTCTATACAAGAGGCTGAAAAAAAAGCACCTATCTTACTAGAAGCTCAACAGCTATTGTTAAAGTGGGAAGAAAAAGATCCTGAGATTTATTCACTTTGGGAAAAGATGAATTCTTGGGTTTACGATGGTTTTAATCAGACCTACGATCTAATGGGTGTTGATTTTGATAAGTTGTATTATGAATCTGATACTTTTCTTCTTGGAAAAGATGTAGTATACAAAGGGCTAGAAAAAGGTATTTTTTATGAAAAAGAAGATGGCTCTATTTGGTGCAATTTATCTGAAGAAAAATTAGATGACAAGCTGTTGTTAAGAGCTGATGGAACTTCAGTATATATGACTCAAGATTTAGGTACGGCTATTGAAAGGCATAAGGATTTTAATGCAGTTTCTGGAATGATTTACACTGTTGGTAATGAACAAAATCATCATTTTAAAGTTCTATTTACTATTCTTAAAAAATTAGGGTTTGATTGGGCAAATGAATGTCATCATCTCTCTTATGGAATGGTTGAACTTCCAGAAGGAAGGATGAAATCAAGAGAAGGTACTGTAGTTGATGCTGATGATTTAATTCAGAGTGTGGTAAATGATGCTAAACAAATGACCAGCGAGCGTGGTCATTTAGAAGGCATGTCAATCGATGATAAAGAAAAATTATACAGAATTATAGGTAAGGGAGGGCTTAAATATTACCTGCTAAAAGTTGATCCTAAAAAGAAAATGATGTTTAATCCTGCTGAATCTATTGATTTAAATGGAAATACAGGTCCTTTTATTCAGTATTGTTATGCTAGAATTCAAAGTCTTTTAATTAAGCAGCAATCTACAGAAAATAAGGTTTCATCCAATTTGACTCTTTTTAATTCAGAGTTGGATTTAATTAAATGGATATTAGCTTATCCCTCAACAATTCAAGAAGCTGCAAAACAGCTTTCTCCATCAATACTTGCCAATTATACTTATCAACTTGTAAAGTACTACAATTCATTTTATCAATCTATTTCTATTTTGTCTGAACAGGATAAAGAGCTTAAGCAATTTAGAATTTTACTTTCTGATTGTGTTGGACAAGTGATAAAGAGCTCTATGAGACTACTAGGGATTGAAGTTCCTAAAGTAATGTGATTATTTAGTCTACTTCCTGGTTTTCATTTTGAGATTCCGGTAAATCTTGTAGATTTTCCTGGTTTTCTTTCGATTTCTTTCCAATAACATAAGCCAACATTATTTCATGTGTGCCAGATGAAAATTGAGCAATTCCGTTACTGTTAAATTCATAGGCGTAAGACATCTTTAAGTTGTCGATAGGGGAAAATCCTAAGTTTACCAACAGACCATTTTGTTGTCTTATCCCTAAACCACCCCAAAATTTGTTTTGGAAATTGAAGTTTCCTAAAAATTCAATTTGTGTTGAATACCCAGTTGCTCTTTTTAAAAGTAATAGTGGTGTGAAGGTGACATCTTCACTCATATCCATTTGGTAGGAAATGTAGAAAAAACGGTGGCTGTTAAAAACATAAGAACTTTCACTTGTAGTGGGTTCTAAATCAATTGAACTAGAAAAAAGTTGAGGAAGAGCTAAACCAATTGCTAGTTTCTTTTTAAATGAGTAGGTGAGTCCAAATTCAGAATGAAAACCAATTCCATTAACGCCATTGTTTTGAAGTATATGGTCAGAATAATCAGTTGCAACCATATTTTCCATAACTAGTGAGCCTTGCTTGATACCAAGAGATAAGCCAAAATTTATTTCATTAGAAGCATCAATTTTAATCTTGTAGGCAGCTGAAGCGTCAAATTGCAATTGTTCGAAAAAAGATATTTGATCATAATTGATTTTTGTTCCCAAACTTAATTTATCATTGATTTTACTTTGCGCACTAAACCATGTTGTTGTTGGGGCCCCTTAAAATCCTAGCCATTGTTGTCTATGGGAAAGATGAAATTCTGTTTGTTGATTTGCACCAGCTTCAGCAGGATTAATTAAATATAGATTCTGATAGTAAAGTGTATTTTGAGAAACTTGCTGCCCAACAGCTACTTTGACTGAAAGAATTAGTAGGAAAATAAGAAACTTTTTCATTCGTTTATTTTAGTAAAAGAATTGAACCTGAATATTGGTCACCTTGACAAATAATAGTATAATAATATGTTCCATCGGGAAGAATTTCACCATCAAAGTTTACTCCTGTCCAATTATTATTGTAATTATTGGACGACCAAACTATTTTACCCCATCGATTATAAATAGAAACGGGACATCCCGAAACTACAGATGGTTTGTTAATGTCCCAGGTATCGTTTTTACCATCTCCATTTGGAGTAATAATGTTATTTATCTCTAGGTTTTCAATTTGTGAAACAAAAACAATTAAAGAATCTGTAGCTGTACAACCATCAGCACTTTCAACATTAACAAAGTAGGTGGTAGAGTATAATGGACTTACTGTAGGGTCTTCAGTAAATGGATTTTGCATGTTGTATAAGGGATACCATTGGTACTGAGTACAATTGGTTGATGATGCATCAATAAGTATGGAATTGCCTTCTTCAATTTGTAAATCATTTCCTGCATCAATTTCTGGAACAATAAAAATTTCAATTTCTATACTACAAGAAGCTTGATTTCCAACTAAATCTGTGGCAACAAAATTTAAGTTAGTAATACCTATTGGGAAAGTATTGCCAGATGATAAATTAGTCGTATCTGTTTGAATTAGATTAACGGTGCCACAATCATCAAAAGCAGATGGTGAAACAAATGAAACTATTGGATTGCAAGATGCAACGTTGTCTGGGCAAATAATAGTAGGGTTAATTGTGTCGTTGGGGATTAATACTACTGGACAAGAAGAAGTGTTCCCACTTGTATCAGTGGAAGTTAAATAAATGGTGTTTATTCCGCCAGCAGAGGAACCTGAAGGTACATTTTGAGAAATAATAGGATTTGCATCGCAATAGTCCCAAGTTGTTGTTAGTAAAGAAATATCAGGAACTTGATATAAACAATTTGCGTCTAAATCTACATATTGTGTGTCTGGACAAAAAATTTGTGGAGCTGTGGTGTCGACAAGTGTGATGGTAAAACTACAGCTTGTAGTATTACCGTAAAAATCAGTACTTGAAAGGATAATATTTTGCTGAGTTCCCACTCCAATCAAAGTGTCTAAAGCTGAAACACTTTGAGAGAATGTCGGGTAAGAGTCGCAATTATCTGAAAGGTTGATACTATTTTGATAATCTGGTAAAATATAAGAGCAATTCGTATCTACAGGAACATTTGGATTCGAAGGGCAAATTAAATTGGGTGGTTTATTGTCCTGAACATCGACATTAAAAAGGCAAGAAATCGAATTGCCGCTAGAATCAGATGCTGTAATAGTGGTTAAAGAATTAGATCCTGAAGATAGGGGTGTTCCAACATTAGGGGATTGAGTAAAACTAAAATTATTTTGACAATTGTCACTAATTTGAAGTAATGAAGAGAAATCCTCCATAAAATAAGTACAATTTGAATCTACATATCTAATGGTGTCATTAACACACTGTATTAACGTAGGGGCAATAGTATCAATTGGATGAAATGCTATTGAACAACTGTTTGAGTTTCCATATAAATCAGTGGCAGTAAAGCTAATAATTTGGCTAGAAGTTCCAGTAAAAGCAGTTCCAGCAACAGGAGATTGTAAAACAGATACACTACCAGGACAATTGTCAACAGAGTTAATTAATCCAGTATAATCCCCCAGAATAGTTTCACAATTGTTGTCAATGAAATCAGATTGATCAGAAGGGCATATAAGTGTAGGTGGTATACTATCAATAACACTTATTCGATAAGAACACACACTGGTATTTCCAGAAATATCGGTGACATTAAACGAAATAAAAGGATCATCGCCAATGTTAAATACAGTGCCAAGAGGTGGGTTTTGGTTTATTATTGGGTTAGGGTCACAATTATCAGAAATTATTAGATAACCAGTTAAATCATCAAGAGAATAAAAACAACTTGAATCAATATATACATTGGAGTCTGTTGGACAAGTTACCACTGGAGGTAAATTGTCATCAACTATGATTAAAAAAGAACAGGAGTCAATATTGTTTGAATTGTCTGTTGCGTATATAGTAACTAATTCTGATCCATTTATTGTAGTTCCAAAAGCGGGCGATTGGGTTATTGAAGAAATGCCACAATTATCGCTGCTACTAACAATACTAGTGTAATCACCTAGAGTTGCTTGGCAGTTAAGATTTGCACTTACGTTTTGTGTGCCTAGACAAAATACTTCTGGAGAGATGGTGTCAACAACGGTAATTGAAAAGTTGCATGTACTTGAATCACTTCCATTAGTAATGGTATATTGTTGAGAAGTAGTTCCTAATGGAAAATCATCTCCTGAACTTAATCCAGAAAGATCAGATTGGTAAATGCTGATTCCTGTGCAATTACTAGCGCAAGCAATAGAATAGGAATAAGCACTGGTACATGCTGAACTGTTAAAAATCGTTGTGTCTGCAGGGCAATTAAGCGTTGGAATTTGAGCTTGAAAGCTAGATGTAAAGGAAACGATTAGTAACAGAAGAACAAGTAAACGCATATTAATGAGTAGATTTTTTGAAAAAGGTACAAACTATTTCTTTTTTTTTAAAAGCATTAAAATAGTTACTTATTTAGAATTATAAACAATTCTTGCAAAAAGCTTTTGATATAATGTATATTTAAGAAGTTATGCTGTTAATGTGGATGAATGAAAAACAATCAACTTTCATACAATGACTACACTTCTTGGAAAGATTTTCAATCTTATTTCCCTGAAGATTTACAAATTTGCGCAGATTATTTTCCAATTGAGAACTATTTTGAGTATAAAGGAAATACCATCCATATAGATCATTATATCCCTAAAGTGAATGAGAAAAAAGTAAAGTTAATTCTTGTTCATGGAGGTGGTGCTAACGGCAGATTAATGTCTCCAATTGGAATAGCATTGCTAAAATTAGGTTATGAGTGTGTTATCCCTGATTTACCTGGATTTGGTCTAACTATAGAAAACTCACCAACAAGCTACTTTGATTGGGTAGATTTAATTAACTATTTAATTGAGCAGGAGTCTGTAAAGGACAATAGAAAGATTGTTTTGTGTGGGATAAGTTTAGGAGGTATGCTGAGTTATCATGTTGCTTGTTCTAATGAAAAGGTATATGCAATTATGGTTTCAAGTTTAGCCGACACTAGAAAAATACAGGTCCAAAAACAGCTTTCTAAAACCAATTTAATGGCTAAGGCATCTTTACCATTACTGAATTTATTTAAAGGGCTTACAGATTCTATTAAACTTCCGATAAAACATACCACCAAAATGTGGGCCATGGCTAATGATCCTTCCTTTGTAAAAAAGCTAAAGAAGGATAAAATTGGTTCTGGAGGAAAGGTTTACCTGAAATTTTTACGAACACTTATGCAATATCAGCCTTGTGTTGAGCCTGAAAACTTTACCGGTTGTGAAGTGCTATTTTTTCAACCTGAAATGGATTATATTATCCCATGGGAAATATCTGCTCCTTTTTACAATAAATTAAATTGTGATAAGAAAGTAGTTTTTTTGAAAGGTTGTGGTCATATTCCAATGGAGAAGCCAGGAATTGATCAGCTAAGAGAAGCGGCAGGATTATTCTTAGCAAAATTAGAAAAACAGGCATAAAAAAAGCGGTCAATGACCGCTTTAAATTTATTTTTTTGAGTATTGTTTTTTCTCTTTAATTCGAGCAGATTTACCTGTTCTTTTTCTAAGATAAAAAATTCTTGCTCTACGAACAGAACCTTTTTTCTCAACAACAATTTTTTCTAAAAAAGGAGATGCTAATGGAAAGATTCTCTCAACACCAGTACCACCAGAAATTTTTCTAATTGTAAAAGTTTCTGTAGCACCACTTCCTCTTCTTTGAATAACCGTACCCTTGAATGACTGTAATCTCTCTTTGTTACCTTCTTTAATTTTGTAGGTAACTACAAGAGTGTCACCAGAACCGAACTCAGGCCATTGGTTAACTTGAGTTAATTCGCTTGCTAATTCTTTAATCTTATCCATGATTTAAATTTTCTTCAATCCTATTTCGGGGTGCAATATTACAAAGAAAAATGTAAATATTTCAAAAGAAATAGAAAATTATCTTACAGATTGCATTTTTAAGTCTAATAATGCAATTGCCGTTACAGCTTCAAGCACAACAGGTACTCTAAGAGCAATGCATAAATCATGTCTTCCTTTTATATTAAAATCTTGAACTTCTTTTTCGTTTTTATTCCAAGAAACTTGTGTTTTTCCTATGCTTGATGTGGGTTTAATGGCTATTCTGAAAACCAGATCGTTTCCATTGGAAATGCCACCAATTATTCCACCACAATGATTGGTTTTTGTTCTACCATGGTCATCTAGGTAAGTGTCGTTGTGTTGAGATCCATACATAGTAGCTGCTTTAAACCCTGTTCCAAATTCAATTCCTCTAACTGCAGGAATAGAAAAAACAGCATGTGAGATAATCGCTTCAGCAGAATCAAAAAAAGGTTCTCCCCACCCAATAGGAATATTTTTAACTTTACATTCTACAATACCTCCAACACTATCTTTGTTGTCAATTCCTTTTTGTAAACCTTTTTCTAAATCTTTTTCTCCAGCAATTTCTATTAACTGGGCATTGATAGATAATTCCCCTAATATTTTTTTTGCAACAACTCCTGCACACACAAGAAGAACAGTTAATCTGCCAGAAAAATGTCCTCCTCCTCTGTAATCTTCATGACCATTAAATTTTTTACTGGCAACAAAGTCTGCGTGACCAGGTCGGTTAAAATCTTTTGTTTTATCGTAGTCTTTGGAGCGCTTATTGTGGTTTTCAATAAGTATAGTTAATGGGGCACCAGTAGTTTTATCATTAAATAATCCGGAAGCAAAAATTGGTCTATCAGACTCTATTCTAGGTGTCGTGCCTTTTTTTCCAGGTTTTCTTCTGTTAATGTCGTTAGTAAAATCTTCTGAGTAAAGTGGTATTCCAGGTGGAACGTTGTCCAATGTAATTCCCATTATTTCTCCATGGGATTCACCAAAAATAGTAACTCTAAATTTTGATCCAAAAGAATTCATTTGTGCTAAGTTAAAGAATCTAAAAGTTTATAGAAGCTAGGAAATGATTTATTTACTGCCTCTGCATGAGTAATTTCTACAGGTTGGTCAAGCATTATACTAAAAATAGCCGAAGCCATGGCAATTCTATGGTCGTTACACGAGTCTACCTTAAAATCAATTGGTTTTCCAGCTGGATAAATATGCATTATATCTTCTTTAATTTCAATGTTTGCGCCAAGCTTAGTTAATTCACTGACAATGGTTTTTGCTCGATTGCTTTCTTTAGAAAACAACCTTTCAACCCCTTTTATAGTGCTTTTGCTATTTCCAAAACTACCCAGTACTGCAAGTGCTGGGAATAAATCTGGACAATGTGTAGCATCAAAATTAAAGAATTTGCAACTAGATTTACTCACAGTGAGTGTATCGTTTTTCCAATAATAATTTGCTCCAAATTCTTTTAGAGCCAATAGAATTTTTCTATCCGCTTGAAAAGAATTGGGGTTCATGCCTTTAAAGTGAATTACTCCTTTTAATGCTGCAGCAACAATAAAAAAGGAAGCGCTACTCCAATCATTTTCAATTGTTATTTGACAAGGTTTCAATTGGTAAGGACCATTAAATTGAATGGTATTGTTTTTAATTGAAAGATTAACGCCAAATTTTTCAAGTACATCTAAGCTAAGCTCAAGATAGGGAATGGAGGAAGGGTTAAGTAGTTTAATGGATTGGTTTGATAAACTTTTACTTCCAATATAAGCATATATTAAACCAGAAATAAATTGAGAGCTTAAGCTTCCATCAATTTCAATTGACTTAGGTTTTAGTGGTCCCTTAATTAAAAAAGGAAGCTTTCCGTTATTGGACTGAAAGTCAACTTCTAAATCAGGTAAAATTTGGTCAAATAGTTCCATTGGTCTTTTTAAAAGCGATCCATTGCCATTGAGCTTGATTTTGTTAGTTAATGTAGCTAGTAATGGAGTAAAAAGTCTTGATGATAACCCAGATTCATTAAATAAAAGTTCATTTTTTGTTAAATGTATTCCTATTGACGGATAAATAGTAAGAGTGCTATTTTTAACAGAAATAGATTTGGAATTTCTTAAAATCTCAAGTGCAGTGAGTTCGTCAGAGGAGTCTCCAAAATTTTTGATGATTGATTTTTCATTAGAAAGTAGTGCACATGCTACCGCTCTTTGGGAAAAACTTTTGCTTGAAGGTATAATTAGCTCTCCATCAATCTTTTCTATTGGGGAAATTTTTTTAATCACACTGCAAATGTATGTTATGAAAATGATATAATCCTAGAATAAATAACGTTTGATCAATAACAATTTGCTTTTTATAAAAATGCGCTACATATTTGTTGTTACAAATGGTAAAAAACAACACACATCAATTTTTTTATGCCTTTTTTTCTTTTTTAAGAATCAGGCGTTATTGATTTGTAATTAGTATTTATCTAAGAAACTATTAATAACCCTGATGAAAATCAGGGTTTTTTTTTGAATACAATTGAATAATGAAACAAAAAAAAGTTGCCATCCAAGGTATAGAGGGAGCATTTCATGAAATTGCTGCTGTAAATCATTATGGAGCTTTAATTGATGTAATTCCATGTTCTTCTTTTGCGGAATTGGTTAAAACTGTAGAAACACAAAAGGCTGATTATGGTATGATGGCTATTGAAAATACGGTTGCTGGATCTATTCTTCCAAATTATGATTTAATACGAAATTCTTCTGTTGTTATTGTTGGTGAGGAATACCTTAGAATAAAACAAAATTTAGTGGGTCTTCCTGATCAAAAAATTGATGATATAAAGGAAGTTCATTCACATTATATGGCCATTTCTCAGTGCAGGAATTTTTTTAAAGCCTTTCCGTCAATTAAATTAATTGAGTCTGAAGATACAGCTCTTAGTGCTAAAGAAATTGCAACAAAAAAACTAACCAATTTTGGCGGTATCAGTAGTGATTTGGCTGCAAAAAAGTATGGATTGGAAATATTAGCTGCTGATATAGAAACCAATAAAATAAATTATACTAGGTTTTTTTCCTTAGCTAGTAATGCAAATTTAAATCATGAAAAAAATATAAATAAAGCTTCTTTATCTTTTAGTGTTCCTCACAAAAAGGCTAGTTTGTCCTCAGTTTTAAGTGTATTGGCATTTTATGATTTAAACTTAACAAAGATTGAGTCCATGCCTTTAATGGGAAAAGCTTTTCAGTACTTGTTTTATATTGATGTTACATTTGAAAACTATGAGAAATTTAAGCAATGTATAGGGGCAATTTCACCATTAATATATGATTTTCAGCTACTTGGTGAGTACAATTATAACATAGAAACACTCCAAAAGTTACATGAGTTATGATTTCACCTTCAAATAGATCAAATGCTATTAAAGAGTATTATTTTTCTTTAAAGCTCCAAGAAATTGAACTATTAAATCGTAAAGGTTTTGATGTTATTAATTTAGGTATCGGAAATCCTGATTTGCCTCCACCAGATGCTGTCATTGGTGAATTAAGTAAATCAATTGCTGATTCTACTGCTCACGGATATCAATCCTATAAAGGAATTAAAGAGCTAAGAGAATCTTTTTCATTGTGGTACAAAAGATATTTCAGTGTTGACCTTAATCCTGATAAGGAGATTTTACCTCTAATGGGTTCAAAGGAGGGTATTATGCATATTTCAATGGCCTTTGTTAATCCGGGTGAAAGTATTTTAATTCCTAATCCTGGTTACCCAACCTATAAAGCAGTTGCTAAAATTGTTGGTGCCAAGGTGATAGAGTATAATTTGTCTGAAACAACCAATTGGTTTGTTGATTTTGATGAGCTAGAAAAGTTAGCTCTTGATAAAGTTAAATTAATGTGGGTGAATTATCCTAATATGCCTACTGGACAAAACGCAACTAAAAAACAATTTAAAAAGTTAATTGATTTTGCAGTTAAGCACTCTATTTTAATTGTTAATGATAATCCTTATTCATTTATTTTGAATTCTAAACCATTAAGTATTTTAGCAGTCCCTGAGTCTTATAAAGTTGCTTTAGAGCTGAATTCTTTGAGTAAATCTCATAATATGGCTGGTTTTAGAATTGGTATGTTAGCTGGGAATTCATCTTATTTGAAATCTGTTTTAAAAATTAAATCTAATATGGATTCAGGAATGTATAAGCCTTTACAGTTAGCCGCAACTTGCGCTTTGAATCAGGATAATTCTTGGTATCAAAGCAATAATTCAGCTTACTTGAAAAGAAGAGTTTTGGTGGAGCAATTAATTGATTTAGTTAAAGGAGAATATTCTAAACAACAATCTGGTTTATTTATTTGGTCGAAAATCCCATCTTCTTTTACAAGTTCAGTTGCTTTTTCTGATTATTATTTAGATAAGGCAAAAGTGTTTTTTACACCTGGAATAGTTTTTGGGTCTAATGGAGAAGGGTATTTTAGAGTTTCACTTTGTTCTACTATAGAAACTCTGAAAAAAGCAATTCTTCGAATACAACAAATACAGCGATAAATGGTAGTTACAGTAATAGGTTTAGGATTAATTGGTGGTTCAATGGCTATTGATATGAAAAATAGCGGTTTTGCGTCAAAAATTATTGGTGTTGATTCTAGTAAAATTAATGCTGAGTTTGCTGTTAATATTGGTTTTGTAGATGTGGTTGAACCTCTTCTATCTGCTATTTCAAAATCTTCTCTTGTTATTATTGCGACTCCTTCAGATTCTGCTGTTGCTTT
>MDTA01092171.1_pt1 | contig 15384 bp, 17 predicted proteins | sample 811151 | NCBI WGS metagenome assembly MDTA01 (sample SAMN05326648, study PRJNA326480) | marine metagenome | isolation source: seawater | place: Indian Ocean: South | collected 2010 | reverse complement strand
CGGGCCTCTGCCGCCGCCGCTGAATTAGCCTTATCTATTGAGCCTGCCGACGGCTTTCGGGCATTCTCAGCGCGTTCTAGCTCTAATATCGCGCGCTCGAGGTGTTGCTGCGCTTGATCCAGTTTCGACACGAACCTGTCTAACCCACCGATTTGCTGACTTTTTTGGAACATACGATGGCGGCGAAAGGCTGGTCAACCGGAAGCGGCTGATAATTATTAGGCCGAATCGGTTCACTGAGTAACTACTAGAACACACAGAAAACCGGGGAACATCTCGTCCGGATGAATTGAACTTCGACGGGGTTTAGAGTAAGGAATATCGTTGGTTCACGGAAGGAATTACAGCAATGCGCGTCAGTCAGAAAGTCAAAAAAATCCTCGCCGGTTATGAAAGCGACAATCCGGGCACAAAATCCAATCTGGCGCGCATATTGATGAATGGAAAATTGGGGGGAACCGGCAGGCTGGTCATTCTCCCGGTAGATCAGGGGTTCGAGCACGGACCTGCCCGCAGCTTCGCCCCCAACCCGGCGGGATATGACCCACACTATCACTTCCAGCTTGCCGTCGACGCGGGTCTTTCTGCCTACGCTGCACCGCTTGGCATGATTGAAGCGGGCGCCGACACCTACGCAGGCGCTATTCCTACGATCTTGAAATGCAATTCCGCGAATTCCCTCGCAACCGATAAAGACCAGGCAGTCACGGCGTCGGTCGCCGATGCGCTGCGTCTCGGTTGTTCCGCCATCGGGTTCACGATTTACCCGGGGTCGGAAGACCAGTTCGAGCTGATCGAGGAGATTCGTGAACTTTCCGAGGAAGCCAAAGCCGTGGGTCTGGCCGTCGTGGTCTGGTCATACCCGCGCGGCGGCATGGTAACCAAGGAAGGCGAAACCGCGATGGATGTCTGCGCCTATGCCGCCCATATGGCGGCCCTGATCGGGGCGCACATCATCAAGGTCAAACCGCCGACGGATGCAATGTTCTTGGACGCCGCCCAAAAAGTTTACGACGCTCAGAAAATTCCCGTTGCAACGCTGATACAGCGGGTCAAGCACGTGGTCCAGTCCTGCTTTAACGGCCAGCGGATTGTCGTCTTCTCAGGAGGCGAGGCCAAGGATCTGGACGGTATTTATGCCGAGGTAACGGCCATTCGTGATGGCGGAGGGAACGGATCCATCATCGGCCGCAATACTTTCCAGCGCCCAAAGGAAGAAGCGCTCGCGATGCTCGACCACATCGTGAAGATATATCAGAACAAAGCCTGATTGCTGCGGGCGCCGCAGATGCGCGCAGAGACATGTCAGCTCTATTTGATCTCGCCGCCGGAGTTGCCTGACGGCGGAGCATTTGTCTTCGCCGAAACGCTAACAGCCGCTCTCGACGCCGGTCCGGTTGCCTCTTTTCAACTTCGGCTGAAAGACGCGACCGACGACGAAATCAGACAGGCCTGCGAAGTCTTGCGCCCGATCGCACAGTACCGGGATGTCGCCTTCATCATGAACGACCGCCCCGACCTTGCCGTAGATACCGGGTGCGATGGGGTTCATGTGGGACAGGAAGACACAACGTATGGGGATGCGCGCAGGATCGTCGGCGATGACGCCATCGTCGGTGTCACCTGCAAGGCTTCGCTTGACCTTGCATTCGAAGCAGGCGAGGCAGGCGCGGATTACGTAGCTTTCGGTGCGTTCTTTCCGTCGACCACGAAAAAGATCACAACGCCAACGGATACCGAAATCCTGTCCTGGTGGCAGCAGATGATGACCATACCCTGCGTCGCCATCGGCGGTATCACGGTCGACAACTGTGAGACGCTTATTGACACCGGGGCGGATTTTCTTGCAGTCGGGGGGGGCGTCTGGAACTATTCTGACGGGCCAGCAGCGGCTGTTAGGGCTTTTAGTGAACGAACCGGCGCTTGACGTAAATGCCCGCGACACCGGCAACCCAACAATGGGAATATCTTAGATGGAACGTCTATCCGCGCCTGCGACAATCATTGTTGTCGGTACCGCATCGACGGCGTTTGAAAAGTCTTGGCGCAGGCGAATTTCGACACAACGCGATAATTCAACACTGCACACGGGATCCAGGCCTGCCTCGACGGGGTGCGCGCGCGGCGGCGATTGACGAAACCCGGATTCCTCAGGCCTAATTGGCGGCTTAACGTATCGCCGCAGGATAAATGGCCATGACCAACAAAATCAAAACGTTCCAACCGGCCATCCGCACCCGATTTCTCTCCCACGGCACGCTGGGCTGTCACAACCTTCTGAAATCGAGGCAATTCTATGAAGAATTTCTAGGTCTGGAGACCACCCAGACCAGCCCGATCTCGCTGATGATCCGCCTTGGAACCGACCACGTGTATGCGGTCGTTCAGATCAAGAACAAGGAAGAGATGCCGCGCCATTATCACAACGGCCTGGACGTGGATACGCCGGAAGAAGTGGACCGGTCTTACCAGACCGCCCTGGACATGGCCGATAAATGGAACCTGACCAAGATATCCCGCCCAGTGGAACAGCACGGCACCTATAGTTTCAAATTCTGGGACATGGACGGCAATTGCTGGGAAATACTCTCCAACCCGCCCCGGGGTTATAACTGGATTTTCGAACAGGGGGATCTGGAAGGGCGCGGCCACTTCGAAAGCGGTTATCACAAGAAACGGCCGAATATGGACGGCAGCTAACCCGGGAAAACCGGGATAGATTTGGGGAATGGGAATGGAATTCGGGGTTTTCGACCACGTAGACGCGAACGGCGCGCCGCTTCACGAATATTATACCGAACGGATGAAATTGGTTCGGCAACTGGATGCGCTTGGTTTTCGGGGCTACCACATCGCCGAGCACCATTCGACACCGCTGGGCATGGCGCCGTCGCCGACCGTTTATCTGTCTGCAGTCGCCCAAAACACCAAACGTTTGCGGTTCGGACCGCTTGTTTTCGCCCTGCCACTCTATCACCCTTTCCGGCTGGTGCAGGAAATCTGCATGGTCGACCAACTAAGCGAAGGTAGGCTGGAAATCGGGTTCGGCCGGGGCGCCTCGCCGATCGAAGCCGCCTATTTCGGCAATGATCACGCAGAAGCAGAAGCAACCTATCGCGAAAATCTGGATCGTATCCTAGCCGCACTTTCAGGCGGCGGCTACGACGGCAAAAACACCTTCGAAAAATTCCGGACTGCAGACGATGTACCGCTGCTGGTGGAACCCTATCAGAAGCCGCACCCGCCACTCTGGTATGGCGTGCATTCGACGGAAAGTGCCGAGCGCGCCGCCAGCATGGGCAGCAACATCGTCAGCCTTGATACGGCGGAAGAAACCCGTACCTTTGCCGACAGCTTCCGCAACGAATGGATAGATACTCACGGATCTCTGGAGACGCTGCCCCTGATCGGGCTAGGTATCTTCGTTTACGTCGATCCTGACGGTCAGCGTGCGGTCGAAACCGCCCAGCGCGCCTATAAAGTGTGGCATGACAGTTTCAACTGGCTGTTCCGGCGTCATGATCTGGCGATCCCGAAACACCAGCGTCCAGACAATTACGATGGCATGGCCACGCAGGGCCGCGCAATCGCCGGAACCCCCGATCAGGTGGCAGAGTTTCTCGGTGAACGACTTCGCACCGCGTCAGCCACCTATATGGTCGCACAGATTGCCTTTGGTGATTTAAGGGGCGAGGAAATCCAGAGGTCAGTACAGTTGTTCGGTGAACAGGTCATGCCTGCTCTGCGGGATCGATCCGCCGAGGCTTAGTCCAAATTCACTACCGGGGCCCATAGAACGTCCTCGATCCGCTCCGCCCCGGTCGCCAGCATTACCAGCCGATCGAACCCGAGGGCGATGCCGGCACAATCGGGGATTCCGCTTTCCAGCGCCGCCAGAAACTCCTCGTCCATCGACATAGCCGAACGCCCCTGCGCCACACGCTGTTTGGTCATTTCGGCAAACCGAGCCCGCTGTTCCTTGGCATCGGTCAGTTCGCCATATCCGTTTGCGAGTTCCATGCCGCAGACAAAAATTTCAAATCGATCCGATACCCGCGCGTCTTCCGGTGACAGTCGCGCCAATGCCGCCATTGAGGCCGGATAAGAGTGAAGAACCGTCGGCGTCTCGGTTCCCAGTCCGGGTTCGATGCGTTCAAGAAAAATACGGAAGAAGATATCTTCCCAGGTATCCGCGTCGTCTGTCCGCACGCCTACTCCGTCGGCGGCGAACCGCAGGGCATCCGTCCCGGGAAATAACGGTTCAGGCGCCGTGGCCAGCAGGTCGATACCGGTCGCCCGTTGAAAGGCTTCCTGTACCGAGACGAACTCCCACGGTCCCGCCAGATCGCAGATATTCTCACCGCGCCGGGCGACAGATCCGCATACCGCTCTGACCAGCTCCGCCGTTTCATCCGCCAGTTCGCGCCAGGTTGTTCGCGTCCGATACCATTCAAGCATGGTGAATTCAGGATGGTGTTTTGCCGACCGCTCCCCGTTACGATAGACACGAGCAAGCTGGAAAATCCGATGCATCCCGGCCGCCAACAGCTTTTTCATTGCGAATTCTGGCGACGTATGTAAGTAAAGAAGCAGGTCGTCACCCGGTGATCCAATCAGGCGCGTTTCGAACGCCGACAGGTGAGGCTCCATTCCGGGCGAGAGTTGAAGCGCCGGTGTTTCGACTTCAACATAGCCATTGCGATCGAAAAAAGCGCGCAGGCTTTTAACCATATCTGCGCGACGGACCAGATGATCAGCCCGCTGCTCGAACACAACAGGCCGCCACCAGTTTTCGACGTTTCGATCACCTTGCGGGGTTTCGTTCTGTGACATGGTGGTGATAATGCCGGACTACAGGGAGATCGTCATCTTGGGTACGACGACTTTACGAACAGGTTCCGAAATTGCTGCCGCCGGTCTGATCCCGGAAGGCACGGCGGGGGATATCGACGCCGTTCGCGCAACATACAGCGTCGCCATCCCGGACAGGGTCGCCGCCCTGGTCGATCCGTCCGACCCAGCCGACCCCATTGCCCGACAGTTCGTGCCGGACATCCGCGAACTTGAAGCAGCGGAGGACGAACTAGCTGACCCGATCGGCGATGAGGCGCATTCTCCGGTCCCGGGGCTGGTTCATCGATATCCCGATCGGGTACTGCTGATGCCGACGCTCTCTTGCCCCGTCTATTGCCGCTATTGCTTTCGCAGGGACCGCGTCGGCCGCGCCGAAGGAGCGCCATCGGCTGAAGATATGGAAACAGCGTTCGCATACATCGCAGAAAATCCGCAAATTAAGGAAGTCATTCTGACAGGGGGAGACCCTCTCTCCCTGTCAGACCGAAAACTGGGAGATCTCCTTTCTCGGCTGTCGGAATTTTCCCACCTGAACAATCTGCGCATACACACCCGCGTGCCGGTGGTGATGCCGGACCGAGTAACAGAGGGTCTCGTGGGGGTACTAACAACTCGACTGCCGGTCTGGATGGTCCTGCACACCAACCACCCACGCGAACTGACGAAAGATGTCGCCGACGTCTGCAACCGGCTGGTGCGGGGCAGCGTGCCGTTGCTGTCGCAGTCGGTGCTGCTGAAAGGTGTGAATGACAATGTCGATACCCTGACGGCGCTGTTTCGCCGTCTGGTCGAATTACGCGTCAAACCCTATTACCTGCACCACCCTGACCGCGCCCGCGGAACCGCCAGGTTTCGCCTGACCCTGAAAGAAGGTCGAGAACTGGTCGAAAAGCTGCGGGGGAATATTTCCGGCCTTTGCCAGCCGACATACGTTGTCGATATACCCGGCGGATACGGCAAAACGCCAATCGCCCCGGCGGATCAATCCGTAGACGGAAGCAACTGGTCACTCCGCAATTTTCAGGGAAATTCCCACATATATGCTGACCGTTAGAACACATCGCGTAATTGCACATTCCGGACCAAGCTGATAGGTTCCACCGCGCTAAACTACGACCCAAAAACAGCGGAATTTAGCGATGAAAATCCAGGCGAATACCATTCGGCCCGGCAACGTCATTGAGTATGACGGCAAACAGTGGAACGTGCTCAAAACCGAAATGCTGCTGCCCGGCAAGGGCAACGCGTTCATCCAGGTGGAAATGCGAGACGTCAAGTCCGGCAATAAGACCAATGAACGGTTCCGCACTTCCCAATCCGTTGAAAAGCTGATGATCGAGGAAAAGGACGCCACCTATTTGTATGTAGATGGTGACCAGATCACCTTCATGGACAGCGAATCATACGAACAGTTCACGATAGCAACTGACGCCATCGGAGATCCCGCGGCCTTTCTGCAGGATGGCATGGTCGTGACCGCTGATCTAATCGATGGTTCAGTAGCAGGTATCCGCCTGCCGCAGCACGTGACGATGGAAGTTGTCGAAGCCGACCCCGTGGTAAAAGGTCAAACAGCGTCGTCGTCCTACAAGCCCGCGGTCGTGGAAAACGGTGTCCGTGTGATGGTGCCACCCCATATCGAGGCTGGCACCCGGATTGTCGTGAACACCGGAGACGCATCCTATGTCGAACGGGCGAAAGAGTAACTAACCCTGTTATATCGTGCCGAAAGGCGCAACCGAAAGATTGCACCGCGATGTCGCTGCCGACACCCCTTATCAACGTGATGGATGCTGCCGCGCGCAAGGCCGCGCGGCGTCTTGTCCGCGATTTCGGCGAAGTCGAACAATTGCAGGTGTCGCGCAAGGGGCCTGGCGATTTCGTCACGGAGGCCGACCGCCGAACGGAAACAATCCTGTTTGAGGAGTTGTCCAAGGCGCGGCCCGGGTTCGGATTCCTGATGGAAGAATCGGGCGTGCACGGAGGCGAAAGCGCTAGCGAGCGCTGGATCGTCGATCCCATCGACGGCACCACGAATTTTCTTCACGGCATTCCCCATTTTGCCATCTCCATCGGCGTGGAGCGGGAAGGCGGGCTCGTTGCCGGCATCGTCTACGAACCAGTGCGCGACGAACTTTTCTGGGCGGAAAAAAATCAGGGCGCCTATCTGAACCGTCGGCGGCTACGCGTATCGGAGCGCACAAACCTCGCCGACGCGTTGCTGGCTACAGGCATCCCCTTTGGCGACCGGATTGGCAAGAAATCTTTCATGGCCATGCTTAACGCCGTGATGCAAAAAACATCGGGCGTCCGCCGGCTAGGATCCGCGGCCCTGGATCTGGCCTATGTGGCAGCAGGCCGGTACGAGGGTTTCTGGGAAACCGGCCTTTCTCCGTGGGATGTTGCTGGCGGCATTGTCGTTGTCCGCGAGGCCGGTGGCATGGTCAGCGAGATCGACGGGCGCAGCGACATGCTTTACGGCAATTCGATCCTTGCCGCCAACCAGCAGCTTTACGATCCGTTGCGCAAATTGCTGATGGATGCAGTCCGGACCGAGGGCGTAAGGCTCACGGAATGACCCCTTTATTTCAATAGGTTGGATGATTAACACTGCACCAAAGAAGTTGTTCCGTCGGAGGCTCTAAGTTATGTTGCGGGTTCCGGTCACGCGTTCGATCGATGCCGAAATTGCGATTACAGGTTCGGGTTGGGAATATGACCTCCAGATTTGACAAATTTCTGCCGCTGGCAAAGAAGTTGGTAGCTTCCGTAAGCATAGCCTCCAGCGTTGCGTTCGTGCCATTGGCCGCAAACGGCCAAACAGTAATTGGCAAGAGGGAATCCGGCTCCGTTACCATCGATCTAAGTGTTCTGGAAGAATTCGGACGGCTGGCCACGGTACCGCAATTGGTGCGGCCTTCGGTCAGAAAGCTGTCGATGCCGAATGCCCCCACGACGACCAATGGGTCGCGTTTCAGGGCCGGTCTTAATCCGGCGGCTAACGCAGGTTCGGTCAAACTGATCCCGCCTCCCGCCAAGCGCCGCACGCCGAAGTCACGCCGTGCAGCCACCCGTCTTACCCCACGACCATCAGTAACGAAACCGGCAGCGCCCAAAATCGCACCTCAACCGCCACCCGCGGTTCCGGCTTCATCGTCGCCCGCCGCCGCAATATCTGCAACACCTACTCCGCCGCCGCCTTCAACCGCGCGGCCGGTGGTACTTGCGAAGACCCCGACGCCACCACCACCGAGCAGGGCCAGCAAACAGCCCGCGCAGATGGCGGCCATTACGCCCGCACCCGAAACCACGGTTAAACTCTTGCCCGGCCAGCAATACCGGATCGGTTTCGCGCCCAACGCGGCGGCGATCGGCAGCGGCGGAGGATCGGAATTGGATGGCATCGCAAAATCAATGAGGGGTGACGGCGCTCTTCGGCTGCGCCTGCTCGCCTATGCCGGCGGCGCGGCCCAAACACCCAGCCAGGCAAGGCGCCTGTCCCTTTCCCGGGCGCTTGCCGTCAGAGCCTACCTGATCGAAAAGGGTATTCGCAGCACACGGATAGACGTCCGGGCACTTGGCAATAAATCGGAAGGTGGACCGCCCGACCGGGTCGATATCATCATCACTACACGATGATCGGCATACCCCGCCAACGCCTGCCGATACGGCGCTGACGGATATCAGACACAGATGACGCACCCGCGGCGATACCTGATAAGGATGCTTGTGTTTTTGGCAGCCGTCGCTTTGGTTGCCGCCGCACTGTTCGCGGGAATCCGTGACGCGTTCATGGCGAACGCAGCCCTTAACGGTTTGATCGTCGGCGTTCTGCTTCTTGGGATAATTTATATTTTCCGCACAGTGTTCGTTCTGACGCGCGAGGCCGCGTGGCTGGAACATTTCCGGGCAGGCCAGCCCGCCGTTTCAAACATCCCTGAACCCAGGATGCTGGCGCCAATGGCCTCCATGTTGGGGGAGCGAACGGAACGGTTCAGCCTGTCGGCCTTGTCCATGCGGTCTTTGCTGGACGGGATCGGTGCCCGGCTCGATGAATCCCGCGACATATCTCGATACCTGATCGGGCTGCTCATCTTCCTCGGCCTTCTCGGGACCTTCTGGGGCCTGTTACAGACCATCGATGCCGTCAGCGACGTCATTGCCGGGCTTTCGGTCGGCACAAAGGAACTGGGGCCAGTATTCGACAATCTGAAAAGCGGATTGCAGGCGCCTTTGTCGGGAATGGGAACAGCGTTTTCATCATCGCTGTTCGGTCTAGCAGGATCGCTTGTTCTCGGATTCCTAGAACTTCAGGCCGGACAGGCCCAGAATAGGTTTTATAATGACCTCGAAGACTGGTTGTCCGGCCAGACGCGGCTTGCTTCCGGCGCCTTGTCGGCGGAAGCCGACCAATCGGTGCCGGCCTATGTTCAGGCTCTGCTGGAACAGACAGCAGACAGCCTAGAAAATCTCCAACGCACCCTGCAACGGGGCGAAGAGTCCCGTATCGGCGCCAATGCCAGCATTACCGAATTGGTAGAACGTCTTGGCACATTGACCGAACAGATGAAGGCAGAACAGAACCTGATGGTGAAGCTGGCCGAAAACCAGATGGAACTGAAACCAGTTCTGTCGCGGCTGGACGAGAATTTGAGCAAGGTGAGCTTTGGCGATTCATCTGGCGACGTGCAGACCCATGTCCGAAACATCGATGTGCATCTTGCCCGTCTTTTGGAAGACGCAGCGCAGGGGCGTAGTGAGCTGGTGCAGGAAATACGAACCGAAATTCGTGTTCTGTCCCGAACACTGGCGGCCATCGCTGAAAAATCCGGCCGCTGACAGGCAGGGCCTAACCCATGCCAGGCATGCTGCGGCGACAAAGACAGGCACTCGACATCTGGCCCGGATTTGTCGATGCGCTATCAGCCCTGTTGATCATCATCATATTTCTGCTGATGGTCTTCACCTTAGCGCAATTCTTTCTTACGGAGATTTTGTCCGGACGAAACCAGGCCCTAGAACGGCTGAACCGGCAGGTCGCGGAACTATCGGAAATTCTTTCCCTAGAACGGGCTGCGAACGTCCAGCTCCGCGAACAGGTTGAGACGTTGACCGCGAACCTGCAGGCATCGACTTCGGCACAGGAAAGATTATCAAGTCAGTTAGCCGATCTACTTCCGCAAAAGGACGCGCTAGAAGCTATGCTAGCGAAACGGACACAGGAACGAGATTCGCTGAAAGCTGATCTGGAAGAAGTCAATAAAACGGTCGCCGCGGACAAGGCGAAGATTGAGGCACAGCTAGGCGAGATCGCGCAGCTAAATCGCGACATACAAACCCTGCGCCAGGTGCGATCCGAGCTCGAGAAAAAAGTGTCCGAGCTTTCCACCACGCTTGCACAGCGCGATAACGCGCTGACAACGCTGCGCGACCGTTCGAAGGAATTGAAAGAAAAACTCGCCAGTGAGCAGGAACGCACCGCTCTGGCCCAGAAAGACATCGAAAAGAAAGTGCTGATGATCCGCGAACTCGGCGAACAGGCGCAGCGGATCGGCGAAGACCTGACCAAAGAACAGCGCGCGAATGCGGCAGCACAGAAACAGCTTGAAGCGCTTAACATGCAGTTGGCGGCCTTGCGGCAGCAACTGGCGCGACTCAACGTGGCTCTTATAGCGTCAGAGGCGAAGGCGGCGGCTCAGAACGTCCAGATCTTAAATCTGGGCAAGAGGCTTAATGAGGCCCTGGCGAGCAAGGTCGCAGAGCTTGCACGGTATCGCTCGGAATTCTTCGGCCGATTACGGCAGGCGCTGGGAAACAGGCGAGGCATTCGCGTTGTGGGTGATCGTTTCGTCTTTCAGTCGGAGGTACTTTTTCCATCTGCCTTGGCAGATTTGAATAGGGGCGGCGCCGACCAGATCGCTCAGCTTGCGAAAACGCTAAACGAGATATCTACGCGTATTCCGCATGATCTGAACTGGGTACTTCGGGTGGATGGTCACACCGACCGGATTCCCATCCGCACAGCGCAGTTTCCATCCAACTGGGAGCTTTCCTCGGCCCGGGCAATTGCGGTCGTCAAGGCGCTGATTGCCCGCGGTGTGCCGGCCAACCGGCTGGTTGCAGCCGGTTTCGGTGAATTCCAGCCGTTGGATGCCCGAAACGATGAAGTGGCTTTCCGGCGAAACAGGCGAATTGAGTTCAAACTGACACAGCGATAGGGGTAGAATTTAAAACGCAGGCTCTGCGAACGCCAGCGAGTAACATTTTCAGCCCCATTTTTATTGCAATATCGGCGCGTCTTCCCTATAAAGCGCGCTCTTTCGCAGGAGAATTGCGGTGAAAAAAGATATTCATCCCGATTATCACGAAATCGAAGTCGTGATGACCGACGGGACGACCTACACCACCCGCTCAACCTGGGGTAAACCAGGCGATACGCTGAAACTGGATATTGACTCCAAGTCCCACCCGGCTTGGACCGGTGGTTCTCAACGTCTGGTGGATACCGGGGGACAGGTCGCCAAGTTCAACAACCGCTTCAAGGATTTGGGGATCGAATGAACCGGCCGGGTCTCAGGAAATCTAAAAGGACGCTTCTCAGCGTCCTTTTTTAGTGAGCGTCCCCACCTCGCTCTGAGATATCCCATAACCGGGCGATCTGCTTATAACTATGACGGGGCCGGTCAATATTTCTCCGCACTTCAATGGGGGAATTCCCGCAGCGCCATCGGGGCCCGGTTCCCCACCCTGCACAGTCATTTATCCGTAGCGTCGGCTCTGCGCCTCCTCATCCGATATCTCACCTGCTGCGACGGCTTTTTGCAGCAGCAACCAGGCCGTCGCTTCTGTCAAATACCGCGTCATCCGGAAAATTTCCCTGATGATCAAGGTGTTCGCGGCCTCAGCGACGCAAGGTCGGCTTCGGGGCTATCCCTCACCACGGATAGATAATTCCGTAACTCCTTCATCAGAGTTAGCTTATCCTGATAGGATCCTTCGACAAATGCGGTCAAAGGACCGGGAAAGGGTAATCTTCAAAGGCTGGGCGAGCCATATTCTAAAGTTACCGGCTTGAAAAAAGTTGAAATAGAAAAAGAAACTCCCGGGAAATGCGGCTCAGTTAATAGTGAGGCGTCAAAAGGGTGGGATGAGGATCCCTTTGAACAACCCGGGAGCACCGGGCCATCACGAAGATATATTTGGTCGAATTTAATAATGAATGTTAAAAAAACGCCTGATTTCGAACTACCTGAATTTGTTTTGCGCTTTGATCAGGACGTGGGGAAAAAACCCAATTTCTTATTAATCATAATATTTTATCATTATATTTGGTGTCATAAACGTCAATAAACGGATTGAAGAAATCGTATTTATTGAAGCCACCCCTGTTATTGAGCATTTGATTCGTTAACGCAGATAATCGGCTTCTATTTCGATTTGAAAAGCCCTTCGACGCCGGCACGATGTTCTTCTTTCTTGACAATTTCTCCGCGCACCCGTTCGATCTCCTCCTCCATTTCTTCGATGTATTCCTGTAGTTCCTCGATCGACATGGGGTCCAGGTCACGCTTGGGCTTCGGCATGTTTTGCGGGCGATCATCTTCAATTTCCACGGCGCGCTCCTTAAGGGCTAAGGGTTGGACTTGCCAGTCTGCCGCCGACCGGATAGACCTGCAACCACCGTTTCCAATAGCATCGAGACTGCCCCCATGTCGTTCGACATACCTGCAACAATGACCGCCATTGAGATTTCAGAGTTCGGTGGCCCGGACGTTCTGAAACCTGCCACGGTAGATACACCGTCGCCACGCGACGGTGAGCTTTTGGTCAAGGTCTCGGCTGCGGGCGTAAATTTTCCTGATACCATGCAACGCCAGGGAGGATACCCGCCCCCACCCGGCACAACTGACATTCCTGGTCTGGAGCTCGCGGGCCAGGTCGTCGCGGCTGGTCCCGGCACCAAACGTTTTCAGCCGGGAGACGAAGTGTGCGCGCTAGTATCCGGCGGCGCCTACGCGGAATACTGTCTGGTACCCGAACCGCAGGCCCTTCCACTACCCGGCGGATACGCCATGGCGCGCGCGGCGGCACTCCCGGAGAATTTCTTCACGGTCTGTACCAATCTTTTCGACGGCGCAAAGCTCGCCGCCGGCGACAGTATACTGATACACGGCGGGTCTGGCGGTATCGGCACGGCTGCAATCCAGGTTTCCAGGGCGTTTGGCGCCACAGTCTTCACGACCGCGCGAAACGCGAACAAATGTAAAGTCTGCGAAGAACTGGGCGCCAGTCGCGCGATTAACTATACCGAAGAAGATTTCGTGGAGGTGGTGAAGGACCTGACCGGCGGTGCAGGCTGCAGCATCGTGTTGGACATGGTCGGGGGGGACTACTTCGCCCGCAATCTGGATGTCTTGGCGGTAGAAGGACGGATGGTCCAAGTCGCGGTACAAAAAGGCCCGAAAGTGGAACTTTTCATTCCTACCGTCATGTCCAAACGCCTTCGTTACACCGGATCGACCCTGCGCCCGCGTAATATCGAGCAAAAGGGCGCTATTGCCGCGGCGGTCGAAGAGAAACTCTGGCCGTTACTCGAAAAAGGCGATATTAAACCGCTGATTTATGAAACTTTCCCGCTGGAACAGGCTGCAGATGCGCATGCGCTGATGGCCACCAGCGACCATATCGGGAAAATCATGCTAAAGGTCGCAGATTAACGCCGCGCGTACCCGGTAGCCTTACCTGGAGACAGAGAGAGCACAACATGGCCCGCCAAATGACAGATTCCCAAAAACCGTTGATGCCGAAGGCAACCGCCGTCTGGCTGATCGAAAACACAGGTCTGACCTTTCGTCAGATCGGCGCCTTCTGCGAACTGCACGAACTCGAAGTGCAAAGCATCGCCGATGACGAGATCGCCGTCGGCATGGTGGGCTACGACCCCATCGCAAACGGTCAGCTTACCAGTGAAGAGATCGAACGCTGCGAAGCAGACCCCGCCGAGCGCCTGAAAATCGCCCAATCCGAGGTACCACGGCCGGCAACCCGGACCAAGGGCCCCAAATACACGCCCGTCGCCCGTCGCGGCGATAAGCCGGACGCAATCGCCTGGCTGGTGAAGCATTACCCCAATCTATCCGATGCGCAGATATCTCGTCTGATCGGAACAACCAAGCCGACGATCAATGCAATCCGCGACCGGTCTCACTGGAATATGGCCAACATCAACGCCCGCGATCCGGTCGGACTTGGTCTGTGCAATCGCCAGGATCTGGACAAGGAAGTACTGAAGTCGGGCTATACATCCACGATGGACGCGCCGCCTGTTGAAGAAAACACACAGCCTCCCCCGGCCAGGCTGGAGCTGCCAGAATTCAAACTTTGAGCCTTCTGTCCCAGAGACAGATTTTTCAAAATCAAAGCCCGCCGCGGGAATGCCCGGGGTGGGCTGTTCTTTTGTGGTCAGCGCATTCTAGGCGCTCGCCTCGATACGCGCCATTTGATCCTTTAATAGGAGTTTCTGTTTCTTGATGGCGGAGACGGCGACGGGATTAGGTTGAATTTTGTGTTCTTCGGTTGTCAGCTCATTTTCAAGTTCAGCGTGACGGGCCTTCAAAATTTCAATCTGTTCGCCTTTGCTCATATCAAGCGCCCTCCAAAGGTTAAGGTATGTAGCAACTGAAAAGTCTAGACCGCGAAATCCGCTGTTGTAAACGCGGGATATGATTTGGCAACGGACGGCACCCTATCTTGACCTTTTACAGGCGGGCGGCGGCAGTTCGTAAAAGATCGTCCGCTTTATCGTCGAATGCAACACCCAGAATATGGGCCAGATTCCCCCGATCGGCATCCGATACAGTGCCGAATGTGCGGAAATAGGCGGAAATGTTCTCTATCGCGTCAACCAAACGGTCATCCGTTTGACGACCAGGCACGTCTTCTAGATCAATTGATTCAGCGAGCATCAATTGTTCGGCGTGCTCGCAGTCGATCTCCGTTTTCTGAATTCGCTGGCGCAACGATTCGGTAATCGCCGTTGGCGCCGATCCGACACCGCCCTTCATATAGGTTCTAACCGACCGAAGTTCCCTGACAATGTTGTGGTGCCAATCATGGACCGCGCCAAGCACGTCCGACATCTGCGTATCGTCCAGTGCGCCTCGTCCAGATGCGCCCACCCACAGGCAGAACAGCAAAACATTGACGTCCAGTTCGTGGGCGTCCTGCAATTCCAGGCAGGCCTGGCCGACACCATCCGCCATATAGACATTCAGAGAAAAATCCCAGAACGGGTGATCAGGAAATTCAGCCATCGATCCTCCAACACTCCCTAGCTTTAACTTTTTAGTTCTGCCCCGACGTAAATGCTGAGGCCCAGCGCGGTGTGAACCAGCAGGCCACGGGGATCGAAACCCTGGTAATCCCTGATGCCCTCTTCCAACGGGATATCGCTAGAATTCGGGTCAGACCATAGGACCAACTGATCAAAACTTGGTCCGCTAACAGGTCGACGGCAGTGACATATCCCAT
>MDTA01044695.1_pt1 | contig 15384 bp, 25 predicted proteins | sample 811151 | NCBI WGS metagenome assembly MDTA01 (sample SAMN05326648, study PRJNA326480) | marine metagenome | isolation source: seawater | place: Indian Ocean: South | collected 2010 | reverse complement strand
TCATCCAATAATCTAATTCAGTACCTGCTAGTGCAGTATCAGGAACAATAGCACCTGCAGGACATTCAGGTTCGCATACTCCACAATCAATGCATTCATCTGGATTGATTGCTAAAAAGTTTTCTCCTTCATAAAAACAGTCAACTGGACAGACACTAACACAATCTGTATACTTACATTTAATACAATTGTCAGTAACTAAGTATGTCATTCATAGTATTCCTCACAAAGTAAATTAATGTGTACTGCCACTAGATGTGCATATGCCACTGCATGGGCTTTTTTAAAGTAATATCCACCATCTTTTGGCTTATTCCATACTGTTTGTGCTATTTCTTTCCATGGCTTATTTTGTAAGTGTGCTTTTGCTGGGCGAATAATACTCAACATCATTGCCATTCTTGGAATACTGTCAGGCTTCATGCTACAAATTAAATCATAGTAATTACCTATATGAATTACTTTTTCACAAAATTCTTTACTTCTCCATAAAAGTTCCCACAACGGTTCTTTATTTGATAGCTCATCTAAGTGTTGTGGACTTTTTACTTTTTGATATACTGCTACATTTAACAAATCAAGTTTAAAATATCCGCGATCTTCAGCAGTTTTATAATCAATTGTTGCCGTTCCTGATACTGGATCTGTTGGTATATCAATATAATAAACACCAGTATTGTGCTTTTTAATTACACCATGCTCATTCATCATAGCCGGAGTACCAGGTAATATTTTAAGCAGATTATCTCGACTTGCAAAGTCTAAATCAACATCAGGTAAATTACTCATAAGCCTGCTTCCTTTAAAGCACTTTTTACTATTTCAGTTTCGTTGTGATATTTTATAAAATTCTTTTGCCAAAAGTCTGGATCAATATATGGGTATATTAAGGCAAGTTGTTCTTCATTTACCTTGCTTAAAAAGTTTACTCCAGATTCGCAATTAAAAAGTACCCAACTACTAACACGACCATGTACAATGTCATGGCAAACTTTTGTTAACTTACCAGCAAAGAAGTAAGTATTAAGTTGCACTTCATGTTCATCTGCCCAAACTTCCATAGTTTTCAAACTGCGAGATACTGCATCTTGCCAACTTTCAACTCGTAAGTGTTCATCAATATACTTTTGATAATGCACATCATATGTCCATTGATCAAGTTTAATATTATTATCAATTACCCAGTCAATAAACTTAGACGTATTGATAGCACGAATATCCATAACATGCTTTCCAAATTTTACGAAAGCATTATAATATGGACTATTTGCAAAGTCTCCGTATGTCTTATTACTTGCTCGTGTTGATCCTTGTGTCTTTTCAAAGAATCTTACATAGGCTTGCATACCAACTTGTACATGTTTGTCTTTTTCTTGTTGCCACCTGCGTTTTTGCTCGCACACATGACTTGCTAAAGTTTTTTCTTTACTGAAACCACGATTACAATACTTGCAGACAAAAGGCTTTTCACTCACTTCGAAGCCCTCTACAGTCTCTCTGGCTATATCCATTAGTGTATTCATAGTAGTTCTTTAATTTGCTTATCATCATAGCCAAGATCTTCAAGATACTTTACAATTTCTTTTTTTGTATTTACTGCGGAAAGCATTTCAACCTCATCAGGTTTAGCATGAGGGTATAAACGTTTTATTGCTTTTTCAACTTTGTTCTTACTAACTTTCTTTTTACCGCCAGGTATCCATTCATGAAATGCAGTACCCATGCCTGGACTAGCAGTTGTCAGTAAAAGCCATTGCAGTTTTGGATGTTTTGCCAATTCAAAGAAATGTGTGTTAACACGTTTGTTTGTAGCAATAAGCCACCATTCTTGTAATGCTGATTCACCTCTGACACTACTTGCATAACGATTCAACAAAAATGCACTAAAAGCCTTTTTTTCTTCATCGCTAAGGTTGTCGTAAAACTTTTTGTCTTTACGATCCATTGCACCTAGTACTTTATTCAAAGGAAGTTTACTTGCCATTTTTACTTTCTAACATAATTTATAGTAACACATTTTTGTAGGCATTGCAAGTGTATTAAAAATACTCTGCAAATGCACATTCAAACATTGTTGCATCATCTATATTTTCAAAATTGATTCGGTACCAACGAATGTTGTCCTTGTCCCAGTATACGTCTATATTTACGCCTTCATTGACCATTTTACGGTCCGAGAAAAAAGTTATTACACTTTCAATTAACGGACGTTGAATCAGATTCCAATCGTCTTCACCGCCAGCATTTAGTCTAAGACTAAAGCATAAGTTGTCATTTTTTGTAATGTAACTACCAAACTTTACCAACGTCAACTATTTCCGATGTTCTACTGATTTCTTCCACAAAGTATGCACAACGTGGCTTCTCACCTTCTTCAAGGGGAACTGCTAGTAAATGTCCTGGTTTTAACTTAGGAAAATACCATTTTACTTCTTGGTATACATCTACTATTTCAACTGGTGCAAACTCTGGTCTAAAATCACTGCGTGGATTATATAAAAATGCATTAAAGCCTCTGTCATTTAAACTTGTTAAAGGAATGACTTCTAAGTCTCCGTGATCTGGCTCACCGATAAGCATCATCCAATCACGTGGCATTCTTATAGTATTATTTCCAATTTTTAATACTAGGGCTGGAGCATTAAAACTTTGTAAGAAAATAAGAGGTATAAAGAAATAGTCAGGATCTTTTGGATTGCTATTATCTAATACTGCAAACCTCATATCATCAACTTCATCAGGAAGATCATTCATTACAAAGGTTTTATTCTCGAGCGTCAAAATCTGCATTAGTATACCTCTTTAATTTTATCAGCAATACCATATTCTACTGCTTCTTTTGCACTTAACCATTTATCTTCAGGTGGTAAAAGTATTTCACGGATTTTCTTTTCAGATAATCCTGTGCATTTTTTGTAGTGTGCTAACATACGTTCTGTGCTAAGTTCAAACTCTCTTACACGAGCAAACAGTTCATGTTCTTTACCACTGCTACCCCAACTATACTGATGTGATAAAATACTTGTGTTTGGTGTAAGAATACGTTTTCCTTTAGCACCTGCCATAAAAGTAAGTACGCCACAACTTGCAATCAATCCTAAGCCTACTGTTTTCACTGGTATAGCACTACCTTTCATTGTGTCAATGAGTGCAAATGCCGCATGAACACTGCCGCCTGGACTGTTAATAATTAGAGTAAGTTCTTTTGGCCGTTCTTGTGTTGGGGCTAAATTCTTTTCAATAATCCACTGTACAATAGGTTTTGTAGACTCATATGTAAAGTTATCAGCCATATAGTAGTATCCAGCATTCCACATAAGTTCGCCAGGCTGACGAGCAGGCGTAGATGCTTTTGCCACTGGTTTTTTGTTGTTCATTTTAATTCCAATCTGTTTTTTGTATTACAAACGGGTAGTTTGCTTCTTTGTAAAATTGTTTCCTTTTAGTTAGGTGTCTTTTTGCATACTTGCAAGTGCTTGTTATGTCCCAAATTTGAACATGATCTTTATCCTCTGCTTTACGAATACCCCTTCCAATACTTTGTATCACCCGAACAAAACTTTTGCCTGGCTCTAGTAGTACTAGATTAAATATTCGAGGTATGTTAATACCAACTGCGGCAACACCATATGTTGCTACAATAATTTTATTATCCACATCTGCTACTTCGTCATAGTGTTCTTTTCTATCCCCAGCCTTAGTTGCACCACTGATAAAGACTGCTTGATCTCCTAGCCTTCTTACTAGTGCTTTACCTGATTCAACACGGTCAACTAGGATCATTGTATTTCCTGATTCTCCTATTGTGCTAATCAAGTTGGCTAGATAATCTAAACGTTTGTCGTTTGTCAGTAAGTACTTTAGTTCGCTCTGATAGTTACTATAATCTCCATGGTCAATTAACTGTACTATATTTACTTCACAGTTTGCCAAAATACCCATGTCTTGCAATTCACTAGCACTTTTACGACCAATTACTGGCCCCAAACTTACCAATAAACTCATAAATTCAAACATCTCTTTTGGTATTGTGCCTGTTAGTCCCCAACGTATAGGTACTTGACTCATTACTCCTGTTAGTAACGTTTTAAGTGCATCTGCTTTTGCCATATGTACTTCGTCAACAATAACACATACTACATCTTCAAGAAACTCGCCTATTGTAATTGGTGCTTCTGCATTGCGAGTATTTTTAAGTAGTACATTCAAACTTTGCCAGGTACAAATAGTGTGTTGCTTACCAAACTCTTTTCTATCTCCATAGTATACACCAACGTCCAATCCTAAATTAACATAATCTTCTTCAGTTTGTGTAACTAAACTTTTGTTTGGAACAATTACAATACTTCGTCCATATGGTTCAACTAAATTGCTCAGTGCGGCTGTTATAAGTGTTTTACCAGCACCTGTTGCAATTTCTTGTAAACTTTGTGAATTGCTAATAAAGTTATTAATAATCTCAACTTGATAATCTCGTAATATCACTGGCTCGCCTGCAACTACATGACCTTTTGGCCATTTTTTGTCTGCAAATGTTTCAGCAGTAACTGGATCTAGTGCAAAGTCAGTTCTATATTCACGATGGTCATTGAGCTGGACATCGTATTTCATTTCTTCAAGCATAGGAATAATATCAGGAAGTAAGTTAATAAATGTACTACCTCCAAGTTGAAAGTATGAAACCTTGCCATCCCACCTGCCAAGTCTTACTGCTGGCAAATATCGTGCATAAGGAACTTCATATTTAAATTTGTTTGAAAGACGTTTACGGGCTTCTAAATCAAGCCCTTCAATTTTAACATTTACTTCATCTTTCACTACTAGTGTTGCAGTTTTCATTAGGTCTCAATTGAAAAGTTATAGTTTGTATAATAACAAATCCATGGCTTATTCTTATCTACTGCTTTTGATTGTACATTACGAAACTTAGTAAATCCTTGTGTACTAATTATAATGTCTGGTATCCAATTCTCTGTATTAGACTTTGGATGATTAAATCTACTTGCACTATCTAGTATAGCAAACTCTGTATCAGAATGCAACCTACGTTTTGCATCAGTAAGGTTTCGATGATACTTTAACATTACTGTTGATTTGTCTTTGCCAATTTCTGCAATCGCTTTAACAATATTTTGCTCAAGTTCAGGTGCAATACTTCTTCCATCAATAATAAATGCAACCTTGTTTAGTTCAAGTTCTTTAGCCGCATTAACTAGTTCAATTAGTGTGCAATCTTCGTATGAAAAATTGCCACCTCTATTATGTAGCATACGAATTGACAAATTTGATAGTTTAAATTTTGTACTATTATTAACCACATCAATATTTTGATCTGCGGCAGTACGAATTTGTCTTAGTGTCGACTCAGTTATCATATTTGAATCCCACCACTTTTGCAATGTGTGTGGAGCATTACGAAGATAACTTGATTTGTTTTCGATTACGAACTGTATAGCATATTTATGTCTATTATCTTCAACGTTTTTACATTCTTTGACTAGCAACCTTAAATCCTTACTATGATCAAATTTATGTTTCAAACTCCAACGATAAACTTGCATAAGATTATATTCATTATAATCTACTTCATATTGTTTAGTTTGTTTATTCCATTCTGCTTTTATAGCTCTTAACTTTTTTGCCAAGGACTTAAATTCGTTGATCATTGTTTTATTATAAGGAAATCTAATAATTATTTTATTATCATCCAGCGATAACATTCTAATACGATTTACTTGACGTAATGGACTACTGAATACTGGTGTTTTAACTATAGCAGTTACATCAATACCTATTTTTCCGTATTGACGAACATACTTGTTTACAAGTTTAATACTTAGTTCTCTTTGACGATCGCTAAGTCCATCACCATTATTAATACTTCTTACTGCATTATTAATGAAACTTACGTCATAGTTAGCAAGACTAATTGGCTTATTCTTAAACTTGGGAGCAATTGGACTAGAGATTAGTCCAACCGCTACTTTTAAGCAGTATTCAATATCATCAGGCTGAAGCATAATTATTCCTTAAAAAAAGAAGGGGGGCCAAAAAGCCCACCCTTCATGTCTGGATCGAGGAGGATCACTTATCACCCACGTCTCATGCAGGTGTTGGAAGCCAGACTCTTCCAATTCGTTGGAGATAGTTTTTTTAGATCAGCAACTTTAAGTGCCATCCTTAAACTCATCTCACGTAACCTTTTACGATTTTCAAACATGAAGTCAAGTATTTCTTCTTGATCAGATTCTTCAAACTTGTAACCTTCAAACAAATCACCAGTCCTAGATATCTGCTTGATCCTTAGAAAACAATCCCTAGCAGTATCTAATGTAAGGTCAATATAGTGACATCTTGACATAAGTGCATCTAAATGATCTTTTAGTTTCTTGCTTCTAACATTATCAAACTTAATGTTAGTAACAAAGCATACACTACCTTTAAAGTCAAAACTATTAGGAATGCCTTCGCTTCTTAGTTTAGCACTATCTGCATTCCAGTAAATACGTCTACGTTTACCACTGTCAAGTGCGGCTTTAAGTATGTTAAGACTCAAATCATCCATCAACACACTATCACAATCATCAAATACAATGACGTCACCACTTTGACTGTATTCATATAACTTTGCATAAAGTCCTATAGGAGTCATTGCACCTTTACAAACTTCATACCTTGTTTTTCCTTGTAGCATTTCAAAGCCACTTTGTTCTTCAAGTGTAGTTTCGACACCATAACTTTTACCAACACCCGGAGGTCCAGTAACAATCATTGCCCTTACATCACCATTCTTCAATGCAACAGACATTTCGTTAAGTATGTCAAACCTTTCTTCTATTTCAAGCATACGTTTTTCATCAGCCTCTGTAATAGTTGCTGACTCAGGCTCAGTAGAATTACTATCGCCCATATATTCAAGTTGTTCAGTTGAATCAACTTTTACTCTAATTTTGCTTGAACCAAAATCTTTGCTACCATCTACAGTAACAAACATTCCATTTTTTCCAGCCTTAAGGTCTTGGACTAATGGAAAAACAGTATCCTTAACAGTTTGGTTTCTGTAAGAACCTTCTTTAACTAAAACGTAACTCATTGTGATCCTCTTTTCGTCGTTTTGTTTACTTCTTATTTTATTATAATACTACACCTTAGTAGTTATGTCAACCTCTATTTGGTTGCATCAACCACATATTGTGCGGCTTGGTTAATCATATCTTGTGTTAACTCGATGCTATTTTCAGGCATTACTGTAATTATAACAACACCAGTAATTATGCCTAGGATGAACCGCATATTCTGTCCTCTACTTCTTTTATATGTTTACATTTACGATATGCTATACAATTACAATCAAATCCTCTATCGTACATTGTAACAGTATATTCATCGCCCTTACTTCCAATTACTGGCCATTTTACGCCAACAAATGGATGATCTTTTGTGTTAATTCTTTCTGATGGATGAGCCATTATGCCGCCACCTTAAATGAATCTAATGGAGTAAAACCAACTGAAGCAACTGCTGATGCATTACCTTCTGCATCAACAATAATATCTCCAACACTGATGCTATGCATCTTATCCAATCGTGTAATACGATCTTCAGGACCAATATTACCAACTTCAAATACATGATTCAAGTCATCAGCAACAACTTCTGCTACCTTTGTGTAACAATCATGTTGTACACCAATAGCAACTTTACCAAACATTGCTTCTTTGTAGGCTAATGCCTTTACATGACAATCCCAACCTTCTTTGTTAATAAGGTCGCTAAGGTCTTTGTCAATAACAATCTGGTAAACACTAAAAATCTGAACCATTTAAAACTCCTGTTTTTTTAACTTACTATTATAAAATAGCATGTATACTAGATCTGTCAACCTATTATTTTAAAACTTTTGAAATTTTTTTGCCTGACCATTTAGCGGCGGTAGTAACATCTTCGCCCATGCCTGCAACAGTACCACATGCACTAAGTGATAAAACTGTCAATATAACAAAAATATTTTTCATTTGCTTCTCCTTTGTTAAGCGAGTTGAATTGAAACACATATTAATGTGCCTATTAATAAACTTATGTAAAGTATTACATTATCATTTGGATTTGGTATCATGTTAACCTCTTAATTTGCATCTGTGCTATTTTAAATAAATCAGTTGCTTTAACACTATCAAGCATACCATCTAGTATTAATTGCTTTTCTGCTAAAAATACTTTTGCAAAGCCTTTATCGTGTTCTGCAATACTAATAGAATTACTAATTAAATCTGCTAACTTGATAAATTGTGCTTCGTGTGGAGCAGAAAATGTGTGCTTTCTGTCAATTGCTTTACGAACTGCACGATTACCATCTTCCATTTTGCTCTGATCAGTTAGCCAATACACCAAATCTGCAACTTGAGTACCAAATTTAATTGAAATTTGATCAAGTGTTACATCAGTATCTTCTACTACATCATGTAGTAAAGCCGCTACTTGTTGTACTTCACTTCCGCCATGTCTCTTAACAAGGCTAGAAACTTCAACAGGATGCACAATGTAAGGCTCGTGTGTATACTTACGAACCTGACCTTGATGTGCTTCTGTGGCAAATTTTAGTGCTTTATCTAGCATATTATTTCCTAGTTTAAGTAAAGTGGTCCTGTCCATTGAATGCAATAACCACCATCAATGATATTACCACGTGCCGCATTACGAGCTGGTGAATTATAACCAGCGGCTTTAAGAATATCACCTTTTTTAAATTTCTTATCTTTGTCTGAGATTACAACAAAACCCCAAACACTTCCACCTTTTTGATAAATTTTAACATACTTACTACCTACTTTGTAAGTAATATTATCTTTGAATTTTTTATACATGTCTTTTTGAATACTTGAAATAGTATCAGAATTCCTTGCAATAGCACAATTTTTCTGCCATCCGGCATAATCTTTAACAATATCTTCAATAAGTGTATCAATTTGCTTTTGCATTAGTCTCTCCTTGTTTTTAACTATAACTAATAATAACATTATCTAGTCATTTGTCAACCTAATAGGCCATAAAAAAACCCTTGTAAAACAAGGGTTTAAAAAAAAGTTTCACTTTTTTTAGAAATCTAGTACAAATTTTTCTTGTTTTTTATCTTCATTTATACTAATTATGTGCAATTTTTCATCAAAATCAGCAAATTCTTCTTCAAGTGTATCTTGTACTTCACGTTTGTCTTTTGCCATCATTACTACAGTTCTTTCAATAGTATGTTCAGAGGTGGAAAAGTTTACAATATATCTGTGCTTCATAATTAGTACTCCTTCTATATACTCCTTATTATACACATATTTTATAGTAAAGTCAAGGCCTTTTCATCCTATTTAATACTCTTTGATACATTTTTGTATGATTATCGTCAAAACCTTCAACAGGCTCAAGTATCTTGTCAATTTCTGATATAGGTGCTTTTTCACGAGGACATGCTAATACATTTACAACACCACTATTAGCAAATATGTTGACTGGATTACCAAAATAGTTGTATGGATTGTAATTGCGAACTGGTAACCACCACAACAAAAAGTGTCTTGGATTTAGTTGTTCCCAAATCTTTTCAATATGTGATTGGCTATTGTTTACTTCAATTAACATACTTGGTCTGTGCTTTGCAATAGTTTTTTCAGCACCTTTTAAAACTTGAGGTTCATAACCTTCAACATCAATTTTCATAAAATCAACCTTGTCAAAAGGCAGTTTATCAATTGGTACTGTTGGTACTGCGGTATAATTTGCTGATGGATTTCCTTCAGTCAAACTGCATTCTCCGTAGTTACCTGGCTCTGAAGGATCAAAACAACTTAAAAAACTAGTGCCCAGTCTGTTACTTACTGCATTGGCATATACTTGGACATTTTTACATCTATTTTGATTAATATTTAAGTGCAATAATTGCCGGTTAAATTCATTGGGTTCAAAACTGTGTACTTTGCCAGTAAATGCATGTTTACTAAACCATACGGTATGTAATCCTAAGTTAGAACCAATATCAAGTACAACAAAGTTTGGTTGGATCAATAAATCCATAATCAAGAATTCATTTTCGCAGTATTCGCCGTATATATCTAAACTTTTTCCTATAAACATATCGTTTTGAGAAAAACTAAAAATACCGTGTTTACATCTTTTTGTTTTTATACTAGACATGGCGTTCAATATCTGCTTCGTCACATACTGCACCAATTTGTACTTCTATTACTTTACAACTTGATGATGTTTCGTTGCAGGGCTGATGCCACTGCATTTTATCAACTGTATAAGGTGTGCAATGTTCATCCAACTGTATTTTCCATTTTGGATTTTTTATTACACAAGATCCTTGTACTACATTCCATCTTTCAGCTCGATGTTTATGACGTTGCATACTTAATTTGCCTCCTGGATATATTTCTAGTTCTTTTACTTTATATCCAGGACCTTGATCAATTACCCTGTACCAACCCCATGGTCTTTCAATAATTTCACCAGGCCATTTTGCAAGTATCCAACTACTGCTATTTTTCTTTTCATTACCACCAACACCAAATACAAATTCTACTTGACCGTGGTTTTCATAAACTTGTAATTCTGGTATGTCTTCAGCAGTACGATCTCCTCCATTAGCAAAAATAATTTTTTTGTTATGTGCTGATGTGCATAATAATTTAAAAATTGCACCACAACTACTTCCATCAGAATCGTCAAATGAAACTACTGCATCTACCATTCTTAAATTTTGAATAATTTGGAGTCTTTCTTCAAATGGTAAAAATGGTTTGCCTTTTTTACGGATAAGCCACTCGTCAGAATTCAGCCCAACAACCAACTCGTTGCCAAGTTTTTTTGCTGAATTAAAATATTCAATGTGTCCAGAATGTAAGGGATCAAACCCGCCTGTAACTAAAACTATTTTTGTCATATCAATAGTAGTTATCTAAAGCAGGGCTATTTTTAAGGAAAGATGAGTTGGTTAGAAACTACTATAATCTAGTGTTTGGTAATCTAACCACCTTAACAATAAACCTTTATTTGTAAGGTAATTATATTTTTTCAATTGTTCTTGACAGGTGTCAGGAAGTAAATCATTGTATTCTGCAAGTGGACGTTCACCATGCTTGTATACTTTATCTGTGTCTTTATATACTATAGCACTAATAATATTAGTACCAGGTTGTTTGGTAAAAAATCCATCATTGCAATTATATCCACTTAAGACTAGCATATAAATCAAGTGTATCATAGTAATACTATGTGGTGCTTCTTGATATATTCTATAGTCAGGGTCTCCATAAAACATGTTTGATGTTGTTGGAAAACTTAATGCTAACATACCACCTTCAGCAGTAAATTCATTCATTTTATGTAAAAATTTTAATGGATCCTGTGTTGTATGTAAAGTGTTGTGTGTCCATACTACATCAAATTGTTCTTTGAATTTAACTTTGTTCCAATCATCAAACTTAAATTTTAAGTTACTTGGTATTTCATATTCAGGATTAACTTTATCTTCTATATCTAAAGCAGTAACTTTAATATTCAAAGGTTGTGGTTCGTCTGCGCCATCATCAGCATTTGCCCACCATAAAGCATCATGACCATCTCCGCAACCAACATCAAGTACAGTATCTATACTTTCCATAAATTCGCCAAATACACTTAATCCCCATAGCATACTTAAACTATGTGAATGACTTGCACTATCGTTGTTCTGTAAAAAATCCATTGTTTAACATTCCTTGAAGGAACGACATATGCACTCCTTCTAATTTTAAGGTTGCATTGTTTAACTTATCATTAAGTTGTTTGTGATTAATCTGCATATAGTTTTGTTGCAAATCTTGAAATAATTGATCTACTATAAATTTTTGCTTTTTTATGTCTGAACAACTTTCAAATCTGTCAATATGATTGTTAAAATCACTATTAAATTTATTATATTCGTTTATTAATTTTACTGTTCGTTTTTGTAAATTAGAGTGTAACATCTTCCATGCCGGCAGTTCTTAGTTTTACAATATGTCCTAGTTGCCATTGCTTTGCTTCTAAACCTTTCATTATACCCAAGTATCGATTGCGAAGCAGTGCAACTTCATTTACTAATGTTTCGAAGTCAATAACTTCATCTTCGCCATCAACATACTTTTCTGCATCACGACTTGATAATGCACGTTGATAACCTTCTAAATATTTCTGAAAATGTTTACGTCGTATTTTTCTTAGTGAAAAATTTAAATAGTTAAGCACCGCCTCAATTTCTTGTAATTGATTGAAACGATGCTCTGTAATACCAGGAAGATCTCTAAGATTTCGTTCAACGTTGCCATTGATACTTGACTCTTTCTTTGCTTCAGCCAATTGTTGTTCGTAGTGTTCAACAAATGGCGGGAGATTCGAAAGATCGTTGGTGACCTTGCCATACCAACTCATTTAGTCATCCCATCCGTAGTTGTCTTCATCTTCGTCAATATCATAATCGTCAGACTCACCAAGTTCTTCAGTAACTGCTTCTTGCATATACTTGTCACAGTCACGAAGAGCATATAATATAGTATCATCTGCACCTGCATCAACAAGTACACTTACTATATGATCTGCCGCAGATTGCCTATCCTTGGCTGGAACATACTCTCTAACTACGTTCCAAAAATCAGCAAACATATCTTCCATGATTATTCCTCTGGTTGTGTTTCTGGTTGTGTTTCTTCAGTGCTTTCAAGCTCAGTTCCTGCAAGTGCAATATCTTCCATTACTGTATCAAGTTTTTCACCTACCCAATTTTTACGAAACTCAACAATTACTTCGCCTGTACGTTTACTTGTGTATTCAAGTCTATTTCCAGTTTTCTTAAGTAGACCGGCTTTTTCAAAAATATCAACAAGTCCACTATATGGATTCATTCCTGTTTCATATGGAATCTCAACCTGTACACCTTCAAACGGCTTTGCATAACGTGTTTTCATCACCTTACAAGCGGCACGAATACCATGTACTTGTGATGTTTTAACACCGTCAGCATCAGTTTTTAGTTTTAGTTTTTTCATAGCAACTACAATACTACTTGCATATATAAAACCTTGCCCACCTGATATCTTATCATCAGGATCAAACATATCTTGTGATTGATATGTATGGTTAGTTGCTACCAATCCTACATTATAACTACCAAACATATTAACACAATTTGTTACTAGTGCTTTTAGTGCCTTAGCCTTACGACCCATGTCACCTTTCATATCACCACTATCAAATTGATTAAGCTCTGTTGGTGTCATCATCATACCTAAACTATCAATTACAAACAATACCTTAGGACGATCTTCGTCTGGCATTGCTTTATAATCTTTCATAAAGGTACTGATTGTTTTTGCTACGTCATCTAGCATTGCCATGTTGAGTTTAAGAAGTTTTTCTTCACTTGTGTCAACATTTAATGCTTGTAGCCAACCTTCGTCAAGTGCATTTTCACTGTCAATTAACACTACAAAAATACCTTGATCTTGTGCGGCTTTGATAATATTACCGCTGGCGATATAACTTTTACCAGCACCAGATTCACCAGCAAATACTGTGACTTTACCCAAAGGAATGCCTTTATGAAAATCACCACTTACTAGATAATTAAGTGCATAGTTACCTGTACTAATCCAATCTGTTGGATCATTGAAGCCTATCGACAAACCGTCAATACTTTTTGTTATATCTTTTCTAAATTTACTTATGTCAAATGGTCTTGCCATGTGTTTCTCCAATAATTAAAAAGTAGGGGAAGCCAAACTCCCCCTACTGTTCAGTTTAGTTGCTTTGACGTGAGCGGATCATTGCAAGAATATCTTCGGCACGTTGGCCTGTTCCTGCAGGTTTTTCAACTGCAACCGGGGCAGGCTTTTCAGCCGGTGCCGGAGCAGGTGTTGCTCCCATCTCTTCAGGCGTTGCCACAGGAGCAGGAGACGAATCAACTTCTGTTGGCTTTGCTTGTGGAGTTGGAGCCGAATTAGATCCACTAGGTGCCGATACGCCTGCAGGACGATAATAGTTACCGTACTTTGCAGTATCATATGGCTTGCCGTCAACACTATCTTCAAACATTTGTTTAATGATTGAGAGTTCAGTTTCGGAAGGTTTCTTTGGCAAGAAGTCATTTAGATCAAACAAGCCATTCTTATCAACTGCCGCTTGTTCATCTTCAGTGAGTGCAGATTCTTTACGAGCCCAATTACTTGTACTATAATCCGCATAACCACCTTTTGAAGTCTTAACTACACGGAAGTCTAGTCCTTGATTATAATCAGTTGGTAGCTCTTCCATATCTGGATCCATCAAACTTGCCTTAATAATATTAAAGAGTTGTGGTCCCATAATAAATCTACGAATTGGATTTGCTGGTGATTCTTCATCAAGTGGATTATCACGAACAAAGCCTTGGAACAAGTAAGACTTTTTCTTCCAGTACTTACGACCCATATCTTCAAGACTTGAATCTTTAAACCATGGACGTACTTCAGCAAGGATTGGGCAAGAACCAGTTGGCTCCCACATTTCCATGCATGGTACTTGTACCATTACTGTCTTTGAATCTGATTGGTCTGCAATACCTTGGAACGGCAAACGAATCATTGCTCGTTCTACCCAAAAGAATGTATTGTTAGGATTTGCATCTGGAAGGAAGCGAATTGTAGATGTTTCGCCTTCTTGAATGTTCCAGTGCGGATATATGGCGTTATCTCCGCCATTTGAGTTGTTGCCAGTTCTGGCTGTTTCTTGTGCTTGTAATTTTGCACGAATTTCTGCTAATGATGCCATTTTAGTTGCCTTTCATGTTTAGCCTAGTTTAAGTTGTTTTATATGCCTTGATAGCATTTGTGTACACCTTCCTGATGTACTGCTAACTATTGTATTTATCAAACTTGCGTTTGTCAACCATTTTTTTGAATATTTTTTTCTGGAGTTGTTTTTAGGCATATACCTTATAATAACAAACTCAGATACAATGGTCAAGAAAAAACTGCTCAAAAGAGCAGTTTTTTTTTAATTATTTGTAATTTTTATTGCAATCCTGCTAGTGTCAACATACGTTCTTTGAAATCATCTTCTTCTTTCATAGCAATATCTGGCATGCCATCTTTGTCTAAGTCAACCATTACCCAGTTATCGCCTTTGTGATCCATACTATCATACTTGCAATCTGTTGTTGGTTGTCCTAGCATATCGTCACAATACTTACATTTGAGTGTACACATTCCCATGATTATAACCCCGCTAATTCTAACATTCTTTGTTTAAAAGCATCATCGTCTTCTTTAGACTCATACTGCTTACGAGCTTGATCCTGCATATCAGCAAGTTCATCATTTTTGATTATTCTTCCAAGAT
>MDTA01091675.1_pt1 | contig 15390 bp, 15 predicted proteins | sample 811151 | NCBI WGS metagenome assembly MDTA01 (sample SAMN05326648, study PRJNA326480) | marine metagenome | isolation source: seawater | place: Indian Ocean: South | collected 2010 | reverse complement strand
GGCTGGGCGAAACGCAGATTGGCGCGGGCTGCCGCCCGGCGGCTGGCGTCGAGGCCCAGGAAGTCGGCATAGCCCTCCATCCCGCCCCATCGATCGCGCAACGAGTCGATCGTCATCCGCATCACCGGCCGTGGGGATCCGAGCATCGCGTCGAGATCGAACGGGTCGGGGTCGATGCCCTCGTCGGTGAGCATCTTGGTGAAGGCGTCGATGCGCCCCTCGGGCTGATGCCGAGCCGAGATCTCGTAATCGTCGAGCACATGGCCATCACCGACCTCCGCGAGCCCGAGCAGCAACATCGCGGTGATGCCGGTGCGATCCTTGCCGGCGGTGCAGTGGAACAGGATCTTCTCGCCGTCGGCCACGGCGTGCGCCATCTGTCCAAGATGCTCCGGAAAGCTCTCGAGCATCCGGACATAGCCCTCGGCCATGTCCGCCTTCGTGAAACTCGTCATGTCGCGATCAAGGATCCGCTCGAAAAGCCCCTTCTGCAGGGCGACGCTCGACGACATCGGCAGATGGACATGCTCGACACTGTCGGGCAGACGATCCGGTTCGTTGTCGACCTCAGCCTGGGTGCGGAGGTCGAAGACCTTGGTGATGCCGAGTCGTTCGATGCGTTCAAGGTCGGTGTCGCTGGTCCCGTTGAGGCGAGCACTCCGGAAGACCTGACCCCAACGGGTGGCTCCGCCGTCGATGGTCGGATAGCCACCGAGATCCCGGAAGTTCATCACGCCGTCCATCGCAAGCAGCCGCTCCCCCACCACGGTGAAGCCGTGCTCGGGATCGAAAAGGTGCACATAGGTCTGCTCGCGGCGCGGCACCGTGACCTGGTTGGGGCCATCAGGGGCCCGGACATCGGTGCCTGCGTCGATCGGGTCGTCAGACACGAAGACGTTGATCGCCGGCCCGCCACCACGCCAGGTCACAACGAGTTCGTCGCCGACCGGCCAGACATTGAGGTGGGAGATGGGGGCGGAGGGGGTGTCGCTCACAACCCGCACCCTATGCGGTGGTGTTACCGCACCACCCACCGGAAAACGAAAGCGCCGGCCCCGAAGGGCCGGCGCGGTTTCGTTCAGGCTGCACACCCGAGGGTGTGCCCGAGGAACCGGGAACTACTGGAGTTCGACGGTGCCACCGGCGGCCTCGAGGGCCTCCTTGGCCTTCTCGGCGTCTTCCTTCGAGGCACCCTCGAGGATCGGCTTCGGGGCGTTGTCGACAAGCTCCTTGGCTTCCTTCAGACCGAGGCTGGTGATGCCACGGACTTCCTTGATCACCTGGATCTTCTTGTCGCCCGCGCTGGTGAGGACGACGTCGAACTCCGACTTCTCCTCCGCTGCGGCGCCACCGGCGTCGCCGCCGCCAGCCGGGGCCGCCATCACGGCGGCCGGGGCCGCTGCGGTGACGTCGAAGCGCTCTTCGAACGCCTTCTTCAGTTCGCTCAGCTCAAGGACGGTCATGCCGCCGATCGCGTCGAGAATCTCTTCAGTCGTAGCCATGGCTACTCCTCCTCAGTGTTGTCGCCGTCGGCTTCGCCGGCGGAATCTTCGGTGTCACCTGCGTCGGCGACGTTGTCTTCGGTTGCCTCGGCGGTTGCCTCGGCGGGTTCTTCGGCGGCTTCCTCGGCAGCGTCATCGTCGCTGCTGTCATCGGATGCCTCCGCGGGAGCGGCAGCACCGGCTTCGCCGGCGCCACCCTTGTCGATGAGGGCCTGCAATGCGTACGAGAACTCTCGCGGCACGGCGTCCAGAAGGCCGACGAATTCTGCAAGCGGGGCCTGCAGGAGTCCGGCGATCTGGGCGAGCAGGACGTCGCGGGATGGAAGTTCGGCAAGCGCCTTGATGTCGTCCGCGCTGAGCACGGCGCCATCGAGCACGCCACCCTTGAGAACAAGGTTCTCGTTGGACTTTGCGAACTCCTTCAGGGCCTTCGCGACCGCAGCGGCGTCGCCCGCAGAACCGTCTTCCTTGGCCTTCACGAACGCAACAGCCGTCGGGCCGGTCAGCAGATCGTCAAGATCGAGATCCTGCTCGCGCGCAGCGATGCGCACCAGCGTGTTCTTGTAGATCTTGTACTCACCACCAGCAGCACGAAGCTCCTTGCGGAGTGCAGCCAAGGCAGGCACATCCAGGCCTCGGTACTCGGTCAGCAACGCGCCATCGCTGGCGTCGAACTTCTCACGCACCTCGGCGACGATTGCAGCCTTGTCCGTATTCGGGTCTCCCATCTCACCTCCTTTGTTTGCTGTCAGGCTCTTTTCCGGTTGAAAAGAGCGGTGGGCGCCCACCGAAAATCGGTAAGCGCCCAGTCGACAGCCCGCACATGAGATGGGGACGGTCAGCGGAGCTCTTTCCTCGTCCGGCGGGCGGGGTCTCCCACAGTCGGGACTGCGGGGACGGTGCCCATTGGTTCTCGCATTGCAGCAAGCGCACCGGAGGTCTTCGGGTGAGCAGATCGTGAACACCGCGGGCCGAAGCCCGGGCTATGTGGAACCTAGGCTACGAGTGCCCGGGGAAAAGCCAAACGCTCAGGCTTCGGTGGTGCCGATCGCGGACGGCTCGATCCGGATGCCGGGACCCATGGTGGTCGAGATGACGACCTTCTTGACGTACTTGCCCTTCGACGCAGCCGGCTTGACCCGCTCGAGTTCGCCGACGAGCGCACGCAGGTTGGTGAGGAGCGCATCCTCACCGAAGGATGCCTTGCCGATCGGTACGTGCACGTTGGCGAAACGGTCGGTGCGGTACTCGACCATGCCGCCCTTGAACTCATTGATCGCCTTGACGACATCAGGGGTGACCGTGCCGGTCTTGGGGTTCGGCATGAGGCTGCGGGGACCGAGCACGCGACCGAGCTTGCCGACGGTAGGCATCATGTCCGGCGTTGCGATCGCCACGTCGAAGTCGGTCATGCCTCCCTCGATCTCCGCGGCGAGATCGTCGGCGCCGACGAACTCCGCACCGGCCTCACGAGCGGCCGTGGCGGCCTCGCCCTGGGCGAACACCGCAACGCGGACGTCCTTGCCGGTGCCGGCCGGGAGGGCCACGGTGCCGCGGATCATCTGGTCGGCCTTGCGAGGATCGACCCCGAGGCGAACCACGATGTCGACGGTCTCGTCGAACTTCTTCGTACCGAGCGACTTGATGATGCCGATGGCCTCTTCGTCGCTGTGCAGACGATCACGATCGAACTTCTGCGCGTTGTCGCGGTACTGCTTGTCTCTCGCCATGGTTGGCTCCCTCTCTGTTCACGCCGCCCGGTGAGGTGTGCCGGAGCGAGCGGGGAACCGATGTGGTTCCGGTTGTGGTGCTGACCGAGGTCAGCGCGATTCAGACGACCTTGATGCCCATCGAGCGGGCGGTGCCCTCGACCTGAAGCATTGCGCCCTCGAGATCGATGGCGTTGAGGTCGGGCATCTTGGTGTTGGCGATCTCCTCGACCTGGGCCTTGGTGATCGTGCCGGCGACCTCGCGGCCCGGGTTGTTCGCAGCGGTCTCGAGCCCGGCGGCCTGGCGGATCAGGAACGGGGTGGGCGGGGTCTTGAGAATGAACGAGAACGAACGGTCCTCGTAGATCGTGATCTCGACCGGAACGATCTGACCGCGCTTGTCTTCGGTCTTCGCGTTGTAGTCCTTGCAGAAGTCCATGATCGCGACACCGTGCGGACCGAGCGCGGTGCCGACGGGCGGCGCAGGTGAGGCCTGCCCGGCGGGGATCTGGATCTTGACGACAGCAGCGACCTGCTTCTTGGCCATGAGTGCTTCCTAGCGAGAAATGCGGACCCACAAGTCTGGGCCGGTTGTGCACGCGCGCCAACCGGTGACGCGCAGAAATGTTGACGGGACCGCCCGAGGGCGATGAGCGCTCAGAGCCGAGCGACCTGGGCGAATTCGAGCTCGACCGGAGTCTCACGCCCGAAGATGTTGACGAGCACCTTGACCTTGAGCTGATCCTCGTTGATCTCGATGATCTCGCCGGAGAAGTCGGCGAAGGGGCCTTCCTTCACCCGAACCGTCTCACCCATCGAGTACTCGAACATGGGCTTGGACTTCTTGGACTGCTCTTGCTTGCGGTCCGCTTCGACGCCGAGGAAATTCTCGACATCCTTGCGACGCATCGGCGAGGGCTTGCCGCCCTGGTTGACGAAGCCGGTGACACCAGGGGTGTTGCGAATCACGTACCAAGCGTCGTCGTCGAGCACCGTGCGGCAAAGGAGATAGCCCGGGAAGAGCTTCTTCTCGGTCATGACCTTCTTGCCGTTCTTGAACTCGGGAACCTCACGGGTCGGGATGACGACCTCGTGGATGCGGTTCTCCATGTTCATCGAGGCGATGCGGGCCTCGAGGTTCTGCTTGACCTTTTTCTCGTAGCCCGACTGGGTGTGAAGTACGAACCACTTGCCAGGACGATCGAACGGCGAGATGTAGCGCTCCTCGTCGTCCTCACCGGCTTCGAGCAGGGCGTCCTCATCGAGGACCTCGACATCGGCACTGCCGGTCTCGGTCTCGGGGCGGCCCGACATCGGTTCGCCGCCGGTCCACTCGTTGGCGAGGCCGGCGCCGACGGGCGCGGCGTCGGCGGGGGCCTCAGCGTCGGACGCCTCGTCGGCGGCCTCGGGTTCGATGGTGGTGTCGTCAGTCATGAAACTCAGTTGTTGTCGAAGAGCTCGAGGATGAAGGTCGAGAACAACCAGTCGAGCCCATAGATCATCGCGCCCAGGATGATGATGGTGATCAACACGACAATCGAGTAGTTGATCGTCTCTTCGCGGGTCGGCCAGGCCACCTTCCGGAGCTCGGCCCGGACCTCGCGCAGGAACTGTCCGGGGCTGGTGCGTTCTTGGGGTGACGCACCGGAAGGCGCGTTGCGGGAGCGGACCGGCGCGCCGTCGGCGTCGATCTCTCCTTGCTTCTGGAGCATCCGCTTTTGCTGTCGGTTCATCGACATGGGTGCAGGTCCTCGGGTTGGTACTCGAAGAGATCGCCGGTTGACGAACTCGTCATGCAGGGGCGGAGGGACTCGAACCCCCAACCGCCGGTTTTGGAGACCGGTGCTCTACCAATTGAGCCACGCCCCTGAGAAGGCATCAGCGAGGCTACCACCGGCATCAGCGTTCCCGACCGGCGAGATCGCGCGCTCGGGGCATCGAACGCACGCGACATCGCAGGTCGGAGCGACGAATCAGCCAGCGAGTCGAACGACGCGACGGTGCCGGATGGCAAGCGCGATGACCCCCGCCGCCGCAGCGACGCCGCCGATGGTGGCGGCGGTGACCGCCGGGACCCGGGCAGACGGCGTGCCATCCGCAGCGTCGAGCGCCACGAGGATGCGGTGCTCGAGATCAGAGACTTCGACATCGTCGTGGTCGGCAAGGCTGCGCATCACGCGACGCATGCGCTTGTAGCTGGCGATCTCGGCCTGGCAGCGCAGGCATTGGGCGACGTGGGCAGCGGCGTCAGCCGACAGCACACCGTCATCGGCGGCAAGTTCGTCGGTGAACCGGGCGCACTGGTCGAGCAGGGTGACCTGTTCGGGGTCGTCGATCGTGGGGTCAACGGGCATGGATCGTCTCTCCGGTCGGGTTCTCCCCGGGAAGGGGAAACACCTGCTCGCGAAGGCGACGGCGAGCACGGTGCAGGCGGACTTTGGCAGCACTGACGGAGATGCCGAGCTCGTCGGCGATCGCGTCGTGTGAGAGGTCATAGACGTCGCGCAGCACCACGACAGCCCGCAGGCGGGGCGGGAGCTCGCGGATGGCGGTGTCGAGTTCGTCGCGCAGTTCGCCGGTCTCAGCGGCGACGACAGGGTCGATATCGGGCCGTTGGTCGACGATCTGGGTGTCGTCGACCAATTCGTCGTGGCGATGACGACTGCGCTTGGTGAGGTGCGTCGACGACGTATTCGCAACGATGCGGTACAGCCAGGTGCTGAAGCGCGCGTCGCCACGGAACCGGCCGATGCTGCGGTAGGCCCTCAGGTAGGCGTCTTGCACCACGTCTCGCGCGTCTTCCTCGTTGCCGGTCAGTCGTAAGGCGAGGCCGAATGCGTCGCGATGGGTGAGGCGGACCAGTTCGTCGAACGCTTCACGCTCGCCGTCGGCGGCCCGATCGACCAGCGCGGCCATGTCGGTCTCGGAGGGATTGGACCTCCGGGACCGAGCCGGGTTACGTGTCGAATCCGTGACGATCCGAAGACGGCGGGGCTGCTGGGCCATCCTGCGCCTCCTCGGGACGAACGGTTTCGGGTGGTAGCGACGGACAGATTCGAACTGTCGACCTCTCGATTATGAGTCGAGCGCTCTCACCAACTGAGCTACGTCGCCATGGTTCGGCAGGCGAGTCGAACCGACGAGCTCCCTGTCAGAATTGAACTGACGACCTTCTCCTTACCATGGAGACGCTCTGCCGACTGAGCTAAGGGAGCCTGCTCCAGCCAGGGCCAGAGCGGTGAAAATGATGCCACGACTCCTCGTGGTTCCCAACCCCGCGCCCGAATCCTCGGCGCAGTCGAGTGCATGGGTCGATACCGCCCCTCCAGGCGTGGCATCGTCTCGTCATGGCGAACTTCAAGACCCTGGCCGTGTCGGTCGACGACACGATCGGCCACATCCAATTGAACCGGCCAGCGCAGCTGAACCCGTTGTCGACCATATGCCTGCGCGAGCTCGTGGCGGCGGCCGACTGGTTCGATACGCGCGACGAGGTGCGGGTGGTGATCGTGCACGGCGCCGGTCGGGCCTTCAGCGCCGGCGCCGACCTCGCAAGCTTTGGCGATCCGGCTGGAACCCTGCCCCGCGATGCAGCCGACGCCGGACGCGAGATGGCGGAGGCGATCGAGGCGATGCAGGCGGTCACGATCGCAGCCGTCCACGGGCACTGTGTCGGCGGCGGTGTGGTGTTGGCGGCCGCATGCGATCTGCGGATCGCCGCCGAGTCCACGCGTTTTTCGATCCCAGAGGTCGACCTCGGCATCCCGCTCGCCTGGGGCGGGATCCAGCGACTGGTGCGAGAGATCGGTCCAGCTGCAACCCGCGAACTGGTCCTCACCTGCCGACCGTTCAGCGCCGCCGAGGCGAAAGCGCTCGGGATGCTGAACACGGTCGCCGCCGACGGCGAGCACCTCGTCGAGGCGCAGGCCCTCGCCGAGAACCTGGCTGCGAAGTCCCGGCTGACCCTGCGGGCCACCCTGAAGGCGGTCGATGCGGCAGCAGAAGCACTCGTGCCGACCGGCACCGCCTGGAGCGACGCCGACGCCCTCATCAACGCCATGCACGACCCGGAATCACGAGCGGTCGGTCAGGAGTATCTCCGCGCGCGGGGTCGGACGTAATCAGTATCCGGGCGGGCGAGTCGGCAGACTGCACCGGTGTCCGGCCGCTTTTCCACCCCACCCCAGAGGGCGATCCTCATCGGCCTCGGCGCCTTCGTCCTGCTCGGACTGACCGACGGGGCGATCGGCACGGTCTGGCCCGACCTCCGCGACGACTTCGGGCGGACTGACGGTTCGTTCGGTCAGGTCTTCGCCTGCCTCGCCGGGGGCTACCTGATCGCCTCAGTGGCGTCGGGTCACCTCAGCGAACGATTCGGGATGACGACGGTGTTCCGGATGGGCTCGACCCTGGCTGCGCTGGCGTTCGGGATCATCGGGCTCGGTTCGTTGTGGGCGACGACGCTCGTCGGCTTTGCACTCCTCGGCCTCGGCAACGGAACGCTCGACTCCGCCGTGAACGCCTGGATCGCCGTGAAACGCGGGCAACGAGCGATGGGCCTGCTCCACGGCTTCTACGGGGTCGGCGCATCGGCCGGTCCACTCGTCGCTGCCGCATTCGTCGCCGGTGGCGACCGGTGGGGGGTGCCGTTCTGGATTTTCGCTGCGCTGCAGGCCGGCATCGTCATTGCCTCACCGCTGGCCCATGAAGGTTTCGACGACACGCCCGACGCACCCGACGTCGAAGCAACCCGCGGCCGGACGGTGGAGGTGCCGTCATACCTGCTCGCACTCGTGCTCGGCTGGTTCTTCCTCTATGTCGGCGTGGAGGTCTCCGCCGGCCAATGGAGCTTCACCCTGCTCAGCGAGGCGCGCGGCACCGACGAAGTGCTGGCCAGCGTCTTCGTCGCCTCGTACTGGGGCGGTCTCACGGTGGGCCGCTTCCTGCTCGCATTCGGCGGCGACCGGGTAGCGCCTGAGGTGATCATGAGCCGGGCGTCAGGGCTTGCGGTCGTCGCCGCCGCCATCTTTGCTGCCGACCCCGGCGGGCTCGGCGGCTTCGCGTTACCGCTCTTGGGCTTCGCTTTCTCGGTGATGTTTCCGGCTGTGGTCAACCGCACCCCGATCTATCTCGGGGCGGATCGGGCTGCTCGAATCGTCGGGTATCAGTTGGCGACCTCCTCGGCGGGCGCCATCATCGTGCCCGCCGTGATCGGCCTGCTCGCCGACCGAACCAGTCAGGAGGCGCTCGGCTGGGTTTCGCTCGTCGTCGTGCTGATGATGGCGGCGATGTGGGCGGCCGTGCGGGCGAACGCTCCGACCGGGAGCGCTACTCCGGCGTCGTGAGCACGCCGGCCTTCGAGGAGATCGCGATCCCTCGTCGCCCGACGACGAGATCGTTGCGGTCGAGGCCGTGGGTCATGAAGCCGAGCGAGATGCCGGTCGCCGGGTCGGCCCAGCCGATCTGACCCTTCGCTCCACCATGACCGAAGGCCCACTCGCTCGAGGTGTGGCCGTGGCCGCGGAGCGCTTTTTGGTCATCGGCGCCCGCGATCGTGAAGGCATGGGTGCGGTTGGCGCAGGTGCCGAGTGGGTCGGGGTGCGTCTGGCGGATCGTGCGCAGCGCGTCGTCTTTGACCTCCGGGCGCAGGATGTCGCCGCGGTCGTGGAGGATCGCCTGGTACCAGCCGGCGATCGACGACGCCGAGGCGATACCACCCCCACCCGGGTGCCCACCGGCGCGGACCATCGGATCGTTGAACACCCTGAGGGACGCGTTGGTGACCTCGGTCTCTGGCATGTCGACCCCATGGAGGGCCTTGAACTCCGCCGGGTCGATCGGGTCGCCGACGTCGAACACATCCTTGATGTCGCCCTGCTCGTGCTCGGGAATCGCGAGCCAGCGAGGCTGGCCGGCCGGGGTCATGAGGCGTTCGGTGATGACGTCGGCGTACGGGCGGCCCGCCGCTTCTTCGATCATGTCGGCAAGAACCCAGTGCGCCTGAGAGGGGTGATACTCGAAGCGAGTACCTGGCTCCCAGGTGGTGTGCCAGCTTGCGTACCGATCGAGCCGCTGTTGACGATCGGTCGCCTCAGCACCGATCGGGGCGGTCGGGAAGCCACCTGCGTGGAGCAGGACCTGCGAGAGGGTGATGGTGTCCTTGCCGTTTTCGCCGAACGACGGCAGCACCGACGCCACGGTGGCGTCGACGTCGAGCAACCCCTCGGCTGCGAGTTCGAGCACGGTGAGGCTGACGGTCGGCTTCACCGCCGAGTAGGTGTGGAAGCGGTTGTGGTCGGCTGCGTCGCCGTAGGCCTCTGCGTAGACGATCTCGTTGTCGAAGCCGACGGCGAGTTGGTACCCGGGCAGGCGGCCCTCGTCGACTTCACGACGGCAGCGAGCGACGAGGGCGTCGAGGCGGGATTGGACGATCGAGGTCATGGCGTGACGGTAGACCCCGAGGCATCCGTGCTCCGAACCCCATTCTCGCTTCGAGCGGGGCGCACGGCCGTCAACGAACGCTCATGCACGACGCCCTGCCACACCCCGACGCCGTAGGCGAGGTGGTCGACGAGTCGGGCCGTCGTCGCCCGGAAGGGGTCGACCGCTGGGCGGCGCTGAAGCACCTCGACGGCGGCAGCAGTCATCACCATCGCAGCAAGTCGTCGCCGTGGGCGCCGTCCGGCCGCGGCGACGAGCGCCAACGGGGCCCACGCACGTGGGATTGCAGCGACGGTCGAGCCGAATGCCTGGGCCATCGCTCCGTTCACGGCGGCCGGCTGGTGATGTTCCCCAAGCGCTCGGCGGACGCGGATCTGGGCTGCGGTGACCGTGGCGGCGGCTGCGCCTGCAACAAGTGCTCCCGGTGCGACCACGGCAGCGGCGATCGTGCCGTACAACTCGACGGGTGCTCGACTGGGCGCAATCGCGTCACCGTGTCGGCTGGCGAGCGGTGCCGCAGCCGAACCGTAGGACATGCGCTGCCGGAACCAGGCACCCCACGACGAGCGCGGGCGGTGTTGCACCACGACAGACGGGTCGTAGCGGACGGTGTGCCCGGCGGAGGCGAGCCGCCAGATCAGATCGACGTCCTCGCCATACCGCAGCGCCGGGTCGAACCCACCGACCGCGTCGACCGCTGCCACTCGGACGATCAGCGCCGCAGTGGGGACATAGGAAACCCGCCGACCGGGTGCGACGAGCGACGGAGCACCGCCGAGGTCGAGGGGCGAGAAGGCCTCCTCGTACGCTGCGAGGATGGTGTCACCGGGCACCGACACGACACGAGGCGCCACCGCCGCAACGGCCGGATCGTCGAAGTGCCCGAGCAATCGGTCGATCCAGTCGGAACCTGAGGGATCCGCCTCGGGATCGACGGTGACGTCGGCGTCCACGAAGGCGACGAACTCGGCGCCCTCGGCCCGGGCGAGGGCAAGGCCGTCGGTACGAGCCGCGCCCGGACCGCCGCTGACATCACGCCGAATCACCCGGGCACCGTCGATCGGGCCGATCGGCGGGCTCGAACCATCATCGACGACGATGGTCGGGCGATCACCCGTGGGGAGGGTGGTGAGCGACGGTTCGTCCCTCACAGGGGTGACGACGGTGGCGTCCCGGTCGGTGGCCGGCGCCACCAGCGGGTGCATCGAGCCGGCGTCGAGGAGTCGACGTGCGAGTGCCGCCTCCACCCCGGCCCGCACCGGGGCCCCGTCGATCCATCGATCGACAGCCCGGGCGCCGGCCTCGCTCAAACGCATCATCCGGAACGGTGAGCCGCCGACCAGCACCCGACCACTGTCGCGCCGAACGAGCGACGGGTCGGCGACGAGGCGGAGCCCGACAGGCACGGGTTGACGGACGGACATTGACGTCGACGGTAGCGTCGACGGCTGCCACGCGGAGCGGCGGCACACCTGACAGGTGAGCCCGTCGGTCCCCTACGATCGGATCATGCACGATCTCGTCATCCGCAACGGTCAGGTCATCGACGGTTCCGGCGCTGCGGTCCGGGCCGCCGACATCGCCATCGACGGCGAGACGATCACGGAGGTCGGCTCCGATGTCGGCGCCGGGCGACGGGAGATCGATGCCGACGGCCGCATCGTCACCCCTGGGTTCGTCGACACCCACACCCACTACGACGCCCAGGCGACCTGGGACCCCGAACTCACACCGTCCGGATGGCACGGCGTCACCACCGCAGTGATGGGCAACTGCGGTGTCGGCTTCGCGCCGGCCGCCGCGGATCGCCGCGACTTCCTGATCCAACTGATGGAAGGTGTCGAGGACATCCCCGGGGCGGCCCTGACCGACGGCATCCAGTGGGGCTGGGAGACCTTCCCCGAGTACCTCGACGACCTCGATGCCCGCCAGTGGGTCCTCGACCTCGGCACCCAGGTGCCCCACGGCGCACTGCGTGCCTACGTCATGCGCGAGCGGGCGATCGACGACGCCACCCCCGACGACATCGACACGATGGCCACACTTGTCGGCGAGGGCTTGCGGGCCGGTGCGCTCGGCTTCTCCACCTCGCGCACGCCACTGCACAAGGCGGTCGATGGCGAACTCGTGCCCGGCACATTCGCCACCGACGACGAACTCCTTGCAATCGCTCGTTCAATCGCCGAGGTCGGCCATGGCGTCTTCCAGACCGCCACCCACCATCCCGAGGTGCCCGACTCGTTCTCGTGGATGCGCGCCGTCGCCCGGATCACCGGCCAGCCGGTCGTGTTCAACCTCAACCAGCCCGATTACGCGCCGGACCTATGGCGAGAGGACCTCCGGCTGATCGAGCAGGCCCAGGCCGACGGGCTCAACATCCTCGCCCAGGTGTCGGGCCGGCCGGTCGGCATCCTCGAATCGTGGTCGGCCACCGTCAACCCGTTCATGCTCTGCCCCACCTGGGGCCTCATCGGTCAACTGCCCGAAAACGAGTGTCTCGAGGAACTCGCCCGGCCCGACGTGCGTGCCGCGCTCACGACCGAGGTGCCCGCCGTGTGGAGCGACTTCATCGCGTCGATCACCCGCAGCTGGGACAAGCTCTACCCGTTCTCCGGCGAAGCCGACTACGAACCCGATCCGGCCGCAACGTGCGCAGGGATCGCCGCCGCCCGGGGGGTCGAGCCGGCCGAGGTCGCCTACGACCAGATGATGTCGGAGAACGGGAAGGGACTCCTCTACTACCCGCTCTTCAACTACTCGAACCACAACCTCGATCACCTGCGGGAGCTCCATCAGCACCCCCACACCCGCATGGGTCTCGCCGACGCCGGTGCCCACTGCGGGACGATCGCCGACGGCGGCATGCCGACCTTCATGCTGCAGTTCTGGGCCCGCGACCGTGCGCGTGGTGACCAGATGCCGGTCGAGTGGCTCGTGCATCGCCAGACTCGTCAGACCGCCGAGATGTACGGACTCCACGACCGTGGCCTGCTCGCTCCGGGCATGCGGGCCGACGTGAACGTGATCGATCTCGACGGCCTGGCGGTCGAGCTTCCGCATCTCGTTGACGACCTGCCGACCGGTGCGAAGCGCTATGTGCAACGGGCCGAGGGCTACGGCGCGACCGTGTGCCGCGGTGCCGTCACTGTGCTCGACGATCAGTTCACCGGCGAGACACCGGGTCGTCTGATCCGCGGGCCGCAGGGCGACCCTCGCTGACCTCGCCTACCGGGACGTCGGCCACGCCGTCGGTGTGCCGTCGGCCAGCCACACCGCCGCCGCGACGGCAGCCATCACCGCATCGGAGCCGTTGACGGCCGGTCGCTCGTCGGCCAGTACATCGATCTCGATCGTCGGTGTATCGACGGCGCGAACGACACCGAAGGACCGGATGGTGAGGTCGTGGATCTCACCGGTCTCGGGATCGACCGCAATCGACTCGCTCCGCACGAGTCCGAGCCCCATGTGCGCAGCTCCCGTGCAGTACGAGCGGAGCGTGGTCTCATCAAGCGGATCACCGGCTCGAACCTGCACATGGATCGTGCCGTCGGCGGCGACCAAAGCAGTGGCCTCTCCTCCGGTCGGCTCCGCAATCCAACCGACCTCGCCACGCGCCGCAGCGAGCAGCACGGCCGCCTCAAGCCAACCGGCGCCGCGAATGGCAGCCGACGTCGGCGGACCGACCACGTCGACCTCCTCGACCGTGACATCGGGGGTGACCCTCGCGATGGCCTCGACGATCCCGGGCGTGCGGGCGACGCGGAGCAGACCGGTGCCGTCGGCGTTCATCCCGCCGGCGATCGGGGGGCGCTTCGGCCCGTTGCGCACGACGTCCTCGCGGGCGAGCAGCACGCGCACCGGGCGGCCGTGCTCGTCGGCCAGTCGGCGGGCCACCTCACCGATTTCGGACTCGAGTTTTCCGCCGAATGCCCCACCGTTGCCCAACAGCGACGCCGGCTCACCACCGGGCTCACACCAGGATGCATCGGTCTCGAGGTAGGCCGGTTCGGTCCAGGTGGTCCGGAGCACTGCGTCGAAGTGCCCCTCGGGGAGCTCGATCGGTGGCGGATAGTCGGCGGTCGTTCGGCGGCCCTGAATCTTTCCGGCGGCGGCGAGCGCCGCAGCGCGGGTCTCGGCGATGGCCCAACCATCGCCGTCGGGCACGGCGACCAGCGCGCCAGGTGGCGCGATGTCATCGCTGAAGCCGCCCTCGCCGAGTGCGACATACGGTCCGACCGACTGGGCGACCCCGCCCTCGATCTCCGCCCGCGTCGCCGCGGCCTCGGCATCGCCCAAGGTCACCGGCGTGCCGAAGACCTCCCAGGCATCGAGCACCGGTTGCCATCCGGTGCACCGACACATGTGAGCGAGCAAGGCATCGGCTGCCTTGGCGCGATCGTCGTGGGAAATCTCCTTGGCCCGCAGACCCTCGAAACGACAGACGATGCCCGGTGTGCAGAAACCACACTGGCTGCCACCAGTCGCAGCAAACGCCTCGCCCCAGGCGGCGCGGACATCGGGCGCAAGACCCTCGACGGTGGTGACCTCACGGCCACGCACGCGGCGGATGGGGGTCACGCACGAGACCCGCGGCTGACCGTCGACGAGGACGGTGCAACATCCGCACTGACCCTGCGGCGAACACCCGTCCTTGACCGACACCATGCCTGCGTGTCCTCGCAGGACGTCGAGCAGGGTCGCCGTGGTGTCGGCGACGACCACGATCTCCCCGTTGACGGTGATCTCAACGCTGTCCTGCGACGTACCGGTCACGAACCCCGACGCTAGCGGTCGTCGCTACGACCACGGCTCGTCCTCCAACCTCGAGCGGCGGTTAGCGTTGTGTCTCGTGCAGGGCCTCCCCCGTCGTTCATTCCTCCTGGGCGGTCTCGCCACCGGATCGATCGCGCTGATCGCCTGCGGTCCCGACACGCAGCCCGCCCTTCCGAGCGAGGAACTCAGCTTCCTCACACCAGCGTTCCCCGATGGCTTCCGGCAGGCACCGATCCTCGTGGCAGGCATCGCGCAGCGGCTCACCTTCCTCGTGCGCGACGAGATCGATGTCATGCGTGAATCCGCACCAGCCCACCTCGCCGTGCGCGTCCGTCAGGGCGACACGGTCGTCCTCGAGACCACGGTCGCCCGCCGCACCGAGGGCATCATCACGCCGTACTTCCCGCTCATGATGACCTTCGACGCCCCTGGTGAGTTCGTCGCCGAGTTGCCCGACCATCCCACCGTCGAGCCCGTGCCGTTCCTCGTCGCCGATCGGGTCGACATCGAGATCCCTCAGGTCGGTGATCCACTTCCATCGGCACCGACCCCCACCGTCGACGACTCCAAGGGCGTCACGCCGATCTGCACCCGGGCAATCGAGTGCCCGTTCCACGAGATCGATCTCGTCGACGCCGTTGCCAACGACAAGCCCACCGTGCTGCTGATCTCCACACCCGGGTTCTGTCAGACCGACATCTGTGGCCCCGTCCTCGACCTCTTGATCGTTGAGGCCGGTGACCGCACCGACCTCAACGTGATCCACGCCGAGGTCTACATCAACCCGTCGGACTTCGCGACCGGCGGCTTCCCCGAACTCACCCCCGCCGTGAACGCTATGGCGCTCCCGTTCGAGCCCGCCATCTTCGTCGCCGCCGCCGACAACTCGATCCGCGCTCGGCTCGACACCACCTTCGACCGCAGCGAGCTCCGCGACGCGCTCTCGCTCGTCTGATCAGCGGTCG
>MDTA01078752.1_pt1 | contig 15390 bp, 3 predicted proteins | sample 811151 | NCBI WGS metagenome assembly MDTA01 (sample SAMN05326648, study PRJNA326480) | marine metagenome | isolation source: seawater | place: Indian Ocean: South | collected 2010 | reverse complement strand
GAAAATTGATTACATTAAGTGTTTTGCCCCCGCTTGCTTCTCCTGTCTGCCTCGCGTGTCCCGTGTTTATCATTATGCTCTTATTTGCAGAAAAATCAGTCTCAAAAACAGTACATATGCGTTTTCATTCAGATTGGCGTTTCACGTGCAAATAAAATACTATATAAGCTGAGGTCGTTATGTCGTGTACGAAAGTAGGTTGAATCTCTCACCATGGCGGAGTCGAAGCCGAATATTATCATGCGGTTTTTCACAGGAATCGACGAAAAGAATCGCGCCGAAAGGCTGCTTATTGCCCATGTGTTCCTGCTCACTCTTGTGACCTTTTGGCAGCTGGCGTACACGCAGACGTATATTTCGACGTCTCATGACATCGTTAAGCTGGCGCATAAGCTCACGAATACAACCTGGGCGAAGAATTCAGAGCAAGCGGTGTTGACCAAGGTTTGGCCTTTAAGTGATTCTATCACAGATGAGACCACGAGAACTAATGCAGGCGATGCTCTTGTGAAGTATCTGCATTACTCTTGCGTGCCTATCTGGAAGACTGTGCAGCATGAGCAGACGTGGTTCCGTCTACTTCTTCTTGTGGCGGCATCTTTCTACGGCCTTTACTGCCTGACGTACCTCTGGAAGGTTGCCTTTAAGAAGGAGCAGTCTGACCTCTCGCCCATGGAGAAGCGCATTGAGGTGACGATCTGGACTGTTACGCAGTTGGCTGAGGTGTTTTTCATCGTGTATGGCATCGTTGCGTTCTACAATCTCTACACCAACATCCTGACCCCGATCAATTACAACCGGGCGCAGCTGTATGCCGCTGGTCGTCACACAGATGGAGTTATTGCTGCGGCTGACTTGGTGACCAACACCGCCGCAACCCAGCCAAAGAATGATGTCACTTACTTGATGCCCAACAACGCTCACTGCTTTGCCATGGACCAGCTCCTCGGTGGAAAGCTCTGGGGCAAGCACACGCCGTTTATTCACGACAAATCCATGAATGACGCAATCTTGATGATCGTGATTTTTATCTCCGTGTTCTTCCGTTATATCCTAACTTCGCTCCACGTCTTTAACTTCCCTGAGCACCTTGTCAAGTACGGCATCATGAACCGCGAGGCTGCTCCTGCTGTTGCCGCTGGCTACCCCGGCGCACCCGCAGGTGCGCTCTACAACGTCGTGGCCATGCGTTAAATAAACACCTGAGACTAGAAAGCAGTAGTTTATTATCATATTCGAAATAAAAATCAAATCAAAAAGACTCTATATATCTCCAGTTTCTCAGAAACCGAAGCGAGTAAATACGAGAAACGGCAGTCCAACAGCAGTGACTCTGCAGGCCCCTTCCGATTCGCAAAAGACTCAGCGCAGAAACAAAAATAAAAATCAGGCGTGGTATATATATATATAATTTCGAGTCGTTTTTCGTGGCAAGAGCGGTGTATGCATGAATCGACTGCAGAATACAGGCAGAAACAGACAAGATGAAATTCTGTCAAGCGTTCCCTGCGTCTTGCCTTCGGAAGAGAATGCGCTGGCCGGTGGCACTTTGTGGGAGACAGACGCAGTTACCAAGCCTAAATTGTCCTTTATGCAGTTTTACAACCCGCACACGATCTACAGTCTCTTTATCTATTACGTGTTTACCAAAGGAATGACAGCCGGCGTCGGAATTTTGTACTTGATGCAAGTGTCCTTTTGCCGCAAGACACTCGGCGTGGATGCGCGACAGTGCCAGATCATGGGGGTGATTGCTTCCGTCCCGTGGTGTTTGCGCGGGGTGATCGCCGTCTTGTTGTGTCGGTGGAAAAAGAAAGTGGCACCGAGCGAGGCCATGGCACAGTACTACAAGTCCTCGGAGACGCTTTTCATTATTGTAGCCTGTATCTTATGTAACATTTGTTTATTGTGCCTGGCCTTGGGTAGCTTTGGCAGTGTGTTTTCCGGAGTGCTGCTGGGCGGGGTCAACCTTGGAATATGTGTTCTGGATGTGATTTATTCAGGTGTGTATAGTCGCTTGGTCAACAAAGGTCGCAAAGTGCGCGAAGACGCTCATGAAAACGGAAAACCAGCAGAAACTAATGACCACGCCAAGACGCTTATTTTTCTGTCTGCGACGTCGTACCAGTTGGGCGCGGTGTTGGCTGCCGCAACGGTAGGCCCTACAGTAGAATTTTTCGACCCACGTTTGATTTTCTTCGTCGCTGCCGCACTCGTGTCGACAAACCTGATTCCCGTGTTCTTGGACTTTTTGGGCGAAATCGACGTGAGCACGGTTCCCGAAGGCGATGCTAGCTTTCTCAGACAGTATCAACGGTTCAAATACGTTGCAATTTTGACGGGGTTGCTAGCCGTGTGCAACTCGGCATTGAGCATCATGCTGCAAGAGTCACACTCGCTGGCCGCGTATGCATTCCTGTCGCTGTTGATTTTACTGGCATACAACTACTCTGAGTTCAGAGTTGATACATTCGACCCAAACCTTACACAGACAGACGTGCAGCAGATGCTGGTGGCGTCAAACGAAAACAATTACACAAAGTTTTACGCCACTGGGGTAACAATCATACTGCTGCAGACAGCGTTATTTGGCAACATTTATGCCGCCGAGGCGTACTTCTTGACGGAGCGAGATAACTGCCCCAAAAGCATGCCAAGATTTTCATACATTGATTTCAACACGGTAGGTGATTTGTACTAACGTTGTTTTACGATTTAGTTTGGTCATTTCGGCTGTGTCCTGATGCGGATTGTTTGGGCTGTGTTCTGACGCGGGGTTGTGTTGGCAGGTGGGCGCAATCATAAGCGCTGTTAGTGGGTGGGTTGGTATCCAAGTTTTCCGAAAGTTTTTCACCGACTACTCACTGCGGCAAATGTTTGTCACAACAACGTGGCTGCAGATTTGTATTCGAAGCATGCGCGCGCTCATGCCGCTGGGTCTTTTTCAGACTGGCGGAGGCGGAAACTGGCCGTTTTTTGTCGTGGTCTATTGCATCTTAGGCCCCATGGTTACCTACATTTACACAATGCCATCTTTAATGCTCGTTCCGCACATGATTCCGCCCGAGTTTTCCACGGTCGGTTTTGCGACAATGGTGAGTCTGCAAAGCTACTCTCGCGTCGCGGCGATCCAATTCGGGCTGCTGGCAATAGAGCTTTCTGACCTACAGGAGCGTGGCAGCTGTGACTTTTGCAACCTCTGGCTGATACAGATAGGCACGCAAGTCGGCCTGCCTCTGCTTTGTATTCCGCTGCTGTATACCTTTATGCCAAAAACCAAGCTGTGACACTAGCAAATTGTAGCATGATTGGATTTGAGTGTAATAAAGTACGCTTGGAAATTGAGTTATATTGTGACATATAGCGGAAAATAGATCTGAATTTTGACCCGGGGCGACCAAAAACGTGCACAGTGTTTTTGAAATAATAGCAAAGACACTGCCCTCGTGCCACTGTATATAAACGCCGAGACAAGTCTGGCTGTCCTGACACGTACAGAGGCTAATGGATTTGGAAGAGCCTCATAGAGTCCATGATGATGTTTTGGACGAAGGTACTCCTGCAAAACAAAGCAAGAAACCTGACGTCGCAAAGTTTTTGTGTGAAATGCCCAAGATTGAGTCGGACGGCACCGTTGTCTTGACTGATTATTTTGATTTCTTGTTTCCGACCGCGGAAGAGTACAATACCTTTTTCCAAGCGTACTTTACAACGTCCAATAAATACAAACAGAAAAAAAGGGAGAAGAAGGAAAACGATGAAAAAGAGAAAGAGGCTACAGAAATTATGGGGGATCTGCAGGAAATGATTACAACAATCTGTCAAGCCTATCAACATCGACACACAACTGATGAGTTCAGAGATAAATTGCTTTCAGTGAAAGACTCGACGATCAGGGTGTATGCTAACAAGTACAAATTTAAAGGCGTCATGAAAAAACTAGACTTTAAAGAATATGACAACATGTTGCAATTTGTATACACGCAGTCTCCCAAGGACATGGACTTTGATGTTTTGTTCAAGCAGAATAATTCCGATCTGACGCCTGCAAAACTGTCTCTTGCAATCAAAAACAAAATTAAGGTTCTTTGCGGAATGCCTCTTGTAGACGCGGTCGAGAGAAATAAAGAGCCAAAAATCAGAAACAAGAAATCAGAGCGAAAGCAACGGCGGAGAAAAAAGACAAAGTACATGACCCTGGAAGATCCAAAACGAAAAGCCGGAAATTCAGTGCAGCATGTCTGGGTTGAAAGGTGGGAGCCGGACAAAAAAGAATTGGACTCTGTGGAAACGACCAGCATTGAATACGGAGAGGGTTCAGAGTGGAAAGTATTAGAAGGCAGTGATGATGGTTACATTACCATCTCGGTCCCGTTGTCAGCATTGGAGTGGAAACTGGTATCGTTTCAAGGGAAACGGTCAGATGTAGATTATTACGAATTCAAAGTTTCCGAAGATCCCATCGGCACAAACATGATGCAAAAATTGACATGGTCTTGGAAAGACACTGACAAGATATTTTCGCAGGACGATAAAGCAACAAGCTTGCAGGCCTTTTTACAAGAAAAGGTGAAAACGTCATACGGACGCTGCGCCATACACATTTGTTATGACTTTGGTGTGCGGCAGCAAATACGGGAGCCGGTGAAGCCAGAGCACAGAGGCCTCTTCGGCTCACGTTTGAAAAAGGACGGGGTTGTTTATAAAAGGCGCGAGACAAACATCTGTGCAGTCAGCGGCGCCAGTTTGCGCAAAAGAAAGGACATTTTTACGTGTGAGTTTTGCAAAATTCAACTCAGCAACGAAATCTTCACGGTGCTAAAGGGTGGCTTACAAGACCCCCAGCAGCGTTTTTGTCTGGTGGACAAAAATGAGTGGCATGATCAAGACTTAGATGAAAGCACGCCTTCAATACTACAGGATTTTATGGAGTTGGAGCAATATTACGAAACAATCAAAGGACAGCAGACTCAAGCGCAACCGTCAGCGGTAGACGTGCAAGAAGGAGACGAGATTGAGATCAGTGAGTTTTTCTGCTTTTGGCAAGTTAATTTTGAGCAGGTCGGAGATCTGTCATACTCACAACAATACAACTTTTTGATTTCTAAAGATAATGAAGCCTTTGATCCTATACCAAAAGACAGCAAAATCAACGACAAAGACGTGCAGAACGCATTCAATGACTCCAACCAAAGTGTGCGGGTAAAAGTTTCCAAAGAAAATGGTGATGAGTTGAGTTGGGAACAGAACTTGAGAGTCGATATGGGAAACGGCACTACAAAAGTGTTGACAATGTATGAGGTGCAGCTACAAAACGACACGAATAATTTTTTTGAATACAGTCATGATAACGAAGACAGCGCGGTTTTTTGGAATTTTTGGTATAAACACAGATACAATGATTTGGACGGAGCTGGTTTTGAAGAGTATCAAGCAAATGGAGGAGAACCTGTCATTGTTTCTCAGATTGGACACGACGGTAACCAATATGAGATAACATTCAGTGTTGATCATGCTTTGTTGTACACTCCCAAATTCAGAATCAAATTGTCTCCCGGTGAAAACGGCCTGTTCATGACCGACATGAAACCTGAAAACGATAACGACGATAAACAGGGTAAAAACCCTCTGTTTCCAATGACAGGTAAACCAAAGCTTGAAATTTTTGAGGATCTAGGGCAATTGCCCGAGGATTCCCAGGATGTAAAGGCCGGTTTGGTGTGGATGATTCCGGACAGCAACTTTTTTGCCCATAACAAGGTCCGTGAAGCTTACACTAAAATCACCGCACCGCAAACTGTCAACAACGAGAACCCCTTTCGCCTAAAGTTTACTATGCACGAAATGAAAACCCTGGTGCAGACCGTGTGGGAAGGAAAATGGCCCTTGATCCGGTCCTATTTCATGTACCAGAATCGACCTTACATCCCCGTCAGTTTCATGAAACGTACTTCTGTCGCGCACGTGAGTGGTGGGTGCATGTATGTGCCGGAAAACTCTGGCGTGTTCTGCGACCCAACGGATACTGCGACAATGCTGAAAGTAGCACTGAACCCAACGCGATTCAGTAAGGACGATAAACCGGTATTTCTGTTTGAAAACATAAAACTGCAAGAAGAGTTTACCGAAGTCGAGGAAGAGCTACAAAGTATGGGAGAGGAGATTGACATAGATTATCACGGATCAAACGTCCCAGAAGTACAGAAATTGCTATCCGAATATCAAGATTTGGAGGTGCGCCTGCAAGACAAACAATTCCTTGCCAAGCTCGAAAAAATTCAAGGCGACATAATGACTGTACAATATCTGGAGGACTCACGTAACCTTTCAGGTTCACAAACCATTTATGAAATTTTGCAAGATCAGAGGCAGGGCAAGCATTCGGGGTTGGTGGATGATATTGTGTCAAAACTAAAGGCACAGGAAAAAATCTTTGTGAGTCAAATTGAAAAGAATGATTTAAAAGAAATTTTTAAACAACAACAAAATTCAGAAGAACCCAAAGAAATAATGGAAGAAATAATTGCTTTGCTTAACAGTGCCATGGATGAGTACCAAAAGCAGGCGGAAAAGTTTTGGAAAAAAGGAGACGAGAAGAATTTGAAAGTAAAGGATCATGTCTGCGTTCTTGCAACGAAGATCCTCATCAACAAGTCTGACTGGAAATTTGCAGAGGACTTTGTCATCTGGGACGACTGTCCGTCTCGGAAATTTGACGACAACATAGTGGGGTTTGAAACGACAGAGGCAAACGAGGAAAAACTGGGAAAATACGCACATGTTGTCAAAGATCTCTGTCCACAATGCGAAGACGTTATGATTCACCGACGATACAGCGAGGCAAACGTCCTACACCCCAGAACGCGTTTCGAGCTCATGCAGTGCCTGTACTATCAATACGAGCGCGAGAAGGAACGTCACAGAAATCACGAGTATTTGACACGGTCTGAGTGCGTAGAGGAGAATCAGAACGAGAAGAAGAAAAATTCAAAACAGAACAAGGGGACCAGGAAGAGTAGCAGAAATCAAAAGGTACCCGAGAAGGCCTCCACCGAGATTAACTTACTTGACGCGATTCAGCAACTGGATCTACTTTACATTAAATACTACGCTCCTGTAAACGAATGGCGGTACGTGGAGTCTTTTGATGGGCTGCAAGACGAGGAAATTTTTTGTCAGCATTGCCAAAAGCGCGGCATGTTCTTGTTCCACAAAACGCCCGTGTGCCCGTACAAGCACCTGAGCGGGGATTTTCCGGCTGAGATTTCCATCATGGGTGACATTGGCTGGAAAAATATCGAAGAGATGCATGAGATTGTACGGGGAGTCAGGGCACAAGACACAAACTTGCAAACGCTGCGTTTCAGGCTTTGTTCCAACTGGGAGCTATACGTCAACTCCAAACGCATCTACCAGCAGAACAGACTTTTCCTGCTCGCAAACGGGTTTGACCCGAGTCAAAAGCTGCTGGGTAGTATGAATGGCGACGAGGAAATCGGCGACGACGACGAAGCGGACATGAACAATAGCCGTAATATTTTGGCGCTCAGGGCGCAAAAGGAAATGGCAGAGCAGTATAAACTCATGAAAATGTACTGTCAGTCGCAAGCAGACGAGGGGCTTATCACAACATTAGGGTTTTTTTGGGAAAATCAAGAAGAGATCGCGTTGTTCGAGTCATTTAAAAATCTAAAGAAGCACGGCCTTGCCAGTTTGGAGGAGCTTGTAGCGGGTAAGGCCATGAAACTACCCAGTGTGGAAAAGGGCCAGGACATGTCTCTGCACTCTGCACTGAATCGTATTGTGGAAGAGAACGACTGCTTATTGGAGATTTGGAGTCAAAAGATTGGGAAAAAAGCAGACAAGTTTGACCGGGATTTCACTCACGAGGCTGGTATGAATATGGTGAGAGACATTTTAAAAATTCGGCATAATGCCGGGGCCGATGCCGTGGGGGACGACGATGATTATCAGTGGGAAGAAGGGCATGAAATAGAGGATGATGGTGACGATGACATTGAGGTTTACGACACCGTAGCGGAAACGTTTGACGCGAATGTTGTGTCATATGAAGATTGCGATGACATTGCCGTGTTCAAGGTATATGATAAAGAAACAGAAACTAAGGAACAAACACCCAAATTTGGTCTGCGGTGGCTTCGTCTTGATTCTGCTACGTCCAGTGCTTTGGTAACGAAACGCGAAGAAGAGAAGAAAAACCCGAGTACAACTATTGCCAAAGATGAGCTGAGAATCAAGGCGATTCAACACAACAAGATGACGCAATTTTTTGTTAAACATCTTGTGCCGGTGAATGAGATCATGACGATTGGTCTAACTCGGTTTTGGTTGGATGTTCAGTTTGGTCCATCAGAAATCAAAGATAAACATAGATACGACCAACTCACGGAAAAAGAATTAGAAGGAAAAATTCAGGAGGCAATGGAATTAAATGCAAAAATTGAGAGCTTCACCACAAACGAATGTTTTTATTTGACCACAAAAAAGGTTGATAAAGCAAACATGTCGCTCGAGATGGAAAAGAAAGATCCGGATTGGCGCACACGGTATATCACGTTTCAAGCACTTTTAAGTAGACCTGATGCGGGGGTTGAAGACCTAGATGAATCTGTAAATCAAAGCATCGAGTCTGTCATGACAGGCGACTGTGAACTTAAGCCTGAAAATGTACATTTGTACTCTTCATACAAACTTTTGCAAAATATTGAGCGCATGTTTCAAGATCATATTTTACGCGACAGGGATGTGTTCAACAATGAACTACGTATCCCCATTACCGAGCTCTTTGCTTGCTTCTACAAGAAGGAGCACGCCGATGATTTGAAAAAAGTCATTGAAGAATTGAAGGAAGAAAGCGACGACCCTATGAAATTGGATAAAATTACATATTTCCTCTATCTGATTGCGAACATAGTGCATGGGAAAAGGTTTGAGGTGGAAGCGGAGACTGTGTATATGCTAAAGAGAATTGCAGGCACAGGGTCAGAATCTGAAACGGTGAAATTTAAACTGGAATGGGTCAAGGCCAATAAGGATCAATTGCAATATGTTTTAGGGCCGGGCAAGAGCATGCATATCAGGTCTGTACCCGAGGATATTATGCAGAAAAAAGAGATTGATTCTGTACTGGAGAACGAGTGGAAACAAGCAGTCTCATTGCAACGAGAAGATGCTAAACAAGCCAGCTCTGTTATTCCTGACATGTTTCCCATCCTGGTTCATGATAATCAGGACACTGTCCTAGACTCGCACGACCCTCATTCTGAGTTCAGGATCTTTAAGCGACATGGGAATGATTACAAACTTACGCAACACGAAGAAGGCATTTTGAACAGCTGCTGGCAAAATCTGCTTCCAGATGATTTCCAGCTCGTTGTCACCGAAACATTTGACGTTGACAGCGTTTTGAATTGGGACGGAAAAAAGGCCCTTGAGCCCAAGGCAAAATCCCAGATTGAATCAAACACTGTTATCAGACTTGAAAAGGACGCCATGCATTTTTTGATTAACAGAAACCTGATTGACCTTGAAATGGTTATTGACACAAGCACAATATTCAAAGACGCAGACGAATTTGAAACGAATATGCAAACCGTGATTAATGTATTGCAGGGGTTCTTTTCCAACGCATTCGACACCGCCCTGGATGAGATTATTTGTACTTGGGAGCCAAATGAGGATTGGGTTGTTGTAAAGGTAAAGTCGGGCCGGATTGGAATTGATCAAGAATTCCAAGTCACTGATTTGCGCGTAGAATCTAACGAAAAACTCAAAAACAGCGTTGTCATGAAAGCCAAGACGAATCGGGTTTTAAATAAGGACATGCAAGAGAGGCTCAGATCGGAGCTCGTACATGCCATTGATAGAACTTCCAATGATATCGTTCAATTTGATAGCATTACCGGTAATATCCAAAAAGTGATTTTTCCGAGAAATTCAACAATGGCCTCACAGGGCTCTGACGTGGTATGGAATACGCTCATCAAGATAACATGCAGAGACATAGATTCAAAAACGTCTACAATTGAATTTATTGAAAATAATAGAGATGAATTGATTAGGAAATTACACGCACAAGTTAATGGACCTGACAGTACATCATGCAAGTTCACGTTTATATCCGCGCAAACCGATCATGAAAACAAGAAAAGTGCCAAGAAATCCTCGCTCGTGTATATTGTAGTGCAAAGCTCCTCAGCTATCCGGGGTGAAATGAAAAAACTGATTGAAAACGACCTGAAGCAATTTTATTATGAAACATGTGGCGTGAAAAAGGTGAATTTAGATAGTTCTAAAAACCAGATTGTCGATTCAAGCTTGGGTCAAGGTGAACAGAGCATTTTTATACGAGTTATTTTCGAGGCAGAAGACATGGCAAATCAAACCCATAAAATGCTCACAGAACACCACAAAACTGTCATGGAAACACTTAATGGCAAGTTGAAAAGTTTTGAGGAAAAAGCGGGAGAAATCTATCCTGTGCTCATTAGTGATGACAAAGATATGGAATCGAAGGAAAAGCTGCTCAGGCGACAAATTGTTGAAGCACTTTACAGCAAGTTTAAAACTGGAAAATCGCGCATCAAGAACTTACCAAACATTGTTCCGGATCTTATCAAGTTTAACGACGTAAATGAAGAGAACTGCAAGAATTTTAAACTACCCGAGAAAGATTTTTTTGTCGGTAGAATTACGGCGGTCCGAGAAGACGAGAACATGTTTTTTGTCTACTCTGCAGACTTGGAGCACACGCTGTGCGTTAACTTGGCCGTTTGGCAGCGAAACAGTGACAATGTATATGGCAAGAACCTGAAACGCTTTGTTGATTTTGACTTTTTCTTGTACCAGCCAGTGGTAGCAGCCGTAGCTCACGATGACGAAAATGGCATTAGCGTCTCTTCCGGAGCGGTCGGTAAGGTTGCTAAAATCACTGACGATACCCTCACCATTAACTGGGGTGAAACGGACGTAACTGTGGCAGAATATAGCACCGCCACAAAAGAATTCAGCTTGCTGATCAACTTCAAGCCCGATACCCCGGGCAGCTATTATGAGGCAGACAAGTTTTTGCCCGAGCCGGGGCGTACGCGCGACTTCAAAACTGCGTTGGAAACTTTTGTGTATGACGAGGACGCTGATGCCGAATTCAATCCGTTTTTCTACACCACGCGCTGGCAGCCCACCATCTTCGAGAGTATGACTTCGCACGAAATCATCAGCAAAGAGATTGTGCCCCACGACATTCAAATATTGATGACCAGCGCCATTCACGAGTATGATATCATGAAACTAATTACGGCGCAAGCGTCGCTGTCGGGAACTCGCAGCACGTCTGCTGCCGGTAGATACGATGAAGAACTGGATTCTCCAAAGGAATTCTTGGCGTTTGTGTCAGACATTAGTGAATCCAAGAGCAAATCTCTTTACGAACAGACGCTAAAAGTCTTTAACACGTACGGAAAATCATACGCTATCCAAGGTAGCACGGCCTTGAATATCTGTGATGTGATTGAAGAGGAAAAACTGAAACAGGAGTGGAGGCGCATCTCAAACAATTTCAGAAACAGCAAGCAGGATTTGCTAGGAACTCTTGAAGATTTAGGGTTCAACAATCAGGGCTTACTGGCACAGTGTCAGCTCTTCCGTGAATGGAGTGTTGCAAAAACGGCTGCAAAGAAAAGTGTTGACAAGTTTCGCAAATATTGCAACTGGATCTTGAACAATGAGAAGAGGAAGCTTGATGATGAAAATCCCACGCCGGAGTACTCCGAGGCGGTGTACATAAGGAAAATTGCGGCGGATGCAACTGTGTGGCGTGCAAGAAAACAGTTTGAATCATTTCTGCTCACACTAGAACAGGGCATGCTGAAAAATGAGACCATGAACACGGACGATGTGTGGAAGAAAATGCTACATGAAGGCACAGTCATGGGTCAAAACGACTCATCGACGTGTATATTTTTTGAACCCAATCAGGGTGGGGGGTGTGAACTTAGCGAATATTTTTTCTTTACGCTGAAGCGCGTGGCGTGCATAAACAGTAAGGTGCATGAAGCGAACGACGAAGACATGTTAGTTGTCAAAAGTGGAGCGTTGCTTCAAAACGTGTATGCAAAAATTGTGAATTTTCTGCGAGGGATATCCAAAAGGTCTCTTGCGACCCAGCTGACTAAAATATGTAAACTTTCTACGGAAGACGGGGATTCATTTAAAGAAACACTATCACAAATCATTCGAAAAATGGAACAGTTGTCAAATTCGGACTATGATATTCCAAAGCTGAAGCTTGTTACTGAGAGTTTTAAAAATTACTTTGAGTGTCTGCAAAATTTAAAACCAGAAGGGATTATTGATGACACGATATTCGAAGGCGAAAAGTTTGTAATATTTGACCCCTTATGCCTCAGCTCGATTGTCGACATGTTCAAGTATTTCATTGCAAATGGCGCCAAAGACAATGCGTTTCCCTTAGCGTTTGGCATTTGGAAGGAAATCATGAGAGTCCTAACGCAATACTTCGAGGACGACAACCAGTTTGGTCCATACTCAAAATTTGATGAGGTCACGGCACAGGAGGGGTTGATACAGGTGCTTGAGATTATTATGCAATGGTACACACATACTTTCTTTGTCAAACAGGTGATTCATGACGAACAAGAAACTGCGATTCATCGCAAAATTTATTTGAACGACGATGACATGTCAGAGTCTGAAGACGAAGACTACATTCACAACGAGGGAGAATTGAATGCCAACGAGGAGCAAACAATGCAAACGAGGAGCAAAAACGTTGACGGAGATAAAAACTTGAAATCGCTTGGAAACCTGCATCTTGAAGGTGAAGCTAGTGATGACGATAATAGTGATGAAGATGATAGTGATGATGATAGTGATGATGATGATGATGATGATGATGATGAAGACGAGAGCGATTCCGACGAAGAAGACTTGGATTTGCTCGAGCATCTGGGAAAAAAAATATCTTCATATGTAGATACAGTGTTCATAAACAATATGAGTAATATCGAGGATTTTTGGGAAAAATCCAGTGGTGACACAGAATCGGTGTTGTATGATTTTTACGCGCATGACTCAGATAATGCATCATGGAGACTGAAAACAGAAAATACAAATGATACTCCCTTGAAAGATGGCGATGTATGCGAATTCAAAGTTTATAACACCAGAGAAGAAAAGGAGGAATGGGTTTCAAGCACAATCACAAATGTCGAATATACAGGCGGTGGCGAATTCAAGTTTAGTGCAGAATTGACGTTACAACCGCATATTTTGCAGTATGACTTTTGGAAGAGAACAGAGAAATTTCTGAAATTTCTGCAAAAACTCCAAACTAAAACTTTGATAACGTCAAATTTGTGCAACAAGATCAAGAATATATTTTCGGGGCCTGGCAGTAATGCAAAACTGGCTGAACTGATCGTGGAAGCCCGCGACGAAATGAAACTGGCAAATGATGAATTGGAATTTTTCATCGAAAGTGAAGAGTTCAGTACTTTTTTGTCAGATGGCAACACTGAATCTTTTGAAGACGCTATATCAAAATTTACGGATTATGATGCAGACAACCTTGGTAGCCCAAGAGGCGAGTCTTCACCTTTGGATGTGGAAAATGACGCTATCCCGGAAGGTACACCCGCAATCGGCGCTCTTCAAGCGGCTGCACCAGCTGGTGAAACAATACAGGAAGCGAACGATTTGGCAGAAACAAAGAAAATTCAAAGGCTGCAGCAGAAATGCAAAGATATTTTGGAGAAATGTAAAAACGAAAACTACGTTTTGCTATTCGAACAAGTTGTGCACTTGCTGAATAAGGCCAACATAAAGAGTGTGTTTTATGAATATGTCTTGAAACCAGATATGTTTCAAGGCAACAACACGACCTTGCACGACAATTATAAACTACTAAAAGAACACATTCAAGAATGCTTCTGCTTAAACTATGAAGCAAAAACATACAAAATACCTTCATTTTTCCAAGACTTCCACCGAATTGGAAATAAGAACTCGTATGAGGCGTCGGACAATAAGGTTACATTGAAAATGAAGTTTATGGATTTTGTCGAGAAGATTTTGAACCAACGAGACATTTTCCGGAAAGAACGCGAGCTTGCGCGCGCTATCGAAATGGCCAAAAAAACAATTGACGAGACATACCCTGACGAACCGCAAAATTTTTCGACCTTCACAGGAACTGTGTCTCCAAACTCAAAAATCGAAGGAGTCATTATGTGTTTTGCCAAGTATATTGATTATTTGCAGACAATCTCGGCACAGGACATTTCTGCCTTGTTAGATTCTGATCAATCCCATATCTTGCAGCAGGCGCGGAAAAATGACAATTTTCTGCATCTCTGTGTCAATGATGATTGGAAAATTCAAATGCGGGAGGCCATATGCCAGGCCTTGGGTATCGATGAGAGCGATGTCAGCACAGAAACGTTGTCGAAACATCGCAAAGAAAAATACAAAACGTGGATTCACGTCTTGGGTCAAATTTTTACTAATTTTGCCCATAAGCAATTAGCAAATCAAGACACTAGAGAGCTTACGGAGATGCTCGCCACATTGACAGGAATTACGGTGATTCACATAAGGATTGATTTTATGGGTAAGTCGTCATATGATTTGTGCAATAGTCAAGAACACAACGTAGAGAAAGAGGTGAACTTTTTCTGTTTGGTCGAAGTGACAGGATGCACGCATGGCGATCGGCTGTTCTTCCTGACCCAGACGGACAGCCTGGATGAAAATAGCAGTGACGACCAAGAAGAATAGACTTGTAACGACCGTGTTTTATACTTGCAACAACTGCTGCCCTCGTCGCGTAGAGGATTACAGGACGCATACCAACAAAGCACTAGGGGCATTTTAGTCTTGTTATCCTGACAGTAGGGATTGTTCTTTGCTTTAATAAAAGTAATGTGTCGTACTAGTGCAATAACCCTGCCAGTTGTCCGACGGCCGAGTAATAAACCACGTGCCGGCCAACACAACAATAGGAATCGGTGCGTGTTGCTTGTGCTGAATCGGAACAAAAACAAAAAAACGAATCGCCGCTGAGTTTTATCAGTACCAACACAACAATAGGAATCGGTGCGTGTTGCATTGGTTCAAATTGAACAAAAACAAAAAAACAACCCGCTGCTGTAAACCATAAAGCATCAATTACAACCAAAAATTACTCAACTTCTCGTTCTTTTTTTATCTGTAGAAAATTTTGGCACGCGAGTGCGGTATTTCACAAACAAAAGCAAACGATGCCGCGCAAAGCAAAGCGACGTCAGCCGACGCGCCAGCCCGGACAAAGTAGCCACTTGCAAGAGGAGGCAGTCCAAGCGTCATCTGACT
>MDTA01181492.1_pt1 | contig 15391 bp, 13 predicted proteins | sample 811151 | NCBI WGS metagenome assembly MDTA01 (sample SAMN05326648, study PRJNA326480) | marine metagenome | isolation source: seawater | place: Indian Ocean: South | collected 2010 | reverse complement strand
TTTTATTGAAAAACATTATCTTGGAGAGAAATTTGGATCTACATGAAGCTTAATTAATTCTCTAAGAGTTTCTTTTGATAAAAATTCTTTGTTTTTATTAGATACATATGAAAATCCTTCTTCAACAGCTTTATATTTCTTGCCCATTTTTTTAAAATGGATATCTGGATCATATTTAGCTGGAAGAATTGTGTAGTAATTTCCAAGGTCAAATGTGTTAAAGCTATCTGAAGAAGTAATCATTTCTTCATGAAGTTTTTCTCCTTCTCTTATACCCAAAATTTCCTTTTTACAATTAGGCCCAATAGCATCAGCTAAGTCTGTTATTTTATAACTTGCAATTTTTGGTACAAATATTTCACCTCCTATTGCATTTTCTAATGCCCATAGAACCATTTCGATAGATTTTTCTAATGTGATATTAAACCTAGTCATTCGATCATCAGTAATTTGTATAGTTCCTTTTTTTGCTTTTTCAATAAAAAGGGGAATTACTGATCCCCTCGATCCCATTACATTCCCATATCTGACGCAACAAAAAGACATATCTCTATCACCCTTTATATTATTAGCTGCTATAAATAATTTGTCTGAACATAATTTAGTCGCTCCGTATAAATTTATTGGAGCAGCTGCTTTATCAGTGCTTAGGGCAATAATTTTTTTAACATTGCTTTCTATGCAAGCCTGTACAATATTCTCTGAACCGAGGATATTTGTTTTTATAAATTCTATTGGATTGTATTCTGCAGTATTTACTTGCTTTAGTGCAGCAGCATGAATAACGATATCAATTTTTTCAAGAGCACTTTTTAAACGATCTTTATCTCTTATATCTCCTAAAAAAAATCTCAACTGAGGATATTTTTTTAGTGAGAACTTTTGCTGTAATTCTGATTGTTTTAATTCATCGCGACTAAAAATAACAACTCTAGAAATATCCGGAAATCTATTTAATATTTTATTAAGAAATGCTTTACCAAAGCTACCAGTGCCTCCAGTTATTAAAATTTTTGAGTTCTTGCTGAAAACCATTTTAACTAATTCAAAAATATTTCAATATAGGTTGATAAACCTTTAGCAATAATTTTAATCGATCGACACTCAAGAAAACTAGAAAAAGACTAAATTAAATTTTTTAATGAAATAATTAAAAAAATTTTATTTCTGTATTGTTATAAACTGTAGTGTATATAAGAAAAAATATTAAAAATTATTTATATTAAGAAAGTTTTATTTGAGTATTAATAAATCTTTTGATCAAATTTATAATAATTCATAGTAATTTATAAAAAATTTTTTAGTTAAATAAATATATAAAATATTTGATTTTTTGAAATAATTGTTAATGATGATAAAATTTAATAGTTAACAAAATTTTTAATACATATTAAAAATTCGATTAAATATGATAAATTTTGATGTATTTAGGACTTCTTTATCTCTATTAAACAATAAAGAAAAAAAAATATTATTTCAATACTCAATTATATGTTTAGTTAGTTTTGCATTAGATATATTAACTGCATTTACAATTTATCCATTTATAAATATTCTTTTAGATCCAAATTTGATTTATAAAAACAATAGATATAATGATATTTGGATTTTATTAGATTCTCCTAATGTAAATATATTTATTATTTACTTGTCGATCGCAATCATATTTATAATTCTATTATCCGGATTATTTAGTTTATATACTCAATATCGCCTAAATAAATTTACGGCAAAATGTCAAAGCAGGTTAGGGAATGATCTTATTGTGAGTTTTACTAATATCAATTATGAATGGCATTTAGAGAAAAACTCAGTAAAGCTTATGAATCTTTTCTCAAATCATCTTGCATATTGGAGTAGGGGGGTAATAAAGCAAATCCCTTTATTAATTGGATATATTTCTTCTTTAACTATCCCTTTAACAACTGTATTAGTTTTATCTCCTAAATACGGGTTATTGATAATGACTATTATTGCGATAGGAATATTTAAATTCTTAAAATCTATAAGAAAGAGAACCAATATTTTGACAAACTCACAAAGGAATAAAATTGATGAAATAAATATCTTTCTTATTGAGATTTTAGAGGGAATTAAAGATATAAAACTCTCTAATAATAAGATTAATTTTCTTAATAAATTTAACAATTTATGGAATAAATATACTTTAGGACAAGCAAAAATTGAAAATCTTAATCTACTTCCAGTTAATTCCATTTTAATGTTAAGCCAATTATGTGTAGTCATTCTTGGCACAATATTATTTATAAGTAATATGAGCCAAAGTTCTTTAATTGGAATTATGGCTATTATTACTTTATTAGCTTTTAAAATAGTTCCTCTTTTAAATAAATTAGGAAATTCTTTAAATAATGTTTCTAATGCTAATATTTATTCAAATACACTTAAAAAGATTTATTGTGAAGTTAAACTAAAGGCAAATAATCAAGAAAAATCATTAACTAATAAGGTTAATTTTTCTTGGAAACAATTATCTTTAATTAACGTAAGTTACTCCTATCCGAATACAAAAAAGTTATCTTTAAATAAAATTAATTTAAAAATTAAAAAAGGAATTCATTATGGTTTTGTAGGTTTTTCTGGCGCAGGTAAATCTACTACTATAGATATATGTAATGGTTTATTGTTCCCTTCAAAAGGGGAAGTGTTAATAGATGGAACTAATTTGCAGCAATTTGGAGTTGAAAGATGGCAATCAAAAATTAGTTATGTTCCTCAAAAACCGAAAATAAATGATCTTTCTATAAAAGAAAATATAGCATTTGGAATCGTTGCTTCTGAGATAGATGAGAACAAAGTTTTTTCTTGTTTAGAAATTGTTGGTTTAAAAAGTTTTGTAGAAAATTTACCTCATAAGCTAGACACTAATCTAAGAGAAAGAGGTAAAGTTTTTTCTGGAGGACAATTACAATTGGTTGCAATTGCAAGGGCTTTGTATGAAGAACCAGATATTGTTATTCTTGATGAAGCAACTAATTCTCTAGATTCAATCACTCAAGATTTAATAAGATCAGCATTTTATAAATTACAAGGTAAAATTACTTTATTATCAATATCACACCAATTTTCAACTTTGAAATTTGTAGATCATATATTCCTTTTTGAAAATGGAAAATTAATTTCCGAAGGAAGCTTAAATTATCTTTATGAGAATTCAGTTTTATTTAAAAACCTTGCTGATTCGCAAAAAGATAATTAATCTTTTTGGTGCGTTTCTTTATATAAGAATGTTTTGTATTAAAAAACTTTTATATATTAATAAATTAGCTAATTAAACACTATAGTTAATGAATTATTTTTTAATTCTCAAAATCTTTTAAATTTATTTCCATGATTAAAAATTTAAAAAATAAAGAAATATATGTTACTGGTGGTGCTGGTTTAATAGGTTCTTTTTTATGCGAAAGACTTATAGAAAGAGGATATAAAGTATTTGTAGTTGATGATTTTTCAAAGGGGCAGCTAGAGAATCTAAAAAAAATTGAGAGGGATATTGAGATTATTGAGGCTAATTTGCAAGATTTATCACAAGCTCAGAAATCCCTTAGTAGAGCAAAAAATATATTTCATTTAGCAAGTAGAGCTTATGGTGTTGGTTATTCATCAAAAAATCATATAGAAACTTTATTACATAATGAAAAAATTACTAATAATTTATTGGAGGTTTTTCAATTATCTAAACCAGAAAACTTGATGATTACAAGTTCCTCTTGTGTATATATGGATGATGGACCCGATTTAATTAAAGAAAGAAACTTATTTGAAAATGATCCAGAAAGAGTAAACAGAGGTTATGGCTGGGCAAAAAGATTTTTAGAACAAAAATTTTTACTTTTATCAGAAATTAATAATATAAAATTAAAAATAGTTAGACCTTTTAATATATATGGGGAAAGGTATAGATGGGTAGGAGAATATTCCAGTGCAATACCAATGTTAGTTAAAAAAATATTGGATGATGATGATCCCATTTACGCTTGGGGGTCAGGGAATCAAAGGAGAAGTTATCTCCATGCATTTGATTGCTCAAGGATAATGCTAAAAATAATGGAAAATGTTGAGAAAAATATTGTAGTAAATATTGGTACTAGTGAGACAGTATCAATATCTGAATTAGTAAATTTAATATGTAAAATTTCAGATAAGAAACCCTCCATAATTTTTGATACTTCAAAACCAGAAGGACGTTTTATTAAAAGTTCAGATACTACATTACTAAAAGAAATTATTAAAGAAAAAATAATAACAATTGAAATAGAAGAAGGAATAAGAAGAATGTTAGGTTGGTATAAGAATAATTTCTAAAAAATAATGTCAAAAATTTTAATATTTGATAAAGGTGGAAGAAAAGAGAGAGAAAAATTAGTAAAAAATAAAATGGCACCTAATGATTTCTTTCAAAGCATTGATTTTCTTCGATCAAAAGGATTAGACATAAATCATCTTTCATCAAGTGAAAAGTACAAGAAAAATTTATTCTTTTTTTTTGGAAGAATGTTGGAAGATATTTTTAGTAGGATTTCTAATATTGGTATAAGGCCTTTATCCGTATTACAATTTAAAAGTATTATTAATAATTCAGATTACATAGTTAGTTTGACTGATGGTTTTAGCATTAGTTTGGCATTTTATTATACTTTTATAGATACAAAGAATAAAATTAAACTGGTAGGAGCTTTTCATAAATTATCGGACTACGATAAAAAATTACCTAAAATCCTTCAGAAATTTTACTTTAAATTATTTATTAAGATTTTAAAGAGATTAAATTTTATAATCTTTTATGGTAATGCAGATAGGATAAATTCTATTAGAAAATTCAATATACAAAGAGACAAAACTTTTCTCATAAAATTTGGTGTAGATACTAAATTTTGGGAGCCTAATAAATTAAATACTTTTAATTCTAATTATCTTTTTTCTATTGGCCAAGATCCAGCACGCGATTTCAATACTCTTCTAAAAGTTTCAACAAAAAAGAAAATTCATATACATACAAATCTAATGAAAATTCGTAATGATAGTAAGTTTAAAATAACAAATGGTAACTATCACAAATGTAAAGAATCTTTATCAGATTTAGAAGTTAAAAAACTTTATCAAGATTCTTTCGCTGTAATAGTCCCTCTAAAAGATGTTTTTCAACCTAGTGGATATAGTGTCACTCTTCAAGCAATGGCTTGTGGAAAGCCTGTTATATTAACATTTACAAAAGGATTATGGGCTCCTAATTTATTTCAAAATTTAAAAAATTGTATTTTAGTTCAACCTCAAGATATTGAGGGGATAGAAAATGCTATCAAGATCTTAGAGAATGATAAAAAAACTTATGAAAATATTTCTCATGAGGCAAGGAAAACTGTTGAGGAACATTTTTCCTTAAAAAATGCTAATCTTTCAACTTTATCTATTTTTGAGAAGTTTTTAATTTCTTAATAGCCCTTCTGAAAATTTTACTTTAAAATCATTTATTGTTTCTTCTAAACCTTGTCTTAAATTTATAGAACTTTTCCAACCTATACTCTTAAACTTTTCATAATTGAGTTTTTTCCGAGGTGTACCATCAGGTTTTTTGTTATCCCAAATTATTGCACCTTTATAGCCAACAATATTCGCTATTAATTTAGCTAAATCTTTAATGCTTATTTCATCTTCACTTCCAACATTTAAAAATGTTAATTCTTCATCCGGCAGTATATGCGGCGAATCTTTATGACTTGGATTCCATTTCTCTAATGCAAAAATACATGCTCTCGCAAGATCATCAACATTAAGAAGTTCCCTTAAAGGATTACCTGTACCCCAGCATAATACTGATGCAGCATTATCTCTTTTAGCCTCAATGAACCTTCTTATCATGGCTGGTACAACATGACTGTTTTTAACATTGTAATTATCTCCAAAACCGTATAAATTAGTTGGCATTAATGATATGCCATCGAATCCATATTGCTTTCTAAATGATTCAACTAGCTTTATTCCAGCTATTTTGGCAATCGCATAGTATTCATTAGTTTTTTCTAAAGGCGCAGCCATTAATTCTTCTTCAGATATAGGCTGCTTAGCAAATTTAGGATAAATGCAACTACTTCCAAGAAAAAGTAATCTCTTTACATTTTTTCTATAAGATATTTCAATTAAATTTGATTGTATTTTGATATTTTCTAATAAAAATTCGGCAGGATAATTATTATTAGCAAATATACCTCCAACTTTTGCAGCTGCAATTATTACAACATCAGGTTTTTCTATCTCGAACCATTTTTCAACGGCATTAAAATCTAATAAATTAAGCAACGATTTATTATTAGCTAGGATTTTCTTATATCCTTTTTTATTCAAATATCTAAGAATAGCGCTACCAACCATTCCTTCTGAACCAGCAACAAATATCTTATCTTTTTCACTAATGAGGTTCATTATAACTATAGATAATAAATTTATTTACGCATATTAATGGATTTTTTAATGAATATAGTTATTTCTTAAGAATTTTTCTTTCCTTATTTCTTGAAGATCATTGGCAACCATTTCCCTTACTATTTCCTCAATACTAATTTTTGGTTCCCATCCTAAATTTCTTTTTATTTTCTCAGGATTACCAAGTAGATTGTCTACTTCAGATGGCCTATAGTATCTTTCATCAATTCTTATGACAACTTGACCATTATCAGATCTTCTACCAATCTCATTGATGCCTTCACCCTCCCATACAATTGCATTTTCTGAATCATTTTTGTTCCACTGTAATTCTCTAGCAGTCATTTCAATAAATGACCTAACGGAAAGTTGTCTTCCTGTTGCGACAATATAATCATCAGGTTTGTCTTTTTGCAACATTAACCACATCAATTCACAATACTCTTTGGCATGGCCCCAATCACGCATAGCATCTAAATTTCCAAGATATAAAATGTTTTCTAAATCTTCGCTTATTCTTGCTAAACCTCTTGTGATTTTTCTGGTAACAAAAGTTTCTCCTCTTCTAGGACTTTCATGATTAAATAAAATTCCGTTACATGTATAAATCCCATAAGCTTCTCTATAATTAACAGCGATCCAATAAGCGTAAAGCTTTGCTACGGCGTAGGGACTTCTAGGATAAAAAGGAGTTTTTTCTGTTTGAGGAATCTCTTGTACAAGTCCATATAATTCGCTTGTGCTGGCTTGATAGATTTTAGTCTTTTTTTCTAAATTTAATAATCTTACTGCCTCAAGAATTCTTAGGATGCCTAATCCATCGCAGTTAGCAGTGTATTCAGGCTGTTCGAAACTTACTGAAACATGACTTTGTGCTCCAAGATTATAAATCTCATCAGGTTGAGTCTCTTTAACTATTTTTATAATATTTGTGCTGTCTGTTAAATCACCGTAGTGAAGTTTAAAAGAACAATCTTCATCATGTGGGTCTTGATATATATGATTAATCCTGTAAGTATTAAAGCTGCTTGAACGTCTTTTTATGCCATGTACTTGATACCCTTTTTTTAAAAGGAATTCAGCCAGATAACTTCCATCCTGCCCAGTTATGCCAGTTATCAATGCGATCTTTTTCAAACAAATAAAATCAATTTATCTATAAACATAACATATGGAAATTGAAAAATTTTCAAAAATATTCAATGTTTTATATCAAACTTTTTTCAAATTATTAAATTTGATATTATTAATCTAATAAAAGTATAATTTTTTAAAAGATTTGAAAGTAGCTATTGGATATGAAATTAAAGAAGGTCCTTGGGGTGGTGGAAACCAATTTGCTAAATCATTAGTGAAGGCCTTAAAAGATAAGGGTCACCAAGTAACACATAAGCTTATTGACAAAGATATAGATATAATACTCATGACAGATCCACGCTCATATAATAAAGGGATCACTTTTGGTCCTTTAGAAATAATAAAATATTTAATTTTTAAAAATAAAACAGCCCTGGTAGTTCATAGGATAAATGAGTGCGACGAAAGAAAAAATACTTTTCATATTAATAAATTGTTAAAGTGGGCAAACTACTGCGCAGACTTTACAATTTTCATTGCATCTTGGTTAAAAAATTTAGATATTTATCAAAGAGATAAACCTTCACAAGTAATACTTAATGGTGCAGATAGAAAGATTTTCAAAAGTCATAATAAAAAAATCTGGAATGGTTTAACTCCTATTAAAATCGTCACTCATCATTGGAGTCCAAATAAAATGAAAGGTTTTGATGTATATAAAAATTTAGATTATTTACTTTCAACTTCTGATTGGAAAAATAAATTTCAATTTACATACATTGGTAATTTGCCAAAAGGATTTAATTTTAAAAATACAAATCATATCAGCCCCATGAATGGATATAAACTTGGTTTAGAGCTTTCTAAACACGATTTATATATTTCTGCCTCTATTAACGAACCGGCAGGAATGCATCATATTGAGGGTCTTTTATGTGGGCTGCCAATTATTTATAGAAATAGCGGAGCATTACCTGAATATTGTAAAGATTTTGGTATTTCCTTTGAAAATCAAGATTTTGTGCCGGCATTGAAAATAATGCTAAAAGATTATTCAAGATTTCAAAAAAATATTATTAATTATCCTAATGATTCAGAAAAAATGACTAATGCATATTTAATTTTATTTGCTGAATTATTGAAAAATAGAACAAATATTATAATGAAAAGAGATCTCTTGAAATCTCCTATTTATTTATTCTTAAATTTAGTTTTTTTAATTTTCCATTTAAAAGGTATAGTAAGATTTATTTTAAATAGAAATCTCAGAAAAAATTAATAATGAGAAAAGATTTTTCAATTCTTCGGGAATTTAAGGATTGGCTTGAATTTTTCATATCAAATACTCCAGGAAGATTAGGTTATTTATTAAGAGGTATTTATTATAGATTAAGGCTTAAAAAATCTTTTGAAGAAAATCGTTTTGAAACTGGTTTAAGAATTGAATTTCCTAAAAATATAACTATAGGCTCTAAATCTTATCTTGGTATAGATTGTAAAATTTATGCTTCTGAATTTAGTGAAGTATCCATAGGTTCAAATGTAAGTTTTAATTCAAATGTAATGATTAATGCGAGAGGAAAAGGTAAGATTTCAATTGGTAATAATGTATTAATAGGACCTAATGTTGTTTTGAGATCTAGTAATCATTCTTTTATGACAACTAAATTACCAATTATTAATCAAGGTATGATAGATGGAGAAATTATCGTGCATGATGATGTTTGGATAGGTTCTAATGCGGTAATTTTACCAAACTGCAAAATTGGAAGAGGAGTAATTATTGCTGCTGGTGCAGTTGTTACAAGTGATATTCAATCTTATACAATTGTAGGGGGAGTACCTGCTAAGTTAATTAGAAAAAGAGACTTGAAATTATGATTTATTTTACTTAAGGGAGAATTTTATAAATATTTACCATGGATGAAAAAATCAATAAAATAAGAATATTTTTGTTAGATCTGCCCCGAGATATTAAGTTGATAATTTCTTTAGGAGTAGATACCTTTTCATGTATATTTACTGTTTGGATTGCCTTTTATTTGAGAATAGGTCAATTTGTCCCTTTAGAAAAATTCATAATACTCCCATCTTTTTTATCAATAATAATTGCGATCCCAGTTTTCTATTTTAGTGGTTTATACAGAACTATTTTTAGATATTCAGGCTGGCCTGCAATGTTGACAGTTTCAAAGTCAATTATTATTTATGGATTTATATTCTCAATTTTTATAACTTTAATAAGCTTTAAAGATGTTCCTAGAACAATAGGATTTATTCAGCCTTTATTGCTTTTCTTTACAATAGGTGGATCAAGAGCGCTAATAAGATATTGGATAGGTAACTTGTATAGAATTAGAATTAAAAAATCTAATTTACCAAGAGCTGCAATTTATGGGGCCGGTAATGTTGGAAGAGAACTTATTTTATCATTAGAAAACAACAATGAATTTCTAGTATCTTGTTTTATAGATGATGATAAAGAAAAGCAGGGAAGAGTTTTAGCAGGAAAAACTATTTATTCTCCAAAAGCATTAGATTATCTCGTGAAAAATAAAAATATTTCATATTTATTTTTAGCTTTACCCAGAATCAATTATTCACAAAGAATAAAAATAATTAAGAAAGTTAGTAAATTCAATCTATCAGTGAGAACTCTCCCTAATTTAAAAGAAATAGTAAAAGGTAATATCTCATCATCTAATTTAATGGAATTAGAAATTGATGAATTACTTGGAAGGGAAAAAGTAGATCCTGATCAAATCCTATTACAAAAAAATATTAGAGATCAAGTCGTAATAGTGACAGGGGCAGGAGGATCTATAGGGAGTCAAATATGCAGAGAGGTTTTAAAATTCAAACCAAATAAATTATTGATTTTAGATTCAAATGAATTTTCTCTTTACAAAATATTAGGCGAATTAAATTCTTTAAATGAGAAAGAAATAATAAAAATAATTCCTCTTCTTTGTTCTATTCAAGATAAGGAAAATATAAATTCAATCTTTAAAACATGGCTCCCAAATATTGTTTATCATGCTGCCGCCTATAAACATGTTCCAATTGTTGAATATAATTTAGCGGAAGGATTAAAAAATAATGTTTTTGGAACCCTAACTTTAGCTGAGGCCGCATTAATAAATAAAGTAGATAAGTTTGTTTTTATATCAACGGATAAAGCCGTCAGGCCCACAAATGTAATGGGTGCTTCAAAAAGACTAGGTGAATTATGTCTACAAGCTCTTTTTGCAAATCAAGCAATAAAAAATACTAAATTTTCTATGGTTAGATTTGGTAATGTTTTAGATTCTTCTGGTTCTGTAATCCCGAAGTTCAGAAAACAAATTAAAGAAAGAAGGCCCATTACTTTAACTCATCCGGAAATCAGCAGGTATTTTATGACTATCCAGGAGGCAGCTGAATTAGTTATTCAGGCAGGAGCAATGTCAGATGGAGGTGAAGTTTTTCTCTTGGATATGGGCAAGCCTGTAAAGATTTATGATCTCGCAGTAAAAATGATTCAATTTTCTGGATTAAAGTTAAAGGATAAAAATAATTTAAATGGTGATATTGAAATACTAATAACAGGATTAAGGCCTGGGGAAAAATTATTTGAAGAACTTCTTATAGAAGATAATTCTTTGCCCACTAAACATCCAAAAATCTTTAAAGCACAAGATAATTTTATACCTTGGGATAAACTAAGCCAAGAAATAGAGTCTCTTAAAAAGCATATTAGTAAAAATGATATTAAAAAAGTTATTGCCATACTTACAAAATTAGTAATTGGCTATAAATCTCCAAGAGAAATAGTGGATTGGAAATTTAATGAAGATACTAAGAAAAACTCTGATAAAATATAAAATAATATAAATTATGTTAAAAAGAGTTTAAAGAAATTTAAATTTATTAATTACCTTATTTTAATGTCTTGTATCTTACTTACTGGTGGTTTTGGATATATAGGTTCTCATACTGCCACTGTGCTTGCTAATTCAAATCAAAAGTTTATAATTGTAGATAATTTTAGTAACTGTAAGAAAGAAATAATTTCTAAATTAGAAAAAGCGATAAACAAAAAAGTAAAATTTTATAATTTAGATATTAGAGATGATAAGAAATTAGCAAGAATTATTAATGAAAATAAAGTTAATGCAGTAATGCATTTTGCTGCTTTAAAATCAGCATCTGATTCAATTATTAATCCCTTAAAATATTATGAGGTCAATGTAAATGGTACTATAAGTGTCTTAAAATCAATGCAACTAACAGGAGTGAAAAAATTTATTTTTAGTAGTTCTGCAACGATTTATGGTGAGCCACATTATTGTCCCATAGATGAAAATCATAATTTAAAAGCTTTAAATCCTTATGGAAGAACAAAAATAGTAATTGAAAATATTCTAAAGGACATAACAAAAATAGAAAAAGATTGGTCAGTAGCTTCTCTTAGATATTTTAATCCTATAGGTGCCCATTATTCAGGGTTAATTGGTGATGATCCTATATCAGATAAAACAAATAATCTGATGCCTGCAATTATTAATGTAGTTAATGGTCAGAAGGAATTTCTAGAGATATATGGTGATGACTATGAAACCGCTGATGGTACAGGAATAAGAGACTATATACATATTATGGATTTATCAGAGGCACATTTTTCCGCTTTAAAATATATCAATAAAAGAAATGGTATTCATTTTTTTAATATTGGAACTGGTAAAGGTGTAAGTGTATTGGAATTAATTAAAACTTTTGAGAAGGTTTGCGGTCTAAACATCTCATATAAAATAGTTAACCGTAGGGAGGGTGATTGCTCTGTTTGTTTTGCAAATCCCAAGAAAGCTAATGATATGCTTAATTGGAATGCAAAATATGATCTTACGCAAATGTGTCAAAGTGCTTGGGAATTCGCAAAGAGTTATTCAAAATGAAGAAAAATATAATATTAGCGTTTGCAAAGTTTTTTTCTTATCCATGGTTACTTGTGCCAACTAAATTAAGAAGATTTATATTTACCTGCTTTTTTATTTTAGAATCTAGAGATAGTAATCCATCAATATCTATGAAGAATTTGTTTTTAATAAAAGATAAACTTGATTGGATTATTAATGAAAGGGCATTAAAATATGGTGAAGGAATTCATCCAAAACATAAATTAACGGATTATCATCAATTCTTTATTGATAGAATTAATAATGGTGAAAATGTACTTGATGTGGGCTGTGGAAATGGCTCTGTGGCAATAAGTCTTGCGACAGAACTTTCACATAGCTTTATAACTGGTATAGATATAAATAAAAAAAATATTGAATTTGCTAAAGAAAAACAGAAAAAAAGTAATTTAAAAAACCTAAATTTTATTCATGGTGATATTGAAGAACACCCTGAGATAATATCTGATGTTGTTATTCTTTCAAATGTTTTAGAACATATTGATAATAGAATTTTATTTCTTAGAAATATTCAGAAATTAAGTGGGGCGAATACTTTTTTGATTCGTGTACCTTATTTCAAAAGGGATTGGCAAATTGCCTTCAGAAAAAAATTGGGTATGTATTATTTTTCTGACAATGATCACAAAATAGAACACACACTAGAAGAATTAAAAAAAGAGTTAGGTAATGCAAATTTAATTATGAAAGAGACTAAAACAGTGTGGGGAGAGATCTGGACAAAATGCGAGTATGATTTCTAAAAATCATGAAAAGATTTCTGTAGTTGTTCCATGCTTTAATAGTGGAAAAACTTTAAAAAGAGCAATCGATTCAATTAAGAATCAGACTTGGTTAAATAAAGAGATAATACTGGTTAATGATGGTTCAAGTGATAAAGAGACCCTAGAAAGGTTAAATTATTATAAAAATGATAGTTTAGTTAAATTAATTAACCAAAAAAATAAAGGATTACCTGCTGCAAGAAATAAAGGAGTTATGAATTCCAAGGGAGATTACTTATATTTTTTAGATTCAGATGATTGGATTGATGAAAATGCTCTTGAGGAATTATATTTTAATCTGCATGGGGACAAAAAATATGCATATGCTTTTACTGATTGTTTTTTAGAAGGTGAAATAAAAGGACAAAGGAAAAAGATTTTTAATTTGTTCGAACAAATGTTTATTAATCAAATACCATACAGTATTTTTATTCCAAGAAAAGTCTTTATTAAGCATGGATTATATGATGAGAATATGCGTCTAGGTTATGAAGATTGGGAACTTAATGTAAGACTTGCATCAAAAAATTTGTTTGGGAAAAGAGTCTCTAAGCCACTTTTTCATTATTTTGTGTCTAATTCAGGTATGTTAATATCAAAATCAATAAAGAATCATATAAAAATTTGGAGATACATAAAATATAAAAATGAAAAATTTTATAAATTCCCAAAAATAGTAAATGTATTTTTTGAATGGAGTTTTAGAGAATATAATTATCCATTGATTTTTGTTTTTATATGGTATTTGATGTTAAATTATTTACCGGAATTTCTGAATTTAAGAATTTTCCTTCTTATTAGAAAAATAAAATTCTTATTAAAATGAAAAATTATTTTAAAGTTTAAGTAATCAGTATCATTAGATGATTAAAAAAAAGATTATTATCAATTTAACAGAGGATTGGTTTTTTGTTTCTCATTTCCTGAGCAGAGCTATTGATGCAAAAAAAGCTGGATATGATGTTTATATTTCTTGTAATGAACAAAAGGACAGAAAATATATAGAAAAAAAAGGGATCACATTTTTTTCTTTGCCTTTAAATAGAAGAGGATTAAATCCTATTTATGAATTAAATACTTTTCTAAGATACTTTTACATATTTAATAAAATAAAGCCAGATATTGTTCACAATGTAGGACCCAAACCAATAATATACGGTTCGATTGCAGCAAAATTAGTAAAAATTAAGTCAGTTATTAATGCTCCAATTGGTATGGGATATGTTTTCACTTCTTCAACTTTAAAAGCTAAATTGCTTAAAAGAATTTTACTTTTTTTATTTAAATTGACTCTTAATAAACATCATGGTTATAACCAAAAAAATAGAGTAATTTTTGAAAATTCAGATGATATGAATTTTTTTATTAATTCAAAAATAGTAAATACTAATGAAGCTATTTTAATAAGAGGTGCTGGAATAGAGATTGATGAAGAATTAATTAAAAGAAAGAAAGAAAATGAAATTCCAACAGTCGCGCTAGTGGCTAGGATGTTAGAGGATAAGGGTATATATGAGTTTGTAGAGGCTGCAAAAATTTTGAAGAATAAAAAAATAAGGAGTAGATTTTTACTAATAGGAGATACTGATGAGAAAAATCCAACTTCTATTAAACAATCTACTTTAGAAGAATGGAATGATGAAAAAATTATTGAATGGCTCGGATGGGTTAAAGATGTTAAAAATTTATTATTAGAAACTGATGTACTATGTTTACCCTCCTATAGAGAAGGACTTCCTAAATCTCTCTTAGAGGGTGCTGCAATTGGTTTGCCTTTAGTTACTACAAACACTGTGGGTTGCCGAGAAGTAGTATTAAATGGAATAAATGGCTATTTAGTCCCTATCAAAGAATCCCACAAATTATCTTCTGCAATCCAAAAATTAATTGTAGATAGAGAATTAAGAGTTAGGATGGGAAAAGAAAGTTTTAAAATAGCCAAAACAAAATTTTCATCAGAAATAATTAATTCTCAAACATTATCAATATATGATGAATTATCGATTTAGTTTAATAAGAATACTTGATGTATTATTTTCAATTTTAATTATTGTAGTTTCTTCACCTCTTTTGTTATTAATATATTTATTACTTTATTTAACAATTGGTTCACCTTTATTTTATCAAGAAAGAGTAGGCAAAAATTTAAAAAAG
>MDTA01148124.1_pt1 | contig 15401 bp, 12 predicted proteins | sample 811151 | NCBI WGS metagenome assembly MDTA01 (sample SAMN05326648, study PRJNA326480) | marine metagenome | isolation source: seawater | place: Indian Ocean: South | collected 2010 | reverse complement strand
TTGAGATACTTCTCAGATGAAGTATATAAAATATATCAATTTGAAGATGAGTTATTTATAACAATCAACTACATTATATTTTTTATCGTTACATTTATATTTGTTACAAAATTAATAGTTAAAAATATCGGATTAAATATAACAAGTAACTTTTCAAATTACACATTAATATTTTTTATTTATTCAAGCTGTTTGCTTATCTCCTTACTTTTTTTGAGAATTTTTGATATTGAAAGACTCTTCTTACTGATATATATTCTTTTGATACCAATAGTAGATATCTTTATTGAAAAATACTTAAATGTAAGGTCCAGTCTAATTAGTGTATTTATTGTATTTACTCTTACGTATCTCTTATTTCAATTTACAAATGATAATGAATTGAATGAATTGTTTGCCTCTGAGGAAACAATAGAGGATATTCAAGATGAAGAGAACCATTCAAATGTAGAAACTAAAGTAATATCGGAATTTGACCTCTCTACTGAATATAGATTCACAAGAACTGAAATTTGTTGTGACCAAATTGGATATTATGAAGCAGGTGGTAAAAGTTTAGGTTATTTTGAAATTATTGATGACAAACTACTACATGTAACTGGAAATGGAATATTTACACTTTACGATATTGAAAAAATAATTGAAAAAGTGAGTCAAATTCCAAAAATATTAGAAACGAATTTTTTTGACATAGTTAAAAATCCCTTTATTAAGAACTTAGAGAATTGGGAGAGCACAAAAGATATATTAATAATGAAAAATGAAATCTTTGTTAGTTATGTTGAGGAAGCATCAAGTGACTGTACAAATGTCCAAATTTTGAAAGCAGAATTAAATCTTGAAACTTTATACTTTGAAAAATTCTTTGAATATGATGAATGTGCCCAAAGAGGTGTAAGCCCTTATAATGCACATCAAAGTGGAGGTAAGCTACTAATGTTTGATGATAAAACCATTGCTTTCACTACTGGAGACTTTCGTAGGTATGGAAAATCACAGGATCCAGAAAGTCTTTTTGGGAAAATCTTATTAATTAACATTGAAACAAAACAGTATGAGTTTTTATCAACTGGGCATAGAAATCCGCAAGGACTTTCAAAAACTAACAACTCAGAATATTTAATTTCAACAGAACATGGACCAAAGGGTGGTGATGAAATTAATATTATTGAAATTGGCAAAGAAAATAATTTTGGTTGGCCAATCTCATCATACGGTGATCATTATGATGGTCTGAATAAACCTGAAGCTCCACTCAATAAATCTCATACTGCATTTGGATTTAGAGAACCAGCGTGGTACTTTTCAAGATATCAAAGTGATATCCACGGAATTAGTGACATTGAAATAAACTACTTTAATGAAGAAAATAGTTTTTTTATTGGGACTTTGAAAGCTGGTTTGTTATACGAAATAAAAGCTGATCTAGAGAATAATACAATAACAAATATCGAAACGTTTAAAATTGGTGACAGGATAAGAGATATAATTTTTTACGAAAAAAAGAACTCATATATATTCTTATTAGAAGAATGGCCTGCATTTGGTGTACTTCAATTAAAAGAAAATGACATAATGGAATTGCCCTATATGTTGCCAAACACTTAAATAGTTTATAAATTATTATTTAATAAAACTTCGTTATACTTAATTTTCATATGAGTCAAAAAAAAAGAATTGAAAGCCTTTATGGCTCTATTGATATAGGCTCGAACTCAATACTTACATATTTAACTTTTGTTTTAATCTCAAATTATTTCAATTCAACCTTAAAAGATTCTATAGGTATCGATCTGGTCGGATATTTTGGATTAGTTTTATCTATTGCAGCTTTTGCTGAAACTATACAAGCTGGGTTATATGAAAACCCTGCATTTTTAGGTTATGGAGTAGGATATAGAAAATTTAAATTAAGTATATTGAATTTATTACCAATGATTGTAATTCCAATTTTGGTTGTAAATCAATTTATATTATCTGGGTATTTGATTTCAAGTATTTTATATTGTGGAACACATGTTCTTTTACATAATATAAGAATTTATGATTATATTCAAAATAATGTAAAAACAAGTACTTACAGAGCTTTAATGATCTCTTTTTTTCAAATTAGTTTTTTTGGATATATCTTTTATTTAGAACCAAATATTAACTTGAACCACATATTTTTTGGAATTTCGATTATTCGTTTAATTTTTATTATTATCAACAAAAACAAAATATTTGCAATAAAAACATCAGAAAATAATGATAAAAATATAAATTTTTTGTTTGTCTCCCTACTTACTATCATAAGATCCAGATTGCCTTTGTGGATTCTTTTGCCTTTTGGTCTTGGGCTTGTCGGAATATACGAAACATTTAGAACTTTGATGGAAATTTATTTAACACCAAGTAGACCTATAAATCTTATACTTCTTAAAAACCTAAAGAGAGATGGGCCAAGAAATATTTTAGCTTTCGGATTAATTTGTGGAGTTTTAACTTCTGTAATTGTTGCTCTTACCTACTATATGATTATTTCAATAAATATTTACAACATACCTGAATTAAATTCATTGTTTCCATACATAAGTTTAATTTTTATAACATTTTTCTTTTGGTTTACTGAAGTTACTGGTTTTATTTTTCAATCAAATGGTTATTTGTTTTTTGAATCTCAAAGAAGATTTTTTCCAATTCTTGGATTTTTAATTATTGGCCTTGTATTTTACAATTATTTAAATTTAAATCTTTTCTTATTCTTGGTGGCAACAATTTATATATTTGAAAGTATTATTTCTTTTTATTCAAGGTCTAAATTAAAAATACTTCCTTAATTTTTAGCCTATATGAATAGGTTTTTTTGATATATAATCCAAACATGTCAAATAATGGTTTTGGTATTAAAGACTATAACAATATGCGTAAAAAATATGGAATTAAATTACCATTCTTATATTTTTTTGAAAATCATTTGTTTGATCTATTGAACAATGTTGATACGCATAAAAGGGTTTTTAAAAGAGCAGACAATATATCAAAAAATTTTGATGACGGTGTTTTTTATATGGCATCTTTTAATTCAGTAATAAAAAAAACCTTGAATCAAATTTATGAATTCGAACAAGATGAATTTAAAAACTTTCAATTAATCGATATTGGTTCAGGAAAGGGAAAAGTACTTATTGTTTGGAAAAAATTTTTAAATAAACGCAATTTAAACAATAAAATATTCGGGATTGAGTATGATATGTCTCTAACTGACATAGCTATAAAAAATCTTAAGAAAAAGAAATACACAGATATTGAATTTTATATAAATGACTTTGAAGATGTACCAGAAGAAGTATTTAATTCAGAATCAATATATTATTTATACAATCCTTTTGGAAAAAAAACTATTGAAATTTTTCTTAAAAAACTTTCTGGAAGAAATTACATTATATATAACAACCCAATACACCTTGAAACATTTAAAAATAATAATTATGAAATCCTGATCGAAAACTACGGATTCCATCCAAATTTAAATTGGGTAATTTTAAAAAAAATTAATATTTAATAGCCTAAATACACATCAACAATATTTCTCAATTAAAATTTGATTATAAAATGAATAAAATAAATATTTCTGTAGTTCTTCCTTGCTTAAATGAAGAGAAAACAATTTTGCATTGTATAAATAAGGCTAATAATGGGATTGAAAAATCTAAACTGAATGGGGAAGTTGTTGTTGCTGACAATGGTTCTACAGATAGTTCAATTGAAATTTCCACTGATGCCGGGGCAAAGGTAGTATATATTGAAAATAAAGGTTATGGTTCAGCACTAAATGGTGGAATTGAATCAGCATTGGGTGATTACATAATCATGGGTGACTCAGATTCAACTTACAACTTTGAAGATATACCAAAGTTTGTTGAACAATTAGATAAAGGTTACGATCTTGTAATCGGCAATAGATTTTTAGGTGGTATAGAAAAAGGTGCAATGCCATTCCTAAACAAGTTTGTAGGAAATCCAGTATTAAGTTTCATTGCAAAAAAATTATTTAATTCAAACATTGGAGATTTTCACTGTGGATTACGTGCATTTACTAAAGAAGCTTATAAAAAGATGGAGCTAAGATCATCTGGAATGGAATTTGCAACTGAAATGATTGCAAAAGCAACTTTGCTTAATTTAAAAATAACTGAAGTACCTACAACTCTTAGTGTTTCTATCTCACCTAGAACTCCTCATCTAAAACCTTTTAGAGATGGTTTGAGGCATCTTAATTTAATGATGACATATAGTTTTATAAAATTGTTTAACAAAAGCTTCAATGTTCTTTTATCGTTAACAATTCCCCTATATTTAATTACCTTAATTTTTGCCCCATTTAATTTAGGAAATATTGAATTATCATTTGGTGCTTTAAACCTCCTAGAAAGTGTTGTATTGGTCACACTTATCCTAAAAAGTATGTTAAAAATTAATGCTAAATTATTTCCTAACTATATTAGAAAAACAGGTCAAGAAGAAACTGAATCAAATTTTGGAATTTTATTTATTATTCTTGGTGTAATTTTATATTTATTAGACATTTTTTATTGGGGTACGTATGGATTTGGACAAATTGACCAAAATTTAAATTTAAAAATTCTATCATTGGCATCATTATTTTTTATTTACGGTATTTTTGAGAGTTTTAGAATATTCGTTGATTTTTCTCTTAAATATTTTATTAAAAAATGAAACATAGTTACGTAATAGGATCTGGCCCAATAGGAACGATTGTTGCCTCGTATTTGCTAGAAAATGGTTATAAAGTTACTCTGATCGACAATTCTCAAGTAAATAAAAAAAGTCTTAACACTTTCACTCTAAAAAAGGTAAAAAATGTGTTTTCAGATAATTTAGTTTCTTGGAATAAAAACAAAGCTAGCCTTCCTGCCTCATCAAGTACAATTGGTGGTTTTTCTGAAGTATGGGGAGGAACATTAGATGTTTACGATTATAAAGATACAAAAAATTGGAATCTATCAGAAGAAGATTTTAGTTATTTTTACAATTACATAATAGACAAAATTGATTTACCTTTATCGGTAAATAGAGTTGAAGATTTTTATGAAATTAATTCTGAAGAAGAATATATTGAAAAAGTTGCCAAAAACATAATCAAACAATTTCAAATTAATAAAAAAAAATTAAGTAAAAATGGTCTAAATTTTAAAAATGCAACCTTATTTATGAAAAACAATAAAATTTGGTCTTCAAGAGAACTTTTTGAATCTTTACAAAATAAATTTGGAGAGAGTTTTAACCATATAGATAATTTAGAAGTGATTGATATTAATGAAAAAGATAATGAAGTTACACTTAAAACTTATGATTCATCTTTAAAAATAAAAAATTCAAAAGTTTTTATTGCTGCTGGTGCATTTTCAAGTTCATTTTTAGCTACAAAATTAGCTAATGAAAACACCTTTACTCTCAAAAATAGTGATTTACAAGTTATGCCATTAATTTGGATCGGTAAAAATAATAAAGAAAAAAGTAAAGAATCATTTTCACAAATATTTATAAATTTTAATCAAGAAAATGATTTTCCTATAAGAACTCAATTGTATATATTGAATAAAAAATTACTTGAATCACTGAACATGAACTATTTGTTTATCAAACTATTAAATTTATTAAATTATATTTTAAAAAATCGTATATTACTTATGTTTTTATATAGCCATTCATCTAAATCCTCCTCATATGATTTTCAAATTAACAAAAAAAAAGTTGATACATTAAAAAAGAATAAAATAAAAAATAATGATTTTAAATTTGTATTTTCAAAATTATTTAGATCTATGACCCAAACAAAACTAATTCCTGTTCCTTTATCAAAAAAATTTAATACTTATGGAAGTTTTCATTTTGGTTCATCTTACAAAATTACAAAATCAACGGATAAAAAAAATTCTGTAAACCTTAAGGGTCAAATTCATAGTAAATCAAATATACATTTTGTTGATTCAACAGTTATGGAAGATATACCATCTGGCCCAATTACTTACTCCTCAATGGCAATTGCGTTAAATATTGTTAAGAATTCAATTAAATGAATATTTTAATATTAGGTGGAACTGGATATGTCGGAGGAATACTTAAAGGCATTCTTTCAAGTAAAGGTCATAATATAGAAATAGTTGGTCAAAGTACAAAAAAAAATTACAAAATTGGAGAAGAATTTGATGAATCGAACTTAGAAAATATTGATTATCTTTTTTATTTATCCTGGATGCAGGACACAACTAATAAAAACTATCAAAACTTAAATATTTCCTCTCTAAAAGATATTCTTGAAAAATGTAATAGAAATAAAATAAAACTTATATTTTTCTCAACTTTTTATGCATCAGAAGACAGTAGATCTATGTACAACAAAACAAAAGCAATGTGTGAAAAAATGGTAATTTCTAATCATCAAAAGGTCGTTAGATTAGGCTCAGTGATTGTTGATGGTTACAAGCTGGAAGGATTTTATGGTAAATTGAAAAATTTTTCTCAAAAATATAAAATTTTTCCAGTTATTTTACCCAATAAAAAATTATTTTTTAAAACAAATTTAAATGAATTAAGTAAGTTCTCTGATAACTTTGATAATTTATCAGATGATTTAAATTTTTTTTGCTCTAAAAAACCACTTGATCTAATTGAGATACTTAATATTGATAAAAACGATGTGAGGTTAATACCTGTTCCATGGTACCTAATATTTTTCTTAATAAAATTTTCTGAACTAATAAAACTAAATATAAAATTTAGGTCCGATAGTGTTCTATCAATTTGGGGGGAAGATATTTAAAAAACTTTAAATTAAAAAAATTTTTTAGATATTTATTAGAATTTAATATAACTGGAGCCAAATAATTAAAACTAAATTAAAAAATAGATTTCCTAATTTATTAACTTTATATTACAAATTTCGATTCTATTTTAGAGCGATTTACAAAAAAGAACCCAGAGCTCACCTTTTGTGGATAATCAGAAAAGGTGACAAATTATTTCATAAACATTATGAACTAAATAAAGATTCTATATTTTTTGATGTTGGTGGACATTTAGGTGGTTTTACTGATAAAATTCTGGCTATTTATAATTGCAAGTCATATATATTTGAGCCCCACCCAGAACAATATATTCAGCTAGCAAAAAAGTATAGTAATGATGATAGAGTTCAGGTTTTTGATTATGGATTAGGTGGAGTTAATAAGGATGTGTACCTAACCGATGAGGAGGGTAGTTCAGAGGTTACGCAAAATGAAACAAATATAAAAATAAAAATCAAAGATATTGTATCAGTAATGAATCAATTAAATATAGAAAATATTGATTTTTTAAAACTTAATATTGAAGGTTCAGAATATGAATTACTTGAAAGCCTTATATCTTCAAATAATTTAGATAAAATAAAATATCTTCAAATTCAATTCCACGAAAATGTTAATAATGCAGTCATAAAAAGAAATGAAATAATCAAAGAAATGAGAAAAACTCACTTTAATAAATGGACATATTATTTTGTTTGGGAAAGATGGGATAGAAAAGAATAAATTTAAATTACTATCTAATTCTCAACTTTAAATGGATAATTTATTGAAAGTATCTTTTTTTCTATTAAATCCATAATCACTAAATTTAAATCTTCTTGTTTGAAAGATTGATCAAATGTCTTCGCTGGGAAATATATATCCTTAGAAATAAAATAATACAATTTATTTGTGCTTCTATCAAAATAAAAAGTTCTATTTTCAAATCTTTGAAGTAGTTGATTATCAAAACTTTGCAGATCATAAATTAATAAAAAAGTAAGAGTTTTAAAATATTTTTTTTCAGAGCAAATTAAGTTCAGTATATTTTCGTTATTGAGGTTTTCCCTATTAGTTATTTTCTTATTTTCTAATGAATAAATTTTAATTTCTTCATTATCAATAATTATGGAGCTATTTTTAGCAAAAAGTTTTGCTTTATTTTCTATATAAAAATCATCCCACTTCATAGTGGCCTTATTTTTTTCTAGGTATAAAAAGTTTGAAAATGTTTTTAAAAGAAGTTTTATTTTAATTGATATAGTTGATTTTTCTCCATCAAGCTGTAGTCTTTCTAATTGACTTTTATCAGAGATTATTGAGTTACCAAATAATCCAGGAAAAACTTTTGATCTAGCTTTTCTAACTTCCAATGGAATAAAATCAACTTGACTGTGAAGTAATGGTCTATAGCCAAACAGGGCCATGTCCCCCTTTAGAAGATTAAAAATTTGAGGTAATTCATCTAATTTTGATCTTCTAAGCAGATTTGCATATCTATTTAAGTGAATTTGATTTCCATGTGGATCTTCAAAATATTGTTTGTCTGTAACTTTTAATGTTCTAAATTTATAAAATTTAAATGGTTTGCCATCTAAACCAGTTCTATAAGAAGTGTGTATAACTGGTAATCCAATAGTTAGTAAATTTACAATGTATACAAAACCAGAAACTATTAATAGTGGTGAGAAAGCAATAAATAAAACAATTTTATTTTTTAAAATATTCAAAATACCAATCGTAAGTCTTTTTTAGAGCTTTCTTATAATCCCAAACTGGCTCCCAATCTAAATCCTTTGATGCTTTTTCAATATTTAACGATTGATGGGGAATTTCATAGTTTTGACGTGGCATGCCTAACACTTTTGGTTCAATATACTTCCCGTGAACAGCTTCTGACATGAGTTTATATATATCCATAATTGTAATATTTGGGGGATTGCTTATGTTATAAATTTTTATATCTTTATCTTTATCAAAATGAAAAATTGTTTTTATAAATGCACTCGAAACATCCTCAACATAAATAAAGTCTCTAGAATAGTCTCCTCCACTTCTTGTAATAGTTGGTGTCTCTTCGAAAATAAAAGCTTTCATTATTTTCGGAATTAAACGAGCAAAATTTAAATCTCCACCTCCAAAAACATTTCCGCATCTTAATATTGCTATATCTAGACCATAAGTTGTTGAGTATGTTTGAGACAATAAATCCTCGGAGCTTTTTGAAAACTCATATGGAAAAACACCATGTAGCTTATGTTTTTCAGTAGTTGGAATTTCTTCTGGAACTCCATAGGCTTTATCACTCGTTGAAACTATGACTTTAGTTTCTGGGCTAATAATTCTTATTGTTTCAAGTAGATTCCAAGTTCCCATAATATTTGAAGTAAATGTATCAATTGGATTATTATATGCATCAACCACTTGTGTTTGAGCCGCTAAATGGATTACAAAATCAAATTTCTGATTTTTAAAAAGAATTTCTAAAACTTCTTTGTCTCTTGTATCTCCTTCAACGATCTTGATATTTTGATTATCTTTTATCTCATCTAGTTTACTTTTTGGATGATGCTTATGACTAAAGCATGTAACATTTGCTTTTTTGTTTATAAGTTCTTCCACAATCCAGCCACCAAAAAGACCACTGGCACCAGTGACTAATATATTTTTATTTTCCAACAAGTGGCTATTTACAGAATCGAACTGTAAATATTTCCAAAATAGCCTATTTTATTGTATCTTAATATTTTTTAATAAATTAATAAAAAACTTTAATTTTATAAAAAAGGAAATCCTCTGATTATATTTGTTATATTGGTTAATTATTTATGAAAAATTATTTTAAAATAACAACTTTGTCATTTTTTGAAAGAATTTCATTTGCAGTTGGTAGAACTTTGTTCACAATTGGAATAATCTATTTTTATGGTTATGAAATAAATGGACAATTTAGTGCTTTTTGGTCATTAGTTGTCATAGTTTCAACTTTCTTCCTTTTTGGTTTAGATACTATTCTTATAACTTACGCTAAAAATGAAAATGAAAATTTTGGCTATCTAGGAAAGAAAGATTTAAACAAAATTACATTTTCAGCATTAATTATTGGTGCATTAACAAGTGGTTTAATTTCTTTTTTAATATTTGCAACATATGAAAATATTCTTGATATCAATATTGTTTATTTCTTCATTGCAAGCGTAGGATTTTTAAGTATCAATATTTATGGGAATTTATTGAAAGGTTATGGAAAATTTAATTATCTGATTTATATAAACCTTATTAGTTTTTTAGTTTCGATCTTGTACTTATTGATAAATAAAGAAGGAGATGGTTATTCTGTTTTCAACACTTGGATTGTATTTTCCTTAATAGTATTGATATTAAATTTTATTTTTTATTTTAAGATAAGAAAAAATATTCCTGAGACAAGTCATGAAATTGATGATATTTTTTCTCAATCAATTCAAAAATATATTTACAGAATGGCCTACCAATTAGCTATAAGGGCTGATATTTTAATTGTTTATAACCTTGTGAATAAAGAACTAGCAGGTGTTTATGCTACGGCAAGGTTGATCGGTGACTTAGTTGGATATCTTCATCAAGGATTTTATCCAATATTGATATCAAAGAAACAAAGCAACCTTTCAAATGAATTTAAATATCCAAAATTATTTCTTTTTCTGATCGGATTAGTAGGATTTATTTTAATAAATATTTTAGAGCCATTTCTGCTAAATTATTTTTCAACTGATCTTATAAAATTGACTTCTTTCACAATTTTTGGAAGCTCAGTGTTTAATCTAATTATTTTTCAAAGTGCTGAGGTAATCGGAAAAAACAATGCAAAATATTCAATTTTATTTTTATCAATTAATATTTTGTCAATTTTCATTATTTATTATGTATTTAATTCAAATATTGGTATCAAGTTTCTTGCTTCCCAATTTTTAAGTTACTTTATTATTCTAATCATAGATATAAGTCGAAAAAATATAAAAGTGTAATGATAGATCTTAAATCTCGAAAATTTCATGTCAAATAAAAAAATTATCCTTTCAAACAAATCTGTACAACTAATTTTATATTTATCTATCTATTTATTTAATCAAATTCGATTGATACTTAAAGGAGGGACTACGTGGGACGATTTAGCCTTGGTGGTAACAACTCCAAAGATAATTAATAAGTTTTGGTTATTTTTTGAAGATAGCAGTAATCCATTTCTCAGTGAGTTTTCGTCGAATTTTGAGTTCTACGGCTATTTAGTATTAGTTCCTGCTTTTTTATTTTCTAATAATGATTTGATCATTAATGCATTTAAATTTATCTTTCAAAATTTTTCATCAGTAAATATCATAAATGATGAAGATTTTGAATATATATTAAGACATATATTTCACAATATATACTTTATAATTTCTTTATTTTTTATTTTCAAACTTTACTCAAAAATCGCAGATGAAAAAAGAGGTATCCAGTTTGTAATTATTTTTTCATTAATGCCAGTTATTAGTGGGCAGTCACTTTTTAATTTAAAAGATATTCCATTCATGATACAAAATTTATTTGTGACACTTTTTTTTATTAATTATCTTTTAAATTTTGAAAAATCAAAATTATCAGATCAATTAAAATTAGGCCTATTCTTTGGTTTCCTTTTTCTTGTAAGGTTTAATGGGATTGCATTTTTATTTATTTACTATTTATTTTCATCACTATATCTAAGAAAAGAAATAAAAACTCAAAGAAAAAATATACTAAATTGGATAAAAATAACATTTGTGTCAATTATTGTCTTAATTGCAGGAACACCATCTTCTTGGCAAAAACCAAGACTATGGATCGAAAATGCAATAGAAACACAATTTAATTTGCCCTGGGATTCATATGTCCTTACAAATGGAGAATTTCAATTTGCATTAAATATTGAACCAAGTTATTTATTTACATGGTTTAGCTATAAATTACCCATTATTTTTCATATTTCAATAGTCATAAGTTTATTTATTGTTATAAGAAAATTGTTGTCAAAAGATTACGATTTTGAAATTTATTTTATATTTTCATTGTATTTTATTTTATTTATATTCACTAGTTTTATAATTTTAACACCAGTGGCTTACGATGGAATTAGGCAATACCTTTTCCTAATTCCATTTTTTGTATTTATATTGGTTGAGTGTTTATATTTATTTAATTTAGATAAATATATTTCATTAGGTGTCTTTTCTGTAATTGTTCTATATTTATTTACTACTCAAAATGGGCTTGGTCCTTACAAGTATATTTATTTTAATGAACTTACAGACAGTCAAAATATTACTTTGGATTGTAATGAGGTTGGAGGCTGTGGTGATTGGCAAACAGATTATTGGGGCTATTCAGGTAAAGAACTGATTGAAAATATAAATGATGAATTCGAAGGAAATTTATTTATATGTTCACCTATACATGTTTTTTCAACTTATATTGATAACAAAAAAATAAATATTATTGATAGTTTAGAAAATTATAACGGAGAATTTTATTTGGTATATCTTCATAGGCCTATGTTGATAAACGATACTTGTGGATTTAAGAAAAGAGGTATAAATGTCATATGCGAAGATTTTATAGTGCAAAAAACTAAACTTAGATCAGTATCAATTAACTTAAGCTATATTGACAAATGTATAATTGGAAAAATAGATAATTCAATCTAGTTTTTCTTCAATAAAATACATGGGTCTAGACTTAGTCTCAATAAAAACAATACCAATATATTTACCTAACACACTTAGTGCTAATAATTGAATACCGGAAAGAAAATATATAGAGGATAGACCAAAGTCCCAACCAAGAATTGAATTACCTGTAGTGTATTTAACATACAAAGAATATATTGTTACAACAAAACTAAATATAGCAATTAAAAAACCAACTACTCCAATTGCTGTAAGTGGAACGGTTGAAAATCCAAAGATTCCATTTAATCCAAGTTTGAATAATTTGAAAAAAGACATTTTTGTTTTTCCATATTCTCTTTTATTTTTTACAACATCAACAAATGATGTGGGGTAACCAAGATAAGATCTTAGTCCATTAAAGTACTTTACTTTTTCAGGAAATTTTTTAAGTGTTTCAACTACTTCTTTATCCAATAAAGAAAAATGTCCAACATTTTCAGGAATATCGATATCTGATACTGTTTTTTGAATCTTAAAAAAGATTTTGAAAATGATTTTTCTAAATAAATTTTCTTTTCTAACAACTCTTTTAGCAAGAATGATTTTTGATCCATTTTCCCACTCACGAACGAAGTCTAAAATATACTTAGGATCATCTTGGAGATCTCCATCCATTAAAATCAGGGCGTCAGAATCAAACATACTGATTCCAGCATCAATAGCTGCTTGATGACCAAAATTTCTTGATAATTTTGTGCCTTTAACTTTATTGTCCTTTGAATTTAATTGTTTTATCAGATTCCAAGTATTATCTGTTGAATTATCGTTAATAAAATTTATCAAAAATTCATGATTTGGTATTTCATTAAAGGTAGTTACTATTTTTTCATAAACTAAATTTATATTCTCTTCTTCATTAAAGACAGGTATTACAATTTCTATTTTCATTAACTTAGATTATTATACAAAAATAAAAATGTCCGTCCTAATTATTTACTATGGTGAATTAATATTTTTTGAAGAAATGATAATAAATTCCTAAAATCATTAAAAATGGGATAACATAGCAGAAATGTTGTGTGTAAAAACCCCAAGTAGTAAAAATACTAAAGAATAATAAAGTTTGAAATTTTTTTCTCTTAAATCATCAAGATATATTGCTGCGCTAAATGCTATTAAATGGAACAGTTGCAAAATGTACGTTGATTTTATAGTGTCACCAGTTGGAATCTCCGGATATCTAATTAAAAACCATATATATCCAAAGAAGGTAAAAAGTATAGAGAATTGAATATATTTACATAATTGTTTGTTTATATTAGTTTTTTTTAAATTAAATAAACTTAGAATCAAAACAAATGTTGGCAACAAAGAAATTAAATTGACCCTTGCTAAATAATCACCAATTAAAAGTTGATTTCTACCTTGTTCAAGATTGCTACTTGTAAATGAAAAATATCCCCAGTAGTCTCCCCACAAGTCAGAATATAAAATTGGAAATAACTGATTATCAAAATTTCCCCTTATTGGTTTTGTAAAAATTTTTAAAGCATCTTCATTTATTGGATTATAAAAATAATTTGGTTGGTTTGAAAAACTAAACTTCATAGGATCTTTATTAAAGCTAATAGCTGATCCGCTTGTACTATAAAGATAGATATAAAAAGGCAGAATGATAATCATCGAAATTATGAATACAAAGAGCATAAATTTAAAGTATGACTTCCTTAATTCTCCATTGAAATAAAACAATATGATCGCTAAAGAAGGAAGAAGTAATAAACCCCATTGACGACTGATTCCTAATGATCCAACAACTAAAGAAAAAATAATTATATTTTTCAAACCAAATTCAAAATTTAATTTGTAGTTTTTTGTAAACAAATAAAGTAATAAACTAAGGAAAAAAATTATGTATGGTTCACCTCTAATCATCAAAAAAGATCTGTAATTTACAGTTAATATCGAAATTAATAATAAAAGGTTAATGTTTAGTAATTTTTTTTTGTTTCCTAAAATTTTTAGTGTTTTCATATAGAAGTAAAGGGAAGAAATATATAAAAAAGTTTGAAAAATCTGAGTAATTTTTCCATATATTGGCTGACAAAATGAAACTAAATCATTTGAAGTAAAAATATTTCTGCAAACAACTTGAATGATGGCTGGGAAGATATAAGGAAGTGGGGGACTAAAAAATTCATATGTATTTTCTTGTAAAGGCAGTCTAAATGTGTTTGGTAGATACATTGCTATGTAGTCCACATATGCAATATGGGCCTCTGCATCATATCCATAAAAAATACTGTAATTAAATAAATTGAATAAGAAAATATAACTCAGACAAACAAAAAGATAAATTGCAATGTATTTATCAAGATATAAATTTTTTAGCATTGAAGAATCATAATTAAGATTATTATTTATCTAATTTAAAAATTATGAATTTTTGAAAAAAATTGGAACTTAATCTACTGTTTTCCATAAATGTAGTGCTGCAATTGATTTATATGGATCCCATTTTAATGCATATTCATCATATTTTTTCCACTCACTATCTCGCTTTACCATTCCAGAGTTATTCATTGCAAGCCTTAGGCCTGCATCTTTAGATGAGAATATATTTAATTTACCAATACAAAATATTTCAAACATGTTTACCGACCAAGGGCCAATTCCAAATACTGATAACAATCTATCGTTTAATTTTTGATGATTTAACTTGGATAAGTCATCAATATCTTTATTTAGATAAAGACTCGAAAGCTGTTTTATTGTTTTTGCTTTATTAGTGCTTAGACCTAATTTTTTTATTTCATTTATAGATTTATTACTAAAATGTCTTGCATTTAAATATTCTGAATTAAAGTTTTCCCTAATATTTTTAAAAATAGAATTCGCTGCT